>ODAI010815078.1_pt1 | contig 52363 bp, 80 predicted proteins | sample 1539321 | NCBI WGS metagenome assembly ODAI01 (sample SAMN02144231, study PRJEB22623) | gut metagenome | biome: sheep rumen | host: Ovis aries | place: New Zealand
CGCACAGGAAATCACACAGGTTTCCAGCCACCAGTGGAGATACAATTCAGGCCATGAAACAATCTATTGCGAACATAGTTATGGACACCGTTCGTATGGATGCTTCAAAAAGTGTACGGTGAAGATTCCTGTCAAGTACATCAACATGAAAGACGATGAAATCTACAAAGAGAACAGGGAAGCTGCACTTGCCGCACTGGAAGCGAAGAAGGCCGAAATTGAAGCTCAGATTGAAGAGAAGACAAAGTCGATGAGGAGCTATCTGAAAAGGATTAACTCTGAGATTGACTCTTTGAAGGAAGAGGATGAATAAATGCAGGACCAGACGATAACATTCCACTGGCGTACATTCGAGGAAGAAACTCCGCAGTCTGGCAAGGAAATCCTTGTAAAGACCCCTGCTTCTCCCCTGTACTGGTGGACACGCACTACTGTCTTCGGCAGGCACATGCAGCTAGCTTGCCTTACATACCTCAGTAAGGCGAAGAAGGACGGACTGCTGTGGTGCTACTGCGACGAAATAGACGAACAGGCGCCACCCGATTGGGATGGCGTCTATAACCATGGTGGACGGAGAACTGATGGAAACGACAAGCAAAAAAGTGTGGACTGAACTCGTATCGGACGAGTTGAAGGATATGCTTGTCAACCTGAAATCCGATAACGGGTTTGTCCCGTTAGGAACCGTTGACAAGCTTATCCAGCTTTTCGTGAATGATATCGAACGGTTGGGAAATCAGTCTTCGTAATCGTCGAAGAACAGGCCGTACTCTCTCATCCATGCACGGGCCCCGATTTGGTCGGCCCGTTTTTTCATTTCCTTCACGTTGAAGTTGTATACGTCCCACCATGGGATTTCAACAAGGAGGAAACTGGACTTTGCACCCATAGCCTCTACACAGAGCTTGTAGAAGGCGTTGTCCTTGCCGTTGGTCGCCGAGGATATGATAATCTTCGAGTTGTCCGTAGTCGAGTTGGCTGCCCGTGACAGCATTACGGGGAAGAATCCCTTGCATACGTCATCCTGTTCAGACGGATGTGCGAATGCGAAATCGTCAAGGTACATGTAGTTGATTGTCAGGCTCCTGATGCTGTCGATTGACCCGTATGACGTGGCGACTATCAACGCATGGTTGGACTTGTTGGTGATTCTGTCCTTACGGAAACTGAACGAGAGCCCATATTCGTACCATTCCTTCGGAAGGTTTTCGAGCGAGAGTTTCAGCTTGGCTATCAGTTCGTTCGCCCGTTCCTTCTTTGTCGAGACTATTGCGATGCGGCAGTTCGGCTCGAACAGGAACCTGTGCATGAGGAAGAGCAGAGTTTCCGCAGTGGACCCAGACTGTCTCGGCTGTTTAAGTATCATGTTCGTCTTGTTGCCGCAGATTGGGGGAAGCTGCATCAGGGTAAGAACCTTCCGCTGGTAGCCCCTTGTTGAGAGACGGACTATGCCGTCCTTGTTCTGTACGTAGGTGAATTTGGCAAGGTCGAAAATGTTGTCCTTGCAATTAAGGAATGATTTACTCATATTGTACCCCGTGTGTTTACCAGTAGACGGAATTGCCGACTGGCCGAAGCATAATTAAAGTATATTTTTACGGGTTTCCCTTGACAGAAACGGTGTTTTGAGCTATATTGTCAATGAGGTATATTATGAGAATGCCTGTATTTTACTACAGAATGAAGCACAAGCTGCTTGCGTTCATAGACCGCAACTTCACTGGCTGTGCATACTGCAACGAAAAGAAATTGTGGAAGATGTTCGGCGAAAAGTGCGTCCCGCTGGACAACTTCAATACTCTAATTGATAGCGTCCCCGTCGGAGACAGCAAGACGAAGTACGCCTGCTACTTCTACCCCAAGCAGCGATGCATCGAGGTTAGCCGAGTGGACGAGAACGGGAAGTACATCACGGTCGAATCCATCTTCGTACACAACTGCCCCGAATGCGGAAGGCCGTTGCCGTATACGCTAGATAGAAAGAAAAAGAAGGAAAAGGTGGTTGTCGCTTCGACGCCCAAGGGCCCTAACGTGTTCTACGACATGTGGAAAAAAGAGGCCGAAACAAGATGAAGACCAAGATTATCTATAAGGGTTCCGTCTGGCGGAGCTATTACTGCGAAGTCAACTTGAAGCAGTTGAGCAAGGAACTTGCGGACGAGCTGATGGACTCTTCCGATATTTCCACTTGCCTGAACACCCATATCATCAACAAGGAGTTGACTCCTGACGATGTGGTAAAACTTATTGCCTTCCTCAAAGAGAAGGAAGTTTGGAACAATGTGGCCCGTCTGGTCGTCAATGAAGATGGTTAAAAATGCGTTATAGGATAACTAAATGCCTGATGGAGAAGTACGGCCTCATGGAGTCTACCGTGAAGATTATGCTCCTTGGTCACGGCACGTTCATACAAGAGGCTGAAGAAAGCGGGATGGACCCAGAGGTGGCCGCCGAAGCCATCTATACAAAGTCTATACGGAATGGTAAGACTTACAGCGTTAATCCGAGGTGAAAATGAAAGAAGAACTTACTTTTGAGGATGTCTGTGCCTATATCGACCAGCTTGTCGAGAAGAACGACGAGACCACTATTAGAAAGGTAATCGACGAAGCCCAGTCGGGAATTGGCCGCATTTTTGACAACAGGATGAAAGCCATAGAAGAGAAAAAGGAGAAGAAATTCCTGCTCATCGTCGACAGTTTCGCCCCGCTTGCCGAGTGCCTCGAATCTGGTGCCGAAATCGACGAGTATTCAAGCAACATCGCCGTCCGTGAAGTCGCACGGGAATACTTCTACGGCAATGACGACCTGACCCCTCCCTTCGTAAACAGAACTTTCGGGAAAGGCAAGCCGGTAGACTATGACTGCATGGTATATGCGGTAGACATTCTCCGTAAGGCCACTAAGCACCCTCGCTTATGTGTGTATTGGCAAACCAGCGTGTGCTACTCCGACGAAGGCACCAAGCACCTTAAATCCCTCTTCGAGTTCATGTACACCGTCATGGACAACGCATGCACATGTTACAGGAGTAAGAAACAGCGATATGAAGACGCAAACTAAGCGTATGATGATACCCTTCTCGAAGGAAGCTCTCAGGAAGATGGTAACATTCGGACATTCCATGTATGCCACTCCCGAAAAGGCGGAACAATGCGGCGGGTTGGTATATTGCCCGAAGCTGTTCAGGGTGTACAACGACCTTGGCGACAAGGACTATATCGAGTATGATTTCTACGGTGAGCGCCCTGTCAGGGCACGATGCTATATCGAGGGTATAGCAACATGTCCACGCTCCCCAGAAAACCCTAACTCTAACGACCCGTGGAAGCTCCGTTCGATAACAATCATGATGAGCATGATGGACAGCAAGTTCGATGCCCTTGCCGATAAGAAACCAGAGCTGGAATCCGCCGCACTCGAACTGATAAAGGAATGTGCGGCCAAGTTCAATTACCGCCTCTCGGTATCGGAAAATCTCAAATTCAACTATTACAGGCACCGTTGGGACCCGTTTGTTCCAGGTGGACAGGATATTCTATGAAAAAGTTTAATCCGTATCACTACGCATTGGCACTCATCTTGCCCGCAAGGCATAAGATGGCTACCCCATCGTGCCGTATAGTTCCTATGCCGTACTCAATGAATCCATGCAAACAGTATCGCCGTGTAGGCTGAGGATATCATGCACTTCAAGCAAGAGTTCAAGTTCAGGCTTGGCGACAGGGTTATCTACAAAGACCCGACATCTGGTGAAACCGAAGAAGTCACCATCCGTCAGCGAACCCTCGTGATAGACAAGGACGGCCAGAAAGTGTCCTATGTATGCAGGGAAGGAAACCACAAGCTCGTCTCCTACTGGGATGAAATGGCCGAAGAGAACCTTTCCTTTGCTGGTGAAGAACACGGAACTGACGTAGTTGATGGCGACATCCTTGACGGACTCGGCGAACACCTCGAAATAGGTGACACCGTGTTCTATGACGTGTATTACAGTGCCAATGGAATCCGTGTCGAAGACCGTGTTCCGAACGTCGATTTTACCTTTGCAAAAGAGTTCGAAATCGACCACTTCGTGCTCGAATGGCAAATCGAAGTCGGTTTCAAAGACGGTAAAGTGGTTGACGACGTGGATAAAGTGTATTTCGACCAGCATGTACACGGAAAGCAGACTTTCGAGGACCTGACTGTTGGCGAGAAACGGTACGGAATGCCAAAGGGATTCCCGTTGCATGAATGGGCTAGGAGTACCCATAAGACCATCGGTGATAACTTCGCCCAGGAGTATGTCGCCGCATTGGACAGGAAGGGTTACGAATTGATTGGAAAGGACGATGCGAAGAAGGCCTGGAAAACACGGGACGAGAAAGAACACACTTTCTATATCATCAAGCGGTGGCTGACCCATCTAGGCAAGTTCGACGAGGTAGCAAAGCTGATGGACGAACGAAAGTCGAAACCCAAGCCGAAACCGAAGCCGACAAGGAAAGCCGTCAAGAAACAAAAGGATTCAAGCATTGACGACATCATGGAAAAACTGAAATCCGACCCGAAGCTGCTAGCCAAGGTCAAGAAAATGCTTTAAGGAGGCATTGTATGGCAGAAAAGGAAGAAAAAGAAGATTATAAGTTTCTTTTAAAACCCCATTATATATTCTGGCACCAGAACAATCATTTGCTATTATTTTCATAACTTAATAATCTATATCAGGTAAGCCTTTTGTAAGTTCCTTTAATAATATATTTGTGTCATGCTCATTGCGTTTCCCGTTTACGGCGGAACTTATTACGTTTAACTTCGGTAATCTACACATAAATTCTTCATAATACCATCTACTATTAGGGGAAACGAACCTATCGGTTAACATATTAGGGTGTTTTAATGTTGGTAAAATGATTTTTGCTGCGGATGGATTTATTATCATACCATTCCACCAAGTTTCATTATTTGAACCAGCAATAGGGCAAATTATTCTTGGTTCACTACAACACACTTTCTTATAACTATCCTCTACTTTTTTCGTTCCAAATTCATGTTCCCATAGTTTTTTAACAGGTTTTTGATACCACATATGATGAGGGTCTGCGGCACCTTTAGTGTGAATGTATAAAACAGGTTCATCCATGTCTATTGCTAGTTTTAATGCATATTTGATTGCTGGGTATTCAAATAATTTACCTGGCGGGTCCTGTTCGATATATAAAATATCAAATCTTGGTTTAAGATACTTAGTTAACCTATCCTTGATTATCAATCCTTTTTCAGTTTTCAACACACCCATCACAGCCAGCATATTAGACCTCGTAGAATTTTCTTATGTCGGTGAAGTGTTTTTTGACACATTGGATAGGCAACGACATGTCGACTTCCAATGTCGGTTCATAAAATATACGGATATTATCAGAATCACTATGAATCCTTTTATCGGTGATTATACAAATTTTATACTTTGTATCAAGTTTAATAAGGCGGTTGAGCTTTTCTTCTGTCCAGCCATGCCTTTTGTATGCGATAATTAAAAAGCAGGGTACTTCGGTTGAATTTAGTTTTTTAATACGTTCCTCGTATTTGTCTACGACGTACTCAAAATTCTTACAATAGAAAAGGTTAGGTCCCCGCCGTTCTGGTGTGACGCATCTAGCATCAAATGCGTAATGCGTGTAATACACGTCGAAATAATCATCTATTCGTAATCCTAGAATACGATTATGCTCATTAAAATCTCCCCAATTTTCACTTTTTGCTAGGTCAGCACTGAGTTTTTTAATGTCAAATTCGGTGAAATCTATTTTATCGTAGTTTTCTATCAACGCATACATATCTTCGGGAAATATCAGACACCAGATAAATGGGTTTGTATACTCGCATTTACTCATGTGATAAAAATCTGCCCCACCACAGTTATTGCAAATTATGTTCATTACAGCCTCTCTATGATTTTTGTCAAACTTTGATTAAATGTGACCGAAGGATTCCAATAAATTTTATAGCCGTTCATTTTTAACCAAGCACCGAACAAAAATTCAGAAATGTACCCTACAATTCGTGGTGCCGCAAATAAGTCAGTTTTCTTAAATTCGATGGCATAGTCTAAGAACCAGTCCATGTAATCCGAGAGGATTTTTGAGCGTCCGATAAACATGTTGCATTGTGCAAAATATGGAAGTTCAGACAACTCCTTGTTGAAAAAAGCCTGTTCGTGTTTTGAGCAAAGTGTTAAAAATTTTTTAAAGTATGGAATATTCTTAGCTGACCATACAGAAAATGCATTTTTTGGCTTTGCCTTTGCTGCAAATACATATTTTCGGCATATTACATCATTTTCTTTAAGAATCTCTCTGATTTCACTTTCTGAAAGCAACTTTCCTTTACCATTGACAAAATATCTTCGATAATGCTCCAAGCCGACAATATCGTCGGTACAATGTTTCCATAAGTAATACATGCCAGTTAATTCGCAATACCACGGGTTCAAAAAGTCTATATTATCCCCATCATGTTTTTTGTCAACAAAAAACGGTTCCCTGATACCATCGAGTGGAAGGAACTTGTTCTTGCTACTACCAACGACATATATATTCATTATCTACCCCCTTTCAGCAACTCGTCAAGAGTTTTTAACTTCGGCTTTCTTTTTTGCTTTCTCGGCCTTTCGCTTTTCGACGAATGCCTGGAACTTGTTATCCCATTCTTCGAATGCCGCTTCATCTAGTAATTGTTCGGGAAGGTTAAACTTCGGGTCAGGGCATGTCGGCGTAGGATGCGGTGCGCTCTTCATGTGCTCGGTCAGCTGTTCCAACTTAGTTCCTGTTCCGAAATGGAAGTTCGGCATTGCCCTCCGCCTAACTGTGGCGGCTTCCGTATCTCTTTCGACCTTGGTCGGCAGTTTTGGGTTTGTCACGGCGGGGACACCAACGTGGGGTGTCGACTTCATTCTCTTCATGATGTCTTCAAAGGAAGTTCCCATCTTTACGCTCTCCTTAGATATTTCTATCTTGTAGTTTATAAACTGATATCGTAACAAGGATTTTATCACCTATGATAGAGACGCTTTGCTGGCTTTCTGGCATCCTCGGGGCATTCTTCTTCGCCATCAACCTTGCCCCTCAGATAGTCAAGTGCTACCGTACCAAGTCCTGCGGGGGAATCAGCCGCATGTTCCTGGTATTCGCCTTCTGCGGCAACATATTCAGTGCGATATTCGTGCTGTACACGAACATGAAGACTGGGCTGTGGCAGTGGCCAATCTATTTCAATTACGGAGTGGCCACGTTCCTGACAGCTGTGCTCACGGTGATGAAGGTCCGTTATAGCCTCCGTTCCGCCCATGTAAGGAACACGATACCCATAATGGGTTGCGACGGCTCGTTGGAATACCTTTACGACGAAGCGGCTTGACAAAACCAGTAGAATCGTGTATATTTAACTGGCATGAAGAAGCTGAAGAAATACCTTTCCCTGATGGATGTCCCGTACACCGAGAAGGACAGCGGAGGCAAGCCGATGGTCCAGTTCGAGTACATGGGCGTCGTCTACGCCATCCTGCCGTCCGCATCTGGCAAGGACATGTACTGTGTCCTCATGGGTTACAACACGAAGGCTCCGAGCGGGCTCGTTATGGGGTTCGATAACTTGAAGGAATGGGTTCACCGCCTGAGGTATCCAGAAGATTTTGAATCGGAATTTGACGACCCCCTTGACATGTGGCTGTGAATTGCGTATATTTAGGCTATGTCCACCAAATGGAGATGAATCATGGCCGAACAGATAAAAGCCCGTTGCGACAGCAACCAATTCAACCGTTGGGGTGCCACTGACGACCCCAAGGACCTTACGGTCGGCAAGGAATACGATGTCGACTTCGTTGTCATCCACGACAGTTACACCCAGGTCTACCTCGTAGGTGACTGCCATGCCTACAATTCCGTCATTTTCACATTCTTCGACAAGTACGGGAAGGAAATCGACATTGTCGAATACTTCCAGCACCAGCTCGGCATACACAAGTGTTGGCCAAAGAAGTAGAGCATGAGCGTAAAATGCAAGAAATTCCAGTGCTGGACGTGGAGTCCGTTCATGCTCGTCGGCATTTCCCCGAAGATTGAATACTATTGTGGGGAATGCGGCAAGTACAACAAGGGCCGTTTCGACTCCAATAGCTATGACCGAGAGGGTGGACACCTGAAATGCTCCCATTGCGGGACGGAAAACATAATTCCCGTTTCGGTTGTCTGACGAGGTTCCCGATGCCAAGACACAAGTACGGAGTAGACCTACCTGAACGCTTCAAGGAGTATAAGCCATACTACCGTTACATGAAGCGTTGCAAGGGGTTCCGTGAAGCTCTCATGCATGGCGGAGCCGTAGTGCATGACTATGACTTGAATACGACCATGCATCTTAGGCTGCGGAAGGATGGCAAGACCATCTACGACGATGCCGCATGGTATTTCTTCGAACACACGCACGATGTGCTAACATAACAGGTATTTCAAAGGAGATTAACTATGTTCTATATCGAACGAAGCGTACAGGGCCCTCCCCTGTGCAGCGACATCCACGACTGCTACGGCATGATGGAAGACGGTGAACTCGGCTGGATTCGTGACGGCCTCCGTGCCATCGGTTTCGAGACCAAGATTGAAGCCGAAGATTTCGCAATGACCCACGGTTTCAACCCCTGGGTTCCAGCCAGCGAGTACGACCCACGCTACCTCATCGTCGAGGAACTCCGTGTTCCCGAGATTGGCGACATCGTCAAGAAGCACAACGCAAGGCTCTCGGTTGGCATATTCGGTGGAGGCCCCGTCATCTCGTGGGAAAACGAGAAGTACTGCATCAAGGTCGTGACCAACACCGACGTGGACAGCTCCCCGTCGAGGGACCGACCCGAGTACGTATATGTCGTAGGCGCCCGTCTCATGGATACCGAAACCAATACGGTAGTCGACGAGGTTTTCAACCCGACCTACGAACAGATGGAAGAGTTCGTCAAGAAGGGCATCACGGAACACGGGGTGTAACCATGGTCAAGAAACCCATCGAAGAACTGGTCGATGTCCTGAAAGGCCATATCGACGATAGCAAGCTCAGTATTGGCAGCGACCGTCTCCACATAACGGTTACCGACGAGGTGGACATCATCATCGAGCTGTTCGGACCGATGTACGACGTGTGGATTCAGAACCATGTCGAAGGCGAGGGCTGCACCGTGGCCAGGAACGAAGACCGCTTCCAGGTGGCATCCTTCATCCTGTCGGTATTTACACTGAACGGGGTAAAGAAATGACCACGAACGCTCCCAACAAGTACAAGCTCAATCCGTTGAAGATGCCTACCGTGACGTCCCCCGCACCTCCCCCGATGAAAGGTGTGCCGTTCTTGGACATCTTTGCACTGCAAGAGGAAGTCAAAAGGCTCCGCAAGGAAAACGAGAATCTCAAGAAGGGATTGCCAGTATGGAGGAAGGCATCTGGTCTCGACAATGTCGGCGACAACACGTGGTGCATCCTGTACAGCAGGCTATACGGCATTGGAATCGGGTATTGGAGCACTCGCTACGGATGGATGTTCCACAAGGAAAACCTTATCCAGACGGATAGCGTCACCCACTGGATGCCGTTCCCAGACGCACCGAAGGATTGATTATGCGATTCAGAATTATCAAGGAAACGATTGAAAAGGACGACGGGTCAACCCAAGTCTTTTTCTACCCGCAGAAGAAGGGATGGTTCTTCTGGAACTACTTCTACTACTATGACGGAACCTGCCCGTTCGAATACCGTTTCAGGACAGCTGATGAAGCCGAGCGTTTCATAGAAAGGGAAGTTAAGAACAGCAGTCCGTCTGCTGTCGTAGTAGTGAAGGAATTTACAGTCAAGCGAAACGGGTAAATCATGGAAGAGCTTACCGAAGAACAGAAGAAATTCAAGGAGGAGTCTCTCGAACTCCTCAGACAGTCAAACGATGCCGACTACAAGAAGTTCCTGAAGAAGGTTAACGAACTTGCCAAGCGCAATCTCCCCCTCGATACGAAAATCGAGTATGTTACTGGCCGTTGCTGCGGGTTTGAAGGAATCGGAATCATCCTCAGCGGCGTCATCAGGTGGAAAAACCAGGTCATACTCGCCCGTTTCGACCGTCCGATGCGTACCAAGCGTGAAGGCGGGGAATGCCACGCATGTGTCGACATTTTCTCTCTTGGCCGTGCGACGCTCGAACTTGAACCTCAGCGGGGCGAGTATGTCATCTTCGAGACCACTATCGGCGACAAGGACACGTTCTGCAAGATTGTCAACAGCATGTGGGACTACACAGACCACCGTGGATACCTTGTCGAAGACCCGCACAAGATGTTCGGCTTGAAATCAAAGGCGGATGTACCCGATTTCGTTGCAACCAGTAACTTGCGAGAGGACTAATATGACACTTGAAGAACTATATCGGTACTTGGGAAGCTATGTAGAAAACGGCTATGGTAAACTGACAGTTTACGTCGAGAACGGCTTTGGCGAAGGCGGTGAACTTAATGCCATAACTTTATCGAAAGATGGGGAGACCGTAGTTTTAAGGGAAAATTTTGGTGTTCCATTTTTTGAAGGTGGCTTATACGAGGTGGACGGCGATTCATCATTTATTGCCAAGAGGGCTACTGGCGACGAGGGGCCAGGAGTGCGCCCAAATCAGTATATTCTTGAACGGGAAGAAGGAAATGGGGTGATACAGACCATTGCTGGCATTCCAAAAAACGCTCGTTTCACGGGAACGGTGGTGCCTATAACAAAGATTCAGAAAGATGAAACCCTACAAGGGGTTCATCGTACGAAATCAAATGAATCGTCCGCAAATGATGTTGACTGGGAATCTATCTTCGCCGATGTTGTAAAAAGGCATAAGGATTATCTCGCAACAGATTCATCTCCTTGGCTGACCGAAACATATAGCAAGGCGGAAAAGAAAGAGTATTTGAGATTGAAGTCCCAGGCAGTAAGTATGCCCCAGGATGAAATCTATAAGCATCTTGCCGACAGCAAGATTTGGCAGCGAGTTTCAAGAGAAGAAATGAGTCGTCGTAACGACAAAAAATATAGAGCCCCTAAACATCCGTCGCACGAGTATGATGAACCTGAGGCATGCCCGTGGTGTGGTAGGGAAAGTCTGGAAAAGCAGGAAGATGGCAACTACCACTGCACATGGTGCGGTTATGACCATCTGAAAGAACGAAATGCATATAACTGGGATGATTGATTCTCGGCATAAAAATAGGACGTTCATGCTGTGATGAACGCCCTTTTTTGTAACATTTTTAGAATTCTAATTCTTCGTCTGGGTCCAGTTCATTCACTCGCCCGTTCCCGTCGTAGAACATGTCATCGTCCGTGCCGTTTGGATTGTCTGGGTCATAATCGTCTTCAGATGTGCTTACACGGCGTCCGTAGGTCGGTGCATCGTCTGGATACAATTCTGAGGCTATATCGTAATCGGAGGGGGTTTCATCTGCTGGTTCGTCTGTATTTGCTGGCAGCCATAGTATCTTGGTTACAACCTGGAATGGATGTCCTGGCCTATGATATTCTTCATAGCCCAATACATTACCGTTTTCATCTGGCTGGATGCTATCGAAACTCATGTGATTGACTTTTACGCTCAACGGATTGAACTCTGGAGTAGAATAGCGTTGAAGTTTCGACACCTTGAACTCATCCGGCTCTCTGGTGGCAAGGTCACGGGCTTTCTTGTACCCGTTCAGGAAATCATCGTAAGTTTTGTCACGTCGTATACCCAATATGTTTTCACGGGAATTAGAGCTAATCTCACCAATACATCCGACATCGGGCCCTTCTTTTTCGAGGGGGACAGAATTATCAAAGGCATCGCTAGGTAACCAGATGTACTTTTCACTGATGTATTCAAATCCAGATTTCCTGCCGTATTCGAATCCCCAGGCGTTTCCATTTGTATCTTCAGGAATACTATCGTAATTTACGTATTGTGCCTGGTTTTCCTCAGTATCAATGAGTGGCATACGATACTTTTTAATTGGTCCGACATCGCCATACGATGCAAATTTATCACGCTGTTTCAGAAAATCAGCGTAACGCATCTTTGATAAGCTGCTTAAAGCTGAATGTCCATGCCGTGATACATAAACGAAGCCAATATCATCGTCGTCGGGTTCTTGTGTTGGCCCAAAAGAACCTTCGAGGCAAACCTTTGTTATCTTGCCGACCGCTTCCATCTGATTCTTGCTAAGGCCTAGCTGGCCTACGCTTTCCATAAAAATCGCAACTCGCTTATCCATTGTGTTACCATAGGTGCTTTCACCAATTAGTTTATCACTTTTCTTTTCCTTCTCGTCCACTCGGTCAAGGATTTTATGTAAAATGGACGGGCTGGACAGATATTCACCAGCGTTAAGTCTAAGTTTCGTGCATAGGTTCGAAGTTATCTTGTCAAACTCTTTTAGGCGGCTTTCCAGGTTTTCGATGTTTCTGTCCATGATGCTGACCGCTTTTCCGCCAGTTTTGAGCTTGAACATGTCGTGCCAGTGGCGGTAACGGTCGTCGCTCTGGAACTTGTCAGTTTCTATGATGGACGGTGGTAGAGCGTCGGCACACTTTACGTTGGTCATTGCCTCTGGGTCGCACTCCTTCATCTGCTCTTTCAACTCTTCTGGAATATCGGATTTCTCGATGTATTTCCAGAAGTCCTTGACCACGTTGGCAAAATGCTCAGAAGTCCTCTTCTCGATATCCTTCCGTATTGCACTGATATCATCCTTGTAGGCAAGGAAGAACGGAATTCCGCTTTCAATAAGCTTATGTACCATCTTTGGGTCTGAGGTGATGGCAACAACATCCGCATCGAGGGATTTTATCTTATTCAATGCGATGTCCTCCCAACCGTCAACAAGAGCCATGTTTCCATCTTCGTCGGGTTCTCCCCAGATGTTAGGAAGGTCGCATACTTCGAGGTCGTAACACTTGTATTTACCGCTGTCGTTGATTTTCTTGACGAAGGTTGTCTTTCCCATTCCCATGTCGGCACATACAATAACAGGAAAGCCCTTCGTTCTTTCACTTGCTTCACGTTGACCCCCATCTGCCGCCTCGTTGAATATATGCATCTGTTGCAGGTGTTCTTTCGCCTTTTTCTCGGATTTGTGTGAAGACAGGATTTTGCCCGTTTCGTGACTCTTGATGACCCACTCGGCGAGTTCGCCATTGGAGTTGCGATGGCCCTTTATGTGGCAGACATATTCGTATATAGGTTGCATAGGGGAAACCAGATAGTTTTCCCCTACAGTTTATACATCATGATAACGCCTTGCTGATGATATCCTGTGCGACTTCAATGCACGCATCACCAAATCGCCATCCGTTGTTAATGCGGTCATCAAACCTGTCGGCAATATCCAAGGCGTTGTTGCAGTTAGACAGTTGCTTAATATGGTACGAGACAACTTCCTTGTACTCTTGATAATCTAACGCCATTTCAATACCTCCTAAAACTGGCATGCCTTGCGTTCGACACGGTAATGGCCGTCGTTCGCATACTGGTATTTCTCCCTCGTAAGTCGGTCGCCGTAATTAAGGGTGATGCTTTCGACAATGACATTTTCCGTGTTCATTTCGAATTTAAGGTCGAAATCGCAGTTGGTCTTGGCGATTAAGATACCCTCGTGGTAGATTAACCCCTGGAAACCGTCGGCCTTGCATTCGCATCCGCCGAACACGCCGAAGATGCTCACTAGCAGGCAGAGTGCCCCCAGGAAATACATTACTCGTGTTGTTTCCTTTTTCATACGTTATCTCCTTTTATTTTCACCTATTGTTACAGTCTATTTGTGGCACGGGAGGCCAGATTCCTTGATGAACTTATCTAATTCTCGGGCTGAATCAGTACTTACATACATCTTGGTAGTCCTGTCCTGCATGATACGGAGTATGTTTGGTTCTCTCGGGTGTTTCGGGAAGATGTATGCCTCGGAACCTTCCTTGATGCACTCCTTCCAGCACTCGGTATCCATCACTTCCTTTACGGTGTCAACCGTTTTCCACATGTAGAATTCCTCTTCCAATTCGGGGTCGCATGTAATGAAGTTCGGATAGTATTTTTCAACTTGATATGCCATATATGAATCTCCTTTTTGTTAGAATGGCAGTGTGTCGTCCTTGTTGACAAGTAAAATTGACGTTAGCTCTGACTGGCTTAAAGTAAAAGGAGGATAATACTTTCCCTTCACGTATTGCCTCGGGCGGTTCCATTTCTCGTACAGGAGGAACGGGAGAAGGACCCTGCTTACGAATCGGTACGCCAGAATAATCTTGGTAGCGAACTTGCCGTGGAAGTCTTCTGGGTACATCTCGTTGAGCTCTCGGTACGCTTCTTCGTCGCTAACCTGTTCTCCGTAGTAGTCGCCAGTGATACTTCCATAAATTTCGCTAAAATACAAACAGGTTCGGCAACAGGATGTTGCATAGCGACGGCAACGGTCACATACAATCATTTTGTTTCCTTGTTGAAAGCGATGTTTCCTACCTGTTCGGCACCGAATTCTACGATGGTCGGGATGTAGTCGTCATCGTCCTCATCGTTGAGGTCACGGCAAGCACGTTCGGCCTGCCCCAGGGATGAGTAGTGAAGGCCCGTCGCAGGGTTGTCACTACACTCACAGAATCGAACCTTCTGCAACCAACCTCGGTTTAGAATCTTGCCTTTTATCTTCCACTGTACGAATACCATCCAGAAATGGAATGAGACATCCTTCGTAGGGAAATTGCGTTCTTCATATGGAAGTGCTGTTCTACCCATTGTTATACCCCCATGTCTGGTGTACGGCAGCCGAGATGGTTTGACTTCGGGTTTGCCTTTCCGTCATTCCAGCACTTGAACTGACATTCGGGGCAGGCCGTGTAGTAGTCCACAATCACCTCGGGTATCCATGTGTCGGTGCCGCTGATGTTGCGTTCGCTCTGGAGTTCCCGTGTCTTGCATTCAGTGATTTTCGTCTTGAACTCGCATCCGCATCTCGGACACTTAAAGTCGAAGTACGGATTGCCGTGCTTGGTAATCTCGGTCGAGTCTGCCACGGGTCTGTCGGCTTGCTGGTCGATATCGTCGACCGCTTCAAACCAGCCCCAGAATGTTTTCCACGATTTTTTAATCAGTTGTTTGATATCCATTTTAGTCCTTCTTTTCTTCACGGTCATCGACAGTCAATGACAGGATAATCTTTTTGCCCGTAGGGAGCTTCCATGTGATTTCATAGGTATCGCTCCCCTTTTCAATCTTTCCCTTCATGTACTCGGCGACGGCACAGAGCGCCTCGTCGGTTACATCGTTCTTCTTTTTCCAGACGCCAGGTTTGCTTACTGTGCCTGCGTAAATTGCTGCCATCCCGCAGCCGACGTGATATTCTGACATGTTAACTCCTTATAAGAGGGAACCCTTTGTTGTAGTATCTGAACATGATTTCTCCATTATTTTGTCAACATATTCGCACAACTCTTCAAGGTCTTTGTCGTACTCGACATCCATAGCGGCGACACTATCCATGTCCAATGCTAACACTTCTTTGAACTTGTCATCTTCCTTTACATACCGCTTTGGCAAGCAGTCGGAATAGATGAATTTGCTTCTGTCCGACGGGTCTACCCTGCAGTCTACGCCATAGAACATCTTTCCGCATGGGAACAGGGCAATATACCATTTACCAATGTCCGACGGTTCGATAACTAGGTCTGACTCACGGTTGTAAATCAGTTCCTTGACGATATCCTTCTTAATCCACTGGCAGAACATGTAAGCTTCTTTAAGCTGCTCGCCCCAATTCTTGGTCAGGTCAAAATCGTAGTAACTTTCTTCGCTCAACATATTAGTAACCTTTAAGCAATCACTTCCTTGACTACGTTGCAATGTAGATATTTCTGAACCTCTTCATCGAGCTTTTTCTTTTCTTCCATTGCATAATCAAGGGACTTCGAACGGATTTCAATATACTTGTTGAGGCGGACAGCTTTGTTCTGCCAATGGTGGATAAATCCTAGCGGTTCGGTGTCCCAAATTTGGACGAGGTACTCGTCAGTTTCCACCTTGACGATACGGGTGGTCAGGTGAGGGTGATGCTCGATGTGGAGGATGTCTTTGATTTTGTTAAGGATGCTCATGTTTTACTCCTTGTTTAAAATTTTAGAAACCAGCTCAGGTGGGTTCGACTCCCAAGGGCGTGCATTCACGTCGACCTTTTCTGGATGAAGCATGACGTGGAGCGGTATGCCGTACCGAATCGGTTTTTTCTTCTGTTCTTCACGGGCCGCTTTCAGCAAGGTTATGATTTCACCCTCGGTGGCACATCCGCAGTCCTGCTCGTCGATGAGCAACGTAGTTTCTTCTTCCGAATGGTGCTTGCGGTATTCTGCCAACAGTATGTCAAATACTTCCGTGGAAACAAGGACGCACTTGTCCAGAGTATCGATGGCGTTTTCGATTGAGCACATGTCTTTTACCCGATTGGTTTAATTTCAGTTTTTCGCAATGTTTAATTGGTTTCCTCGCCGTATAAATATATTTTAAATATGTAAATTTGTCAAGAGGAAACCCATGCTTCCATACGAAAATAATGAACCTGGATTGGTCCACCAGTATCAAGCGGAGTGTCACGACCCCAACATCGGGGCCGAATGCCACAATCCAGCCATCCATGCAGAGGCGTCCGACCTCGTGCGTAAGAACTGTGCTGGATTTCGTCGCATAAATTACGATGCAAACGGATTTCCCGTCCCTAATGAAACTTGGTAACGGGGATGTCTTGCCAAAATATGGAACATTGTCTATATTTTGACTGATTGCGTACTTTTCAAAATGGATTTAATTTATGATTATTATTGACCCTCACCCGTTCGTCTTCAAGCAGGTCAAGACCATGCTTGGAGAACTGTGCAACAAGCCCAAGTATGAAAAGACCATGGTCGTGCTCGGGTACAACGTGATGCCGTGTTCCGAAGCAGGACGGCTTAAAGCGAAGCATCCCGACCACAAGCTGGTTATTTACAACATGGAGCAACTCTACCGTGGGAGCCCATGGATTAACTCGAATACGAGAGTATGGTTCGAACAGGCTGATGAAATATGGGACTACAACCTTGAAAACATCAAGTTCTTCGCCGAAGTTCTCGGCTACAAGGCCTCATACCATCCAGTAAAGTGGGTCGAGTCCCTGAAAACCCTGGAACAGGTGAAGCCAGAGGACATGCTTTACGACGTGCTGTTCTATGGCGAGGAGACTCCGAGAAGAACCAAGCTGATAGGGGCGATGCGTGCGGCACACCGTGATTGGGCAATAATCACGGCCACTGGCGTAACGGGAAAGGCTCTCGACTACCTCATAGCCCACTCGAAGATTATCCTGAACGTGCATGCGTTCCCGCAGTACCAGTGCCAGGAAATCGTTCGCATGTTCTACCCGCTAATCAACGGGAAGTGCATAGTCAGCGAACCGTCCAAGAACGACGGCTATGCTGGCGATGCAATCGTCTATTCATCCTACGACAACATGATTGAAACAGTTAAGGGTCTTCTTACCGATGGCAAATGGATTAACGTCGCTTCTGAGGCGTCTGATAGGTTCCGCAGACACACAACCAAGTAGTGAGCCTGTCAAGGAAACCAAGCCTCCTAGCAAAGTGTACAAGTACACTGTCATCGAGTGTATCCTCGAAGGCTATGAGCCATTGCGGGAAGTCAAGCACGCCAAGTCCGATGTCCATTACCTGCTGATAACCGACAACAAGAGAATGAAGAGCAAGACCTGGGATGTACACCACATTTCCGAATACCCGTGCCTGTCTGGAATCAACGACGTGATAGGGATACTGAACTACGTCCGCTACCACACGTTCGAGTTTGCGGACACCGCAGTGTCCATATACATCGACGCCAGCATGATGATAAACAAGCCGCTGGACAAGCTCTACGAGGACTTTGTCAACTCCAATTCGGATATCGGGCTCGCCATACATCCGTACAGGACGAACGTGTACGAGGAACTCAATGCGTGGCATACGGCCCGTGGTCTTTCTGCAGAGGAAGTGACCGCCCAGAGGAAGCTGTTCGCAAAGACCTCGTTCAACAAGGCGGTCCTGTTCCAGTCTGGTATCATCATCCGAAGGAACGTGAAGATTGTCCAGATAATCGACGACATAACATGGTCCTTCCTGAAACTGACTGGGGTGAACTGTTCTTCGGCGAGGGTTGACCAGACCGTCCTCACCTATGTACTCGCCACTTATTTCAGCGGGGTGAAGTTCCTCCTGTTCACGCAGCACCTGATTCAATCCAGTTACATCACATGGTGCAAGCACGGTTCTGACCAGCCAATCCTCATAGACAAGAGGTACTATGTCAGGCCGTCCGTGTTCGGTGTACTCGTGAACCCTTATATGATTGAACCGACAGAATCGCCTGGAAATAAGATAATTTAACTACGACGGCTTATAATGGCCGCCAAGGATACTTGAATGCAGTTTGGTGTTATCGAGAAGAGAATTACACGTTTATGGAACAAGACCCCAGCGTTGCTCATCGGACCTCCTGGAATAGGCAAGACGCAGTTCTGCCGTGGCCTTGCAGCAAAGCTTGGATTGAACCTTGTCTGCCTCGACTGTTCGCAGTCTGGGGACTCTGGCGACCTTATAGGATTGCTTGAAATTGAGAACCATGTACACCACCATACGAAACCCGCCTGGATGGACACGACGGAAGCGACCCTCGTCTTCATCGACGAAATCAACAGGGCCAAGGGCGAAATCATCGCCGCCCTGATGAAGCTGTGTTCCCCAGAACAGTCGTTCAACGGTTTCACTCTCCCAGAGGGCTCCCGTGTCGTGGTCGCAATCAACCCTTCTAGCGTGGATTCCAACCAGGTGCTTCCAATCAACCGTGCGCTTTTCACCCGTTTCGCCAGATACCATGTCGAGGTTGACGCCAAGTACTGGTGCAGGTGGGCCGCAAGCGCTGGAATCAACCAGACAATCATACGCTTCATCGACGGCCACAACAACGCCCTCTATGTTGATGATACCGAGCTTGATTCGGAAGACGAAAACACGGCCAACCCCCGTTCATGGGAGAATTTCGCCCGTCTGTTCGACAACGCATACAAGGCGGGCGACTATGTGGACGAAAACGGCCTGCCAAGACCAGGCGGGATGGAAACCCTGCTGGTAGACGCCACGTCTACTCTCGGGCCCGACATGGCCAAGATTTTCACCGAATGGTTCAAGAAGAACGGGAATAAGCTCGATGCAGATGATGTTCTTCATGCGAACGAATGGGACTGGGTGAAATTCAAGAGTATCATCGACGGGATGAGCGCAATGCAGCTTACAAAGCTGAGCGATGCCATCGTCGGCAAGATGGCGAACGCCTACGAGAATTCAAGGCAGACGAGGACGATGTCCCTGAACTTCTGGTACTACTACTTCGCAGTCAAGCCAGAGATAAAGGCCCAGATGTACAACATGCACCTGATAGACCTTGTCCTGCAGATTTCCGAGGGAAAGGACAACTGGCTCTCTCGCCTGAGGGAACATGTCGGCGAAGACAAGAAGATGATGCTCAAATCCAGTTTCAGCGAGTTCAACCAGGTTAACTGATGTCCGCTCTCAGCAAGATAGAACAGGCCAAGGTAATTCTCGGCTCCGTGAATCCAGCCGCCATGTGCTACATAAACATGGCGCACCCTATCGTCGAGGACGACAGGACGGCTACGCTCATGCTCGACGCACACATTCCAGGGGAACTCTACCTTGTCGCAAACAGCGGCTGGGTCAACAGGATGGACATGAGCGACCTCGCCAAGATTCTTTACATAGAGGCTTCCCGAATTGCGTTGCAACATGTGACCAAGCGTGCGGTCGACAACAAATTCAATCTGCTTTCGAGCGACATAATCTGCTACTCGATGGCGAGGGGATGCCTCACCCTGAACGGAACGTCCTTCCCAGACTCGCTGGACAGGAGCAAGGCGAACATCTACTACGAGCAGGGCAAGGTGCTGTACAAGAACGAGACTGGAAATGAATGGACGGACGAATGCGATTTCCACGAGAGGGTTGCCATGTGGATGGAACGGGCCGCCAACAACTCTGACGACGGGGATGCCGACCCAGATTCGGACGGCCAGCCTGACGAATCGGCTGGTGGCGACGGCGATGGAAGCCCGCAGGGAGCCCTCGATGCATACTTCTGTGACGAAACCCGTTCCGAGAACTGGTCGCCCAACGAGACCGTTTCGAGCGACATCGCCATGGAGACGAAGCATCTCGAAGAGAACGGAGGGTTCGACGGGACTGGCTGGGGTCTGAGCGCAGGGAACATCATGCTGAAGATTCTTGCCGCACAGGAACCTCCCGTAGATTACAGGAGGATAATCCGTTCGTTCGTCGGAACGGTCGTTTCCCAGCGTACGGAATCGACCCGACTGAGGCAGAACAGGCGTTACAACCTGCTGTTCCCAGGCCAGCGTTCCGTATACGACTGCAAGCTTCTCCTTGCCGCAGACTCGTCTGGTTCTATGGATGAAGACGACCTGTCTGCCGCTGGCTGCCTGATAGCCAAGATAGCGACGGGATGCCAGATAGACTACTGCTGGTGGGACTGTAACTGCACCCTGCCGAAGACATTCAAGCGTGGATTTTCCAAGAGCGGATTCGAGGTCGAGGGGCGTGGCGGGACGAACCCCCAGTGCGTTTTCGACATGCTCGTGGATAATAAACTGATGGGGAAGTATTCGGGCATCATCATTTTTTCCGACATGATTTTCGACGAGATACCTAAACCAAAGGGCATTCCAGTCGACAACATGCTGTGGATATGCACCGCCGACGGTAGCGAGCCCCCGAGCTGGGTTCCACGCCGTAGGATTATGCGGTGCAAGGAAATTATGAGTTGCATCAAAAAAAGGGCTTGAATTTTTGTACAAGTATGGTTATATTTATATGTATATAGTTAGCTTGTTCATAATATAGTTAATTAAATCGAGGCTATTATGAAGAAAATGTTGTTTATCATTGCGGTGCTTGCTGCTTTCGCTTTCTCGAAGCAGACCTACGACACCAAGTGTTCAATCCTTGTGGCGAACGGGCAGTCCGTTACATACAGATGCACCAACGGAATGGATGTTACCCTCGTGTTCGCACCCGACGTGAAGATTCCGACAAAGGTTTTCTACGACAGCAAGACTGGCTTCTTCGACCCAGATACCGAACGAAAGTTGAAGGTAAACATCAATAAATAATGTGGTTCCGATATGAGTGAGACGCAAGAACTTCCAAAGAAGAAGATGTGGTCGACCATATACCATGATACGGTCAACGACAAGATGTATCTGTGGTATGTGGACGGCACGACCGATGTCCTCCCCGTCAAGCACCGTTCCTACACGAACCGACTGGGTGAATTCGGTGCCGTAGAATGCGGCATGAAGGACATTTTCGGAAACGAGGTATACGAATTCTACCTTTCCCACAACGAAGAAAAGGAAATCAAGCGCCAGTACCAGGGCACGCTTAACCATTTCAACGAGATTGATATCGACCCACGATGCAGATTCCTGCAGCAGCTCTATGAAGGCTACGATATTGAACACCCGAACATCAAGGATATCAACCTCTGCTTCATGGATATCGAAGTGTCGACCGAGGGTAGGTTCCCTGTCCCTTGGTTGGCCGAATATCCGATTAACCTCATCGTCCTTAACTTCCCCGAGTATTCCGTGCAGTTCGGAACGCTCGACGTGGATGAGGCTACCCTTGAAAAGTACAAGGAACTGAACTGCCAGTATATCAAGTGTTCCACCGAACAGGAACTGCTCACTGCGACTTTCAACTACATCAGGGAACACGGGGTTGACATCCTCTCTGGATGGAACTTCTCTTACGATACCGAGTACACATACCGTAGGGCCAAGAAGTTCGGAATCCCCCTCCCGCTCATGTCGAGAATGCCGAAGGGATGCGAAAGGGCTTACTTCGACGAGAGGAAGCGTGAACTCCATGTGGCCGGCACGGAAGTTATGGACTTCCTCGCCCTCTACAAGAAGTACACCTTCTCGGAAGAACCCAGCTACAAGCTCGATGCAATCGGCGAAAAGGAAGTGGGCGAGAACAAGGTTCCGCTTCCAGACGGATACCTGTCGTGGAAAACCTACCCGTCGCTGTTTGCGTACTATAACGTGATAGACGGTGTCCTGTGTAGAAAAATCCAGAACAAGACAAAGATGTTCGACCTTGCGCTAATGTCTTCTGCAGAGGCCCGAGTGCCGATTACATCGGTGTTCGAGTCCAAGAAGATGATGGTAGGCTTCGTCCTGAACCACCTGCACAAACAGAACATGGTGTTCCCCGTTTACAGGCCGACTGCAAAGGAGGAATACCCTGGCGCCTTCGTGTATTCAGTCCCAGGTTTCTACAAGATTGAAGTGTCGTACGACTACCGAAGCCTGTACCCGTCAATCATGATGACGTTCAACATCAGCCCCGAAACCAAGGTCATCAAGCCTATCGACTACGTGCTGACGGAAGAGGAGAAGAAAGTCCTCATCAGGTCGCCGTGGACTCATAACGGTCAGTATCAGGTGTTCTACCGAAAGGATGTCGAGGGTATCGTCCCGCAGGTTACGAGAAAGCTGTTCAACGGTCGTGCCGAACTGAAGATTAAGAAGAAGCAGGCTGAAAAGGACGGTAACGAAGAACTGATGAACATCTACGACATGATGCAGAAGGTGTACAAGGTTCTCGGTAACTCCCTGTACGGCTTGCTCGGTACTCCGTTCTTCGCATTCTACGATATCGACAATGCTGCGTCAATTACTGGTTACGGCCAGAGGCTCATCAAGTACACCTGCAAGCACCTTGCAGACTACATCAACAACGACCTTGCTCTCGACCAGAGGTTCATCGACACGTTCGGATACTCCCCGAAAATCAACAAGGATTACTGCGGCGAGATATTCTGGAACGAGGCGAATGTTGACTTCGACGATGTGGAAAAGGCTACCGAATGGGGTTACGACATCACGAGCGACATCCTGCAAAGAAGAATGTCCCACGGTGATACCGACTCGTTCTACGCCAAGTTCGACGACATTTACGAGGAGTTCAGCAAGAACCAGGGCAAGAAGGTCCAGGTCGTCGTATATGACGGACACCAGATTATACAGAAGAACGACTTCGATGCGAAGGACGAGCTGGCATACAAGAAGAACTTCGCCCTCATGGCCCATACCTACTGCCCCGATGTCTACGACAAGCCATCGAACAGGGAGCCTCAGGAAATCAAGGGCAGCAAGTTCAAGTTCTCCAAGTTGCAGATTATGTACAAGGACGGCATGATTTCGAACAAGCGCTACCGTGTCATCGTGAACCGTTACCGCCTTACCGACTTCTGCCGCATGCTCGACGCATCAATCCTCGAAGAAAAGCTTGACGAGTACATGCTTGGCTACGCTTCCTCATGGGGATTCCGTACGAACGAGCTGTTCCTGAAACGTGAAAAGTGCATTTACAAGACCATCGTGACGGCCAAGAAGAAATACATCTGCGTGGCCGAATCGAACGAAGACATCGTCTACCTTGACAAGAAGAAGGAAGACCTGCCTATCCACCCGCACTACGCAATCACTGGTCTTGAAATCGTGCGTTCATCGACGACCATGTTCTCACGAGAACGTATGATGAACACCGTGGAACTCATGATGGATACCATGGACAGGGAAACCCTACGCAAGCGTGTCGTCGAAATCAAGGACGAGTACACGCAGAAGATTATCGACAAGTCATATCTCGATATCTCCTGCCCATCTGGTGTAAAGGAAGAACCTCCTGAGTACACCGAGATGATTAACTTCCCGAAGGAAGAGTTGAAGAAAATCGACTGGCGCCGCAAGGCAGCTTCCGTATGGAACTACCTCATCCTCAATGACCGTGAACTCATGAAGTTCCCTTACGAACCGATTCACGCTGGCGACAAGATGAAGTACATCAAGGTGTGCGACAACCCGTTCGGTATAACCTCTATCGGTTACACTGGCGATGTAGTCCCGCCTCGTCTTCTCCAACTGTTCCAGCCCGACTGGGAAGGCCACTGGAAGGTGACCGTCTCCAACATCCTTGGCCGCCTATTCAAGGCTGTCGGATGGGGCGAGAACATCGAGGAAGACCAGACCGAAATGATGTGCGACCTGTTCTAAAATTCCGTACATCTTCTGCAAGACAGCAAAAGAAGCGGCCCGATGTTCGGACCGCTTCCTTTTTGCATTGAGTAAAATTTGTTTATGCGCCCTTGAAGGCTTTCTGTGCCTCGGCAGTCTTTTTCCGCACGTCACCGATAACGGTGCATATAGACTGAACGTCGGACAACAGCTTGGTTCCATCACCCTTCTTGACATCTTCGAGCATGGCGTCGGCAGTTGCGATAAGGGTTTCGAGCTTATTTGCACAAGCGTTCAAATCCTCGGCTGTTATGTCGTTGGAGTGTGCCTTCTTGTACATCTCGATGTGATGCTTAATCGTTTCCTTGTAGTTCTCGACAAGGCGGAGCCAGTTTTTCTTGTAATTCTCATCGTCGAGCGCCCTCAGTCCAGAAGTGAACTGGTTCATCTTCTGTGCTTCGGTAATGCCCATCAACTCGAAGAATAGTTTCAGGGATTTCTTTATAGCGTTGCGGCTTTCGGTTACAATCGTATTGATTGCGACCTTTGCCTCATCCTGCGTCTTTTTACCGCTGAGGAACTCTTTCTTGATTTCCTCGACCTTCTTCTTGTCGGCTTCGTCAAGAGTCTTCACGTATCTCAGGTCGAGATAATCCTCGATGTTTTCGCTGAGTCTGACATTCTTCGATTCGTTCTCTTCTGGATTCATCCAACTCATCGTACTGTTAGGGTCGTTTGAGTTGAGCTTAATCCTTCCAAGATGGTACTTGTTGACGGCGATGTTCATCAAGTAAGCGGATAGTGCAGCGGGCGTTTTCTGTCCGTTAAACTTGCTATTGCAGAAAGCAACGAAATTCTTGTCTTCGGCCATCTGATTTACAAACCGCATTTTATCATCATCGCTAAGTTTGTCAGGACCCATACCCCCCGATGGCGCCTTCTCAAACAGCATTATCCTACGATGAATGTTTTCGATTTCCTCATCGAAATCCTTGACTTCATCATAGAATTCCTCTCGGTCGTTATTTGCATCATTTCCTTCGAAGTAATCTTTCAGTGCATCCAACATGTTATCAACAATGTCCTTCATGTCCTTTTTGACTACGTCGAAACACCACTCGGTACGAGTAATGTTAAACCATGCCTGGCCTTTCTTGAGGAATGAGCTAACAGACGGAGGGAGAGTCTCGCTGCATTCATCGTAAAACATGAGGAAGTTGTTGTACATGTACAATACACGTAGAGCGTTCTTCTTGATTGGCCATTGTCCCTCGTTTCCCGAAAGTGTCAAGTATTGTTTTTTATCCTGGACTTTGGCTGCTATATCGCTTGGAAGATTTTTCAGATTGTCTAGGATACCATTCCAACCCTCTTCGTCATCAGAAACGCTTGGAGTATAGACGTCGTTAGCCGACCCGAAATCATACTGGTCGTCGTTCGCTTCCGTTGCCTTGAACTCGGAGTCTGCCGATGTATTTGCATTTGCATTTGTGGCTTTTGCCGTGTTCTCCTCGCTGGACACACCGCCGTCGGTAACTTCCTCGTAGTTGTAGTTTGCGTCTATTGCATTCCAGTCGCAATTTTCCTTCTGCATGATTTCGTTGACCTTGGCACGGAGTTCGTCCTTCGTGCGGAGTACGTCATCTACTCTCTTGCCTTCCTTGTTCAACAGATAGTATTTCGTTTCCATGGTAATCTCCTTGATTTATTTGAGCAACGCACTCAGGGTGTGTTCCGTGGGTTGTTCCTTGGACTGTTGAGTGGTGTTGGATGCTGGCTGTTCGGCAGGTTTCTGTGCAACGCTGTTGTCAACGCATTCGCTCGCCTTGATTTCGTTACCGTACCTCAACGTACCAGGCTTCATCTTGTCGCCCTTGTCACCAGAGCATGTTCCGACCCACCAGTTGTACTGGCTTCCCACGATAGGGAAGATGTGCTTTCTGAAGTAAGTCCTTGCAGCGGCCTTGGACTTGAAGTATCCGATACGGACACGCCATACGTCCTCACGGGTCGTGTTCTGGGCAAGACCGTCATACTGGTACGTGTACACGCCTTGGATTCCCTTCAATGAGAGGGCCCTTGCCTTTTCCCTTGCGACCGCACCGTCTTCCTTGCTCGGCGAGAACAGGTTGATTACGAAGTTGTGAGTTGTGCTGCACTTCCCTTTATATCTCGGGTCATCTGCTGGATGGAAGTCGTCGTCCTTCCACTTATATGCAGCGGCGGGCGCCTTCTTCTTTGTCGGAACTGGCTCGCCTTTTGTCTTAGTACCGACATCAGATTCTTTATGCGGTTCCTCTTTCTGAACAGGGGCTGGACATACGGGCGGGCATTCAGCCTTTGGTTGTTCTGGCTTCGGTGCTCCCTGCCTTACTGCCTGCGGAGCTGCCATCTGAGGTGGAGGAGGCGGAGGGGGAGGTGGAGCTTGACGAACGGGAGCCGAGTATTGTTTTTCCATTTCCCACGGGTCAACATTGTGCATGTTCACAACAGTGCGCTGGTCGTATTCCCTCGGGTCAATTCGTTGCATTGGGTCGTTGACTACGACGTTGTTGTAATGTCTTAATGCTGCACTGCCCTGTCCGTTTTGAAGATGCCATTCGGTATTTGCACTCGTAGGCGGCTGGTATCGGTCATTGGTGCGAACCAGGTCGTTTCCGTTGTAGGTACGCTTTGTGCTGTAATTGCCAGTCTGTGTCTTGGTGCGGACCCCATTAGGAGTCATCCCATAATGAACAGCCCCAGCAAACGGACCCATCGGACCGAACTCAAACAGTGCGTTGTGTGCGGTAACGACCGCCTCGACAAGCTCACGAGGAGCGACTTCACTCATGGCTTCCATGAACGCCTTCATGCGCTTCTTGGCCATCCTCTTGGGACTGATTGTACCTTCCATAAGTGCCTTATCGTATTGTTCCATCTTGTTCATAGCATTCTCCTTAAACAGTTATGCTGCATCGCTTGCATCAAACATTTTCTTCAACAGGTCCGCAAATCCAGGGATGTCCAACGCCTCGTTGATAGCGGCTTGGTCGATTGGGCTTGCATTGTTGTATGTATCGAGCAATTCAGTAGCGGCTTCCTCGTCACCACCGTTCAGATACATAAAGTAAGCGACGAGGGCTGCACCAAGAAGTGTACCGACGGTCTTACCCGTAGTGCTGTCGAATCCGAGGAACCTTGCACCGATATTACCTGCGGCACCTCCACCGAGAACGTACAGAACCTTCTTTACGTTATCAATCGTTGCTCCGTCACCGTTGCCCAGTTTCACATCGAGTTCTTCGGGCTTGCTGAAGAAGTCCCAAACCTTGTATCCGCCATAGCCGAGAGCGCCGACGGCAGCGAGCTTCAATCCTGCCCATGCACCGATTCTTAGCTTGTTTATCGTACCGAGGATAGGGAACTTGTCAAGCAAGCTGCCAAGACCGCCGATACGTCCGAAATTTCCGTAGAAAGGACGTCCGAACTGGTCAATGAACATACCACCGTTCCTGCCCATCTGCTTGAACATCTTGTCCCTCTGCAACCTCTGAGCGAACGGGCTTTCCGTACCCCTAAGACCGTTATTGAAGCCAAAACCACCAAAGCCGTTATTGAAGCCAGCATTCGCTTGTTGTGCATACTTGGCTTCTTGATTGGCCATACGGATACGGGAATTGATGTCGTTTATTTGGTTCGAATACTTCGCATTGGCCTCGTCAATAGCAGCTTTGAATTTATTTGCGGCGTTCCTTTTTTGTGCTTGCACAGAAGACTCTTTCAGTGAATTACTGGCCGCTCTTTTCGCTATACGGTCCATTTCGGCATCGTATTCCATCTGTGCCTTATTGAACTCGGTCTGCCACTGGTTCTGCAGGTTTGCCCTCATGTTTTCCATTTCCTTGACCTGGAAATTTCTTGAACCGTTCTTTAAGCCAAGGTTCGTCATTTCGTCGAACTCGGTTCCGCCCCTAGTTGAAGCCTTGGCTCTAAGGTCTTCCATGTTCTGACGAATTTGGGTTCTCTTGTTGTACAACTTGTCTAGCTTATTGGCTATCTTGTTGCTGACCAGATTCGGGTTGATGTTCATGGTCTTGTCCAACTGGGCGGACAGTGCGGCATCCTTAGCCGCCAAGTTGCCGTACTTATTTACCCTATTGGCACTACGGCCCGCTTTCGAGAAGAGGTTCTTAAACCATTGCCATGCGTTTCCGACGCCTTCTGCAAGGATTTGCACCTGCTGGTCGTCGAGGCTTTCAAGGAACGACTCCTTCTCGGTGTCGCTCATGCTGTCGACCAATGCTTTCAAATCCTGTTGGTCTTCAAGACTCATCATTGACGGTGCAGTTGCGACATCCTGGATTACCTGCTCGTTGGCTGCGGTCTCTACCGAATCATCGACGGCATTCTTGACGGCATCAGCCACATTTTCCGCCATCTGTTCGGGGGACTGGTTCTCGAAAAGAGCTGTATGGAGCTTCATGACCCCTTCCAGCTGGTTAGCCGAGAGAATCTTACCCGCCGCCTGCTCAAAAAGTGATTTGTTGTTCATAGTTGTACTCAATGCTTTTCTGTAAAGAGTTTATAACTTTTTCTGGGCCACCCTTGACATTTGGATACATTTTTAGTATTTTTCCACAAAAAGGGAAACTCATGGAAGAAAAGGTTCCTAACTTATATAAGTTACATGATATCCTATGGAGTTCATTCAGGGATATCTATTTCGAGGAGGAAGGTCACCGTTACACCGATTCTGAGGGTAACGAGTATAAGTCCGTCTCGACAGTAATCGAAGAGCATCATGACGAGTTCAAGGACAAGGAAGTCGCTCCGCACACGGCTGCAAAGATGACCAAGGAACTTGGACGGGTAGTGACCCCGAAAGAAGTTCTCGCCATGTGGAAGGACAAGAACGATTACGGAAAGGATATCGGGCACGAGGTACACAGCGTAATGGAAAACCTGTGGGCCAGGAAGTCCTATTACCACAAGTTCAAGAAAAAGTACAAGTATGACGACATACAGGCTGACTTCGACAGGCGTATACCGAAATGCAAGGCCCTGTTTGCAAAGCTGTCCGAAAGGTATGTCCCAATCAGGACGGAACTTCCCGTCTACGACAAGAAGCACCTGATATGCGGAACGATGGACATCCTCCTTTACGACAAGACGACGGACAAGCTGGTAATCGGGGACTGGAAAACCAATTCGCACCTGGATTTCGAACCGAAGCCTTACACGACCATGATGTATCCGCCGTTCGACAACTTGTACAATCTCAATTACCATCACTACTGCATCCAGCTAAGCATGTACAAGGCGATACTGGAGTTGAACACCCCGCTTAAAGTCGGTGCGATGTGGATATGCCACATTCCAGCCGAAGGCGATGCGAAACCCTACGGGATAACCGACGTTTCCGACGTAATCAAGAGGACGATACTGGCATGACATTCAATGAGATAGACAGGATGCTTCTTGGTTGCGGTCTTTCTAAAAACGTGGTGAATACGTGGCAATCCGCTGTTTCCAGTGCATACTATTTTTCTTCTGCATGCAAGTACGATGACGCCTCGTTCCTGGCGAAAATGGCCGAAACATGCGTGGCTATGCTCGGGGAGACTACACTCCGTCTTTACCCTTTCTACGACCCGATAGAGATAAACGAGCTGTCCTTTAACGACGACAGCGCTTTCAATAGCAGCATCAGTCTCGACAAGCTGGAAATGACCCCGCAGGGCAAGCTCGTGATGGATTTTTACGAGAAATATGCGGCCAACCCGATGCTAAATCGTATAAACAACAGGGTGACTGTCAATTCTGTGTCGCTCAACGATGTGACCCCAGGTTTCAAGACGTTCGTCGTGGACATGCTCACGATGCAGCGTAAAATCAGGCAAATCAAGGCGGACAGGGTATTATCGGACTTTTAACGGCAATGCTGATTCCGCACAGCCAGCACGCCGAGAAGATGCTGAATAATGCGGTTCACCCTAATCAAAGGATGCTAAAATGAAAAACGAAGCATACAAAAACAGGATTGCGGAGCGTTCACACTCTACCGTTGGCTGCGACGTAAACAGCGACCTCGGCAAGATTAACCTCCGTGCCGCAAGACACCTCGAACGTGTCATCAGCAAGTGCAAGACCCAAACGGAAATCCGTCACGAGATGAAGCGTCTCCAGGACAGCGCCACCTTCATGAAGAAGCGCCACGACAAGGAGTACTACTCCCGCATCATCTCCGTCCTCCGTGAAGCGAAGGATGCCGTGGATGCCTTCCAGCGTGATGACATGAAGACGGTGTACCAGATACACTCCAACTTCATGAAACAGGCTGCTAAGCATACCTAGTATTTTCAACCAAAGGGAATCTCGCCCGTTCATTACGGGTGGATTCCTGGTCCAATTTTATGAGTAAAAACGAACCGATTAACAACACACGCACACCAGTTATCAAGGAAGAGCCATGGATGTTGCAGGAAGCCATGACGGTCGGCCTGAAATTCCTCTACTCTACAACAGAGGGTTGCGAACAGAATGAGGTAATCTATGTCTTTATCCACCGTTTCAATATCGTCAGGATACGGTTTACTGTAGACACTGCCCATGGCATATTCCGTTCTGGACATGTCGACCAGATTGGTCACTTGCATTACAAGGAAGGCGAATTTTCGTTCGACGCCCGTCCGAACTGCGGAATGGTATTCGCTGTACACGACGAAAGGGAGGCCATAGACGCTTTATTCGCCGTGCTGAACAAGAAGTTGATAGAAGACGACCCGAATAATATATTTTAACTAAGCGAAAGCAAACCTAATTCAGAGGTATTTTTATGCAAAACGACCCTATCCTTGGTCTACTGAGCGGACTTATCGGAGTCCCAGAGGAAGAAATTCTGAGTGCGCTAAACAAGAGTTGTGCTCCTACCCCCGTCTCTATCAGGATGCCGAGACATCCGAGCGAATGGGATTCTCAACGCACTCAACCACAGCCGAAGGAAAGAGCTCTTTCCAGCAACCAGGAAATGGCCAACAAGATTAACGAGCTGTACAACGAGCTTAACCAGAAGGACAAGGACCTGAGGGAAGCCCGTGAAAGCGTCAGACGCCTGCAGGACAGCTTGCGTGATTTCAGAAAACGTGCAGAGGATGCCGAAATGAAGGCGGCATCAACGCTTGCCAGCTACAACTCGCTTTCCGCAGAGTACAACCGTCTTCTCAACAAGTACCATGCTACGATTGCCGAACTCAAAGCGGCAAAGAACGAAAGCGTCTACAAGTGTTCCAACCCGTTGTTCACCGTGGCAAGTTTCGACCCTGCCGTTCCTAATGCCGATGAATATAGGGAACAGGTTGTCAACCCGAAAGAAGTTGACGCCATCGACATCCCTCTCGCTACCGCAGAAAGCATCATCAGGAAGATTCAGGGGTTGTAATGGATATTTCCAAGTTCTGCAACGAAGAAGGAATAATCCCGAAGGAAACTTACGACAAGCTCTACAACGAGTACAAGACTAAGTGCGACGGGATTATACCCCTTGGTGAAAAGTATGTCATGAACAAGGCTGGAACCGTCGGCCAGGTTGAACTCCCCGAGGGTTCCACTTTCATTATCGAGCTTGCTTACACCCCGTCCATAAGCAGGATAGACCTCGTCATCCTGTCCGAGGACGGGCCGTGCATAGCGTTCGACGACATCGACGAATTGCTGAATGAACTGAAAACTTTCGATTTTTCCGTCTACAAGAAGGAACTGCTGGAAAAGCTCGACTTCCTAAGGGGCGAGACAATCAAGCTGTTCAAGATGATTCAGGCAAACGACGTGGAACTCCTTCTCGAACTGAAGGGGGTCTTCCGCAAGATTGAACAACATGCCGAGGAAGCTGACTATTCAGTCAAGATTAAAGATAGGTAGATTATGCTAGTTACCAGAATTTTGAAGCTCTGCAAGGAATGCGGACTGGAAAACGACCCAGTAAAGGCTGGCGTCGACATGGGTACAACAATGCCGATTAAGAACGGCAAGTGGACAGAGAAGAAATACTTCGACGGCGAGTCTGGCTACGCCATGTGCCTTACTCCGAAGCATGTTCCCGAAAAGTACTACGACCGTGGTGGAAACGAAATCCTCTACATGGATACGTTCACTTCGGAAAAGGACGGAACATTCATGAAGAACCTCACCCTGTTCCTTCCCATGATGAGCCGAGGCGGAAAGCTGATTTTCGTAAAGCGTGCCGTCGCCTCGGAAATTTACCGAAAGGACCTTATAATGGACGGAATCGAGGAATCGTTCATCATCGGCGAGGACTCCTATGAATCCTTCGTTCCCGAAATCCAGGTTCCTGAATGCGAGGACGCCGTAGTAGAAATTATCAAGAAATACATCACCAATGTCGCAGCCGTATGCCGCACATTGGTATAAACTGTAGTTGATTTATAGAGGATTGCTCATGAGCGAATATACCAAGGAAGAATTGCAAGAAATCGAAAAGGAACTCGCAGATTTTAAGCTTATGGCTTCGGAGAGGACTTCCCCTGTCGCCATATTCATGCCGATTATAACGGGTTTCGATTGGGTCCCTGCACGTCACGGTGAAACACAAACCATCGTGCTTGCGTCAAACTATGAAGACAAAATCGACAACGGATGCGTGATATACAATCCAGCATTCATTCATCAGCTGGCAAAAGACCGAGATTATGCGACATTCTTTGCAATAATCGCTACGATGGGTCTTGGCGTCGAGTGCGGATATTATGACTACCGTCATGGCGAGGGCGAGGCACATACCAAGGCCGTGCAGATGATGATGGCCCATTCCAACATCTTTAAGCGAATAATGGGCAACAACCAAATCCTCAACGAACGACTTGCCGCATTGCAGGCGTTGTACGAGAATGAAGCTGTCTTGCAAGGCGTCGAAAAGGTTTGTGAAAGCCTCGATAAAGAATTTGAAGATGACGACTGGAACTTGGAAACCCTCAGAAACTACATCCGTATGTTCCAACAGTACGTCTCTCAGCAGCTCCCACCGGCATTTTCTGGCTCTCTCCCGCAGCAAGATGACCCTCAGCAGCAGGGACAGCAAGGTCAGCAGGGCCAGCAAGGTCAGCAAGGACAACAACAGCAGGGACAACAGGGTGATAACGGACAATCCCAGTCAAGCCCGTGGGGTGCAGTTGTTCAAGACCAGCCGCAGTCACAGCAAAATCAACAGCAGGATGGCCAACAGGACGGTCAGCAGGGCCAGCAAGGTCAGCAAGGACGGCCTGGTCAGCAGGGACGCCAGTCTCAACAGAATCAACAGCAGAATGGCGGCCAACAGGGCGGTGAGCAGAAGAGTGCCCAAGAGATTTCAAAGAATGTCATGAAGAGTGCCATGCAGGCTAACAAGGCTGCACAGAATTGTAGCAAGCAGTGTGGTCAAACTTCCGATGCAAAGCAGGCTGCCCAGGAAATGCAGCAGGCTTCCCGTTCGATGAACTCCGCCATGAAGCAGTACAAGCAAGCTGCTGAGGCAGGAGACCAGCAGGGCATGGAACAGGCCGCTCAACAGATGCAGCAGTCTGCCCAGGAAATGCAGGAAGCTTCCCAGCACATGAAACAGGCAATGGAACAGGCTGGTATGGACCCGTCTGATAGCAAGGATGTGCAATCAATGGAACAGGCTGCCGAAGATGCACAGCAGGCCGCTCAGGATGCACAGAACGGTGCCCAACAGGCTTCCAATGGTTCTGACGGGGCTGATGGACAGGATGGTTCCAATGGTTCTGATGGACAGGATGGTTCTGATGGTTCTGACGGGGCTGATGGACAGGATGGTTCTGACGGTGCCGATGGTACCGACGGTTCCGATGGTCAGGATGGTTCCGACGGTTCAGACGGAGCTGGCGGACAGTCTGGTTCTAATGGTTCCAAGGGTAGCAATGGCTCTAACGGAAGCGATGGCGACGATGGGTACGGAAGCGGAAGCGACGGCGACGAAGATGGTGAGTATGATGACGGCGACGGTTCTGACGGTACTGGCGACAGCTGGGATGGTGACGGCGACGGTGACGGAAACGGCGGCACCGACGGAAGTGACGGAACTGAAATAGAAGGTTATGGCCCTATGTCGTTCGGCAAGGTTCCTATGCAGGGGAACAACCGCAGCGCACAAGGAGGCGATACCGAAGGCGGCGAGTTTGGCGGCGAAGGTGATGAGACTTACGATGGCAGTTCATCTAGCGGTCAGCCAGGTCAGCAATCATCCAATGGTCAGAGTGGCTCTAATGGTTCACAGTCCAGTGGTACAGACGATTCTGGTGAAGGAAATTCACCCAGCAGTATAGACGGCAGCGACGACCAGCAAAATGGTGCAGGCTCTGGCGTTTCAGGTGGACTTGGCGGCAAGCACATCAATCTAATGGGATTGAATAACAACATAGCTCAGTTTGCCAACGACACGAGTACATTCTCACGGGTGCAATCGAGTTCTGCAATGGCTGGTTCAGGCGAAAGCAATTCCTTCATGAACAACTTGGAAAATGTTAAATCCGAGATAAACAGCAACATAGAGCTCAAGCAAAAGAGCGCTAATGCCGAGGAACAACGGCAGCTGCAAGAGCTTAACTCTAAGATAAATGACCTAAATAACGATGCGAACTTGCATATCCGTAGCGATATGAAGTTGAAAATCGCAGCTGACCTACTCCGCAAGGCAAGGACCCCGAGACGCACGGCAAACATTGATGGCGAGATTAGGAACATGAATAATCCTACCCGAAGTCACTTTTCCACGGGCGGCTTTAACACGTATGACGACTTCACACCATCGGTTCTTATTGCGATTGACGCATCAGGCTCTATGTGGTGTAAACGAAGCATACTTCTCGGTGCAACAGGGCTTCTTGCAGACATTGCACAGAAATTGCGTGGTGCTAAGCTTAGGTACGCAATGTGGGATGACGCTTGTGATATACCAAGGGTATTCGACCTTAACGTAGCGAAATCTCTTGCAAATGGTAGCGGAATTGCTGTACAACCAGTGGAAGCAGTTCTGCAAACATCGGTCGGTGGAGGCGGTACTAACATATATAGCGTTGCTGACCGTTTGACACCGTACGTGTATCCACCTGAGGTTGATGCTAACGGAATCCCGTTATCGACCAAGTCACGTACTCGTAAGTATCCTCCTGAGGAGAAGAAAAGATACAACCTTACGTTCGGTGCGGAGTATGACCTAATCATAATTTACAGCGACTTCGATTTCCCGCCCAATAACTCTATCCCGAGCGACAAGCAAGAGATGCGTTATATGTTTGACCAGATTGCCTTGGGTAAACTATGCTGCATCTGTTGTGACCCAGATGGAGAACGCCAGACTCCAGAAACATTCAAGAAAAGTATTCTTGGCTGGTACTCCTACGAGACATGGAAAAAGGAGATTGAGGTATACGCCCTCGAAAAACTCTATGGACATAAATAGCCCATAGCCAATTATGAAAATAAAGCCCGTCCTTGATAAGGATGGGCTTTTTCTAGGCTTCGGCCTTCTGTAATCGAATCCGTTTTGCGAACTGGTTTCTCGTAAGGACGATTGCCTTTTCACGGGGTGTTTTCTTCAAGTGCAACTTATGCGACATTGCCAGCATTTCTCCGAGAAGCTCCGACGGCTTTACGCCGAGCTTCATGAAGTCGTCGGCTGTCGCCTCTGGCTGCTTCATGAGTTCACGGTAGTTGTGGAGCCTGTCTGCGAGAACTTCCTCGTAATGGGCGTATTCGATTTGCACGCCACGGCCAAAGTGGTCGCAACGGGCCAGCAACATCAGGTCTTCCGCATGTTTCGTCTGGTCGAACATGTGGTTGAAAGCGTAGTCCGTAGCGTCGTTGCCCACATACATGTTCGGTTGCATGTGCAGGACGGTCAGGTTCTGAACATATGAGCGAATCGTGTTCGGCATCCTGAGACGGTCCATGAACGTGTCGATGAGGGGTTTCGCCGCCTGGTCGTGACCGTATGAAACGAGACGCTGCTTAACCTTGTGGAAGAACGTGGTCTTCGCCTTTCCGAAGTCATGGCAGAGAGCAGCCAGCATGAATCCGTAGGGGTTATCAGCACGGTCTCTAACCTTTGCCGCCTCGTCGATTACGAGCATTGTGTGTTCGAACACGTTTCCTTCTGGATGGAACTCGGGGCACTGCTGAGTCTCGATTAACGCAGTCAGTTCGGGAAACCAGTAACCGAGTGCGTCCATTTCGAGCAGCTTCCTGAAGAAGATGGACGGCTTGTCGGCTTTCATCAGGGCCTTGTGCATTTCCGATTCGACCCGTTCACCCGACAGGGCTTCAAGCTTTCCCGAAATTGAACGGGACAGTTCGATTGTCTCTGGGGCGATGCCGAAATTGAATCTGGCTGCGAACTGTGCGGCTCGGAACACTCTGAGGGCATCCTCTACATAGGTCTCGTCGCAAACGTGACGGATTGTCTTGCTTGCGATGTCGTCGCAACCCTTGTGGCAATCCACGACTTCATCGGCCTCCACATCGTACATGAGGGAGTTGATGGTGAAGTCCCTGCGACGGCTTGCCTCGTCGACACCCATGAACGGGTCTACGGACACGGCGAAGTCGGTGTGCTTGCAACCGATGCAGTGTTCCTTGCGGGGCATTGCGATGTCAAAGTCGTAACCCTTGATTCCGTACACGCCGAAAGAGGAGCCCTTCTTCAATGCGGGGCTTCCGCTAACCTCGAAAAGGATTTTCTCGATTGTGGAGGCATCGAGACCGTGAATCTCGAAGTCGATATCCTTGTTGTCCTTCCCGATGATTGCATCACGCACAAAACCGCCGACGACATACGCCTTTCCACCAGCAGATGAAACCGCATGAACGATTTTCATCATGCAGGACACGTTTCTGTCGTCCTTGTTCTTGTCAAAGTATTTCTTTATTTCAGTCATTCGGTTCCTCCGATGTACCGATTTCTTGTCTGAGATACTTGGCTACTATCTTGTCTCCATCCATATTATCCGACTGGTCCATAAGGCACTGTACTCCAAGTTCGTGCAGGTGCATTTCGGCATAGGAGTTGACCTCCGCCTTGGCCTTCACTACGATGTTGCCCATTTCCTCCATAAAACGTGTTCTGAGGAAGTTCAGGTTGGCTACGCTGTTGGTGCGGAAGCACTTCATGTTGTCCAGCATTTCCTTCATCTGCGTCTTGGACATGGGCTTTCCGCTTGCGATGGCATCAGTCAGTTCTTTCTCGAAACGCTTGATGCCGTTGGAAAACTCGTCGAAATGCTCGTTAGTGGACTGGAGATACTTGTCAGCCGTTGTATCTTCTTCGGGGCGAGACATAATCTTGCCGTCCACCTTGGTAATTGTGCAAGGAACACCTTCCGCCTGTCCTCCGCACGTCAGGAATTCTGCCCACTGCAACGGGGTCATTTCCAGTTCGATGTACGGGTGATTGTCTGGAAGGATGCTAGTGTCGGATTCGTCCCCTCCGTGGCAAATTACTTTTGCCCGGTCAATGCGGATGCATACGGGGTGGCTTGTCTTGATGGCGGAACCGAACATCGGCTGGGGAGCACCGAAATACGGGCGGCTCCAAGAGATGGTTCCCATGTAATCCTTGCTAGGCAATTCGTCAAATGTTCTACTCATGATTATATCCTTATGTTGATATCATAAATATAACTAATTAAAAACGACTTGTCAAGGGAATTTTGGTGAAAATACGAAAAAAAGTCCCCGAAGGGACTTTGGTGTTAATTCATTTTGATTTGGATAGACTTAGGACTTGTCGTCGTGGGGTACCACTTCCAGGTCATCATCGTCGAGTCCGTCCAGCTCGTCCAGCTCGTCCTCGGTAAAGATATCACCGTCAGCAGTTATTCCGCCAAGAGCAATTTGCAGCTTGTTGAAAGCGTTGCTTACATCCTCGTCAGTGACTTTTCCCTTTTTGTCGAGTTTGGGAGCGATTCGGTCAGTACGGTTTTTCAGGTCGTCCATCATCGTCTTGTAGTAAGTCGAAGTTAAGGCAGACGGGTCCTTGGTATTGGCCAACTTGTTGAAGTATGTGTTTCTATTAACCTCGAATTCCAAATCATCCAGATTTTCGCCACCCATGGTTTCGTTAGCTTCATTCCATGCATCGGTATCAAGCTTGCATGCGGTTGACGCAGCCTGCCAATCTTCGATTGCACGGAAGATGATGTTTGGAAGGTCTGATGCCTTTACGCCAACAATGTCGTATTCTCCATCCTTTCGAGGAGAGTATCCACGTCCACGTATTGTAAGGTTGTAGCTGAGAACTTCCTTCATTTGCGTGATGTCTTGGTACAACGGGTGGGAATCTGGCAGACCCAATCCAGCGACATGTATGTCGCATACGAGAGTGTCGAGAGGTCCAACTTCCTCCTCGTAATCGACATTGGGAACGACAATAAGAATTTTACGGCCAGTTTCCTGGTGAACGCATACGAGAGCTTCAGATACCTCGTCGTATGTAACCTGGAATATGGGTTTTTTCTTTTTTGTCATTTTTTCGCCGAGCTTGGCATCAAGGAATGGTGCCAGAGCCTTGAACAATTCCTCGTAAGTATGGTTCGTCTGGGCGTCTTGGAATGTATTACGGTCTCGGAAATCTTCATCCAGCAGGGCGCCCATCTTGTCCAATCTAGCATCAAGCATCTGGCACAGTTCGTCGATAGACTTGGTCTGTGCCTCGCCCTTTGTGAACAGAGTATATTTCGTCCTGTTGCTAATGTATTGCGTGGAGCAAATCTTTTCTTTGAGCTTCTGGCATAATTTATCAACACCGTCCGTTGAAAGAAGAGATTCACCCATAACATCTGATATAATGTGTTCATCGACGGAGCTACGCTGTCTCAGTCTACCTTCGAGGTCATTGAGCAAATCTTCTACATCTGTGTTTTTGGCCTCTTCTGTACTGAACACTGGATATGAATGTCCAGCGAGCGTGCAGGTCTGTTCGCAAATCGTTTCTTTGAGCTTTTCGTCAAGGGATTCGTCATCCAACAGGGTATTGATTGCGTCTCGCCTGTCTTCATCAGTTTCGCACCAGGAGAGGTCATCCTCGAAATACTTGAATGCAATGTTATAAAGGGTGTCCTCGTCGGCGTCGAGCAACTGTCTAAGTTCAGCATCGGCCTTAGCCCATACTTGCCTAGCGGCAGACAATTCCTGTGGTGTATAATCGAGGTAAGATGAATAGTACTTCTTGGCCACTGACATAATGTCAGCCAGTGTTCCACCAAGCTTCATCAGGTCTTCCTTAGCAGCTTTCCATATTTTCGATACGCCGTAGTCGGATGCAGGGTTTCTCAAAGAGGACATGCCAAGGGTTTTGACATCTGTTACGCCACGTCTTTTGGCGATATCTTTCACCCTATCCTTGGTGTACGGGAGGGATGTACCGAATTCTTTGTTGAGGTCTTGATTTTCCATGGTTAAACCTATCCTTCTTTCACTTATAGTTTATAACTGCTCGGTGGGTTCAGTCTTGGGTTCGTCGCCCATATCGTTGAACAGGTCGTCGCTTGGCGGTGACGGCCTCCTTGGGTCCAGCTTCTCGATATCATACAGCTTTGACCATAGCTTGTCGTCTTCGAGGTTGCTGTTCAATCTATCCGCCTGCTTCTGGTTTGCGAGCCTCTCGTACTTTGCGGCGAGCAGGTTCTGGTTGTTAACCACCTTGATTGCGGTTATTACTTCTTCGCTGAAATGGTACTTGCTCGCATCACAGCAGCAAAGCCAGTATGTTTCCATCTCGTTTGCCTTCTTTTCGACAAATCCTTTAATCGGATTGAAATCCTTCTGTAGATGACGGCTCATTATACCCATGTGGAGATTTTGTGAAACAGCACCGAGAGCATCGCTGGATGTAGGATGTAAGTATCGTCCTTGGTTCACAAACCTGTGGATAGCGTGGTTCACCTCGTGAAGGAATATCGCCGCCTCCTTCACCGTAAGCTTCATGCGGATAGTCTTCTCGGAGACCTTAACCAATTCTTTCGGACGGAGATATACGGTTCCTGATGCCGATGGCGGCAATTCAATCGATGGACTTCCTTGGCTGAACTCTCCCGTTCCGATACTGTGTGCTCCGCCAGCAAAGTCTGGAACATCTGGGCTGTTTATCGTTAGTTTCGGGGCGGCAAAAATATCCTTATCCTCCGAATACTGGACTAGGCGCATTAGGTTTGCCTCGATTGCCTTTCCCAGTTTTCCGCCTTCGTCAGGCGTGTCCACAAACAGTCTGGACATCTTTTCGCTAGGAACCACGATTTTCTTCTTAACTGGAACTGCTATCCATCCTGGAACTGGTAACCATTCTTCCATATTTAAACCCTTAGTTTAATCAACTCTAGTTTATAACCTTATGCGTGGGGGTTCGATGAAAGAATCAATATCTCGTTCAAATATGTAAGAAAGCCTGTCTTTTATCAACGAGTACCTACCTATTGCCATCTGCATGTAGGTTTCCTTCTGCAACAGCACGTTTACTGGCTGCTCGTGCAGGAAACGGCTTATGGTGAACCGTAGTCCGTGCTGCTGGAAGTTGCCGAGTTCAGTCAGCCCAGTTCCCGTCCTGATGTAATTCTCCTTTATCGCCAGCTTCTTCGGAGTCCATCCCAGTGATTCGAGATAGTTCATTATGTCCAGCTTGCGGACAAGAGCTATGTCGCACTGGATGATGTCTGACGGGGTCTGGATATCTGGACGGGCCGCCTGAGGGAGCCATACGAACGAGAACAGGTCGTTCGTATGCTGCGGGTCGATTAGCCACCCAAGACGGTGCTGCTGGTGGTAATGATTGTCCATGTATCCGATTTCCAGCGAGAATGTCGATAGGGGCTTGCCTATGTACTTCACTGCGGCCTTCTCGTCGCAGGTCAGGTCCATTCCGTTTATGTGGACTACGAGGTCACTTCCCGCCTGTTGCTGGTCGGCGTCTGTGACACGGGTTATGTATCTCATGTGGGTGGTCTGCGGGTAAGCGACTGTGTCGAGATAATCGTTTACCACTTCGGCCAATCTGGTGTCTTCTTTCCTTGTACTCTGTGGCATCTATACCTTTACGACCTAGTCGTGGTAACGGGTGTAGTCGGAAACGGTGATGATGTAGGAGCCGTGCGGGTAATCCCCGTTGCTTTCCCTCGATGTCACGCAATCGGACGGGAAATGCGACTTCACCACGTTGAGCACTTCGTGTATCACGGTGTCCCTCGGAGCAGTGCGGCGTCCAGGTGCAGGGTTGATAACAAGCTTGAAAGAGTTCCCGCTTTCGGGAAATTCGATGAAACCGTCGTATCCGTAGTGGCCGGTCTTGTCGGTAAGGTCGTCAATAAACTTGGAAATGATTTCGTCACGCTTCATTGTGATACCTCTCGGGTTATTTTTATTGAAAGATAGATAACTGGAGCAAGGATGTCAAGTAGAAAAAATACTGAACGAAGCCTTGCCAAATCCCATAAATTGTTTTATATTTCTAATTATATGAGGAAAATTTATGAATCAGAACCAGATTGAAAACAGCAGTGAACAGAAAGATGAGTTTCCTTGGATGGAAGTCATCGTATCATTGGTAATAATCACCGTCCTTCTCGTTCTTGCGTGGACCTAATATGAGTACCAAGATAAATACATTCGAACAGCTCGACAAGGCCCTTTCTGATAACGGCATCGTCCCTATTAAGAAGGGTCAAATCGATGACGAAGACCGTTGTTGCACTGACGTATCGTACGAATACCATTTGGCGACTGACGGGAGGCAGGAAGTTCCTTTAATCACGGTGGAATACTGCGTCTCTGGCAAAGGTGACATCTTCATGATATTGAGCGCCGAGATGTTCGACGTAACGCTTGACGAAGACGGTTCCATCATTGGGCGGGCTGATGAGGGAGTGTCCTTGTTAGATGTCATCAACAAGGCCTGTCATCTTCCCCGTTGCATGTCGAAGACGTTCAACGCCTCCTACCAGAATGACGAGGTAGAGGCAAAACTTGCAGAAATTATCGAAACAAACCTAAAGAGGTAAACCATGTCATATTCTAACCTTGACATCTTCATGAAGGAATACGAGGGCATCGAAGCGAAAAGAACCCTCGTCCCTGGCCTTCCCGTGTGCATCCGTCTTGACGGACGTGCTTTCCACAACGTGACCAAGAATTGCTTGCGGCCATTCGATGACGAGCTCCGAGAGGTCATGTGCCGTGTAACGACCGCACTCATGGAAGAATGCAATGCTGTAATCGGTTATACCCAGTCCGATGAAATCACCCTCGTCCTGAAACCGATGGCCCACATCGGCGATTACTACTTCGGTGGTCGAATCCAGAAGATTTGCAGTATGCTTTCCGCTGTTGCAAGCGTGAAGTTCAACTACCTCGTGCATGATGTCGAGTTCACCAAGCTTGAACGTCGCATCGGAGGCCGCACTGCTTACTTCGATTGCCGTGCTTGGAACGTGCCGCACATGGACTTTGCCGCCCTCGTCCTCAGCTGGCGACAGGCAGACGCAATCAAGAACTCCATCAGCATGGTCGCACAGTCGTTGTATCCCCACAAGGAACTTCTCGGCAAGAACAGCGACGACAAGATGGATATGATTAAGAAGAAAGGATACGCCATGAAGTGGAATGCGAAGTCCTGGTCTGGCGAATGGTTCTTCGACAAGGAAGCGATGAACATGCAGGGTGTCTTTATCGTCCGCAAGCTCATCACCCGTCAACTCACCAAGGAAGAACTTGAAAATCTCCCGCCGATGCACAAGGCAAGACAGAACCCCGACATGACGTTCCTCCGTCACGCATATATCCGCTTTGCTGGTGTTATCCTCCGCAATATCACGAACCAGGCTGGATACCTGTTCAATGGCGAGGTTCCGCATTTCCGCCCGACAGAGGTACCGACCGAGATTACGGCAACAGACAAGTTCTTTGAAGTTCTCCGCTTCTTGAAGACGGCCTCTCCCGAAAAGAGGAAGAAGGCAGAAGCTGAGCTCCGTAACGCAGGTATCTGGGATGCGCTCAAACTTGACGACTTCGCCAATCTGTTTGAAGCCAATAAACAAGAAACCAATAAGAATGTAGAGGAACAGTAATGGAAACCGCATACGATTCCGCCCCAGAAACCAACAAGCATCGTGACTTCGTTCGCATGCTGATGTATAGTGTTGCAAAGGACATCATGAACCAAGCTGATGACCTTCGCATCCTTATGTACACCACTGCAAAGGACATCATGAACAGGGCTGACCATCATGATGACTCCAAGTTGCTTCCTCCCGAGAAGGAATTGTTTGACGAGTACACGCCGAAGCTCAAAGGCTGTACCTATGGTTCCCCAGAGTACAACGAGTTCCTGAAAGGTCTGAAAGAAGCCCTTAACCATCATTATGCAGAAAACAGGCATCACCCCGAACATTTCGCCAACGGAGTGAACGGGATGAACCTTGTCGATATGATTGAGTTGATTTGCGACTGGTTCGCAGCAACGATGCGACATGATGATGGCAACATCGACAAGTCACTTGAAATCAACAAGGGACGTTTCCACATGGATGAACAGACGGTTGCACTCCTCAAGAATACGGTCGATACATATTTCCGCCAGTTCAAACACGAGGACTACTAGGTGTTCACGTCATACTTTGCACAGGTGCCTAACATCGAGTATCCAGTTTCTATCGCCAGGATTAACCCCGAGTGGTACGACCGAGCGTCATACCCGAAGTTGGCCCCGTCAAAGGAACTCCTGTACGATTTCAAGTACGGTGTCCACAGGGGAGACAAGGACTTCTATACCGACGTGTTTCTGAAATATCTCGATACCCTTGATTTCAAGGAAGTGATGTCGGAGCTTTCGGCGATATACGGCCCAGATGTCCTCGACCGTCTCACGCTTGTTTGCTACGAGAAGCCAAGCGAATTTTGCCATAGGCATCTCGTTGCAGACTGGCTGACTCAGCATGGAGCCGACATTTCTGAACGTAAGTTTAATGAACTGCCAAGCATTATAGACGATGTTCTGGACTTAATGTAGAATAGTTAAAAACAAGGAGCTTATAGCCAATGTACATGCCTTACATTATAAGAAAGGATATTCAGGCAGACAGGGAAGCCCCGATATGGCATCCGTCGTTTCACAAGTGGATATTTGCCGAGGTTGATAATTTTTTCAAGGGTAATGTGCCTAGTTTCGTCCACCTGTACTACTCGTCCATGTATGGCATGACGGCGACCGTCGATGGTTCCCGTGATGAATTCCGAGCATACAATGTGGCTATGATGACTTCGAGCAGGGACGCCCTGTTAAACGTCCTCAAGATGTTCTTCTATTCAACCATAGGCGATGCTCATCCAGAGTACGTGTTTCCAATACCGCCTCCGAAGCCTAGGAACATAGCCAAGTAGAAAACCCACGGTTAAATCCGTGGGCTTTTTATTTGGCTATATCAACCAAAAGTTTTGCTACTATGAACAATCGCTGAAATCAGTGCCAACCTAAATCCTTTGGACTGACATGCTTGTCTCCGACCGTTAGTTCAATCGGGCGGTTGTTCCGTTCAACCGTCTCCTTGCACTTGCGTTCGACACCCTTCCACTGTTCCTTCTTGATGGAGGCCCGTCGTGCTCCTTCTTTGTCGCCATACACTTCGGACAGCTTCGCCTGGGCATTAAGGTAAGCCAGGTTGCCCATCTTGCCTAGTCTGGCGCACATTCTGAGCAGGGAGTCTTTCTGTTCAGTAATCTTCTCACCGTACGCAATCACGAGAGATTGTGTATTGGCAAGAGTTTCTTCCAGGTACTTGATGTATGCAAGTGAGGCTTTATGATACTGTTTTTCTTCCTCTACGGATGAAGCGATATCATATGCACCACACCTATCTTCATCATCGAAATGTGCCTTTATCTTGGCAATGGCCGCATCGTACTCTTCACGGCTATTGATGTCATATTCATCGGTTTCGCCCACCGACCTTACCTTCCAATCTCCATTGGCGATTGCTTCAACAACAGCGGTAATTTTCTTCATCAATGTAGCAAGTTCAAAGTGGCCTGAGAAGTGCCATGATTCGAACTGTTGTTCTGGATTCGTGGTGTTGTACGCCTCCCAACACAGAGTATATGTATCGTTGCACCAGAAAATGTGACCAATGGCTTCATCGGCAAGATAAATTACAACTCGGTCTTCCGCCTTGTTCAGTTCAAATTTAAGCTTGCTCAGCGTAGCTTTCTTATGTTCGGGTGCTTCGCCGCATAGGCCTGTAAGGTAAAGTGTTATGGTACCGTTCAACTGCTTGGCAATTGATTCTGGTGAATACCAGTAGTTGGTATTTACCTGTTTATGGTCTAGCATATTGACCACTTCCATCCTGGCGGTGTTTCCCTGTACACCGTGTTCGTGAAGACATTTCAGGACATCCTGAACAGATGTCATGCTGTGTGTGTTGCTCATATGATTAATCCATAGTTATGTTATACCCATTAAATTACATTATTTTTGCTTTCTCGAAACACCTGGCGGCACATATCTTCTTACGGCGAAACTTCTGCCAAGTACGCTCCACTGACTGTGACAATGTATTGGCAGTCTCTCGTAAGTCGGCAATAGCCTTCGGTATACTAATACCGTCGTCATCCATCTGCTCACCATTCATCATACGGCAGTTCAGCAATTCAATTTGGAGGTTGATTATCTTTATTATGCTCGATTTATTGGCGGCAGTCATTTCATACTTTGCAGCACGTTCCTTATGTAATGACCCCAATAAAAGCATTTCGTTTTTTGTGATGTTCATCAGATTACCCTTGAGTTATGTTCTACCCATTAAACTACATTATTTTTGCTTTATCGAACTACTTTACCCAAAAATCTAGTTAAACCTAAAAAATAGTTTTGAAGATGATTAGTTTCATCGGGTCAGAAAGAAAACTATCGTCTTCTTTTTGCGGGTGCTTGGCACGTTCCTCATATTCTATCCGATGCTTTTCTTTTACGGATGCTCGCTGTTCGGGTGTCATACACAAATAGGCAGCAACGCCACTGCAAATAGCAACGAAAATTATTATACCAATCAGCATAACTTGGTCTTTTAGGTCCTTATCCATTTTATATGTCCTCAATAGTTTCCGCAATACGACCATGCAAAAATGGAGAAGAATATCCACCCAGCCAATGCAAGGACAAATCCTGCACATATGCCGTTGGACCTAACATCGAAAAGCGGTGCAGGTGGTTGGTCGCATATATAAAACAAGAATTTTCCGATTGCGAGAGTATATAATACCCACAGAATAACTAGAATTACGCAATTCACCATAATTACCTCAATAATGCTTCAATCCGTTCCTTTACATCCGTCCACTTATCAGATATAGCAAGATAGTTCTTACTTTTCTCCGTAGCCAAATCGTGATGGTGCTGTAATCTTGCCATAGCACCATAGTAATTTTCAGCATAAATGGCTATTTGACGGGTTTTCCTCAGGCGGTCCTGTTTCATATTCCGTAATTGGTCATCTTGATACCTTATTACTTGCTTGTATGCCTCGGTATCGTGAAAAAGGGAGTTACATTCCGAAATGAGACGGGCATTTTCTTCCTTCAATGCAGCAAGCTCGGTATCTTTATTTGTCTTCAGTATATCCATAGCCACCAACTCGCCCTGCTTATCTGCCAACGATGCTTCGAGTTGTTCAACTTTGTGTTCCAGATAGGCTATATACTTCTCTTGCGGCACTGGATGCTCCGTATCATACAGGTCGACAAATTGGTTGGCCCCAAGCCACGGGCTCTCGCTTGTTCCATCCAGTACGATTGCATCTACGGTCTCTTCGTGAGGATGCAGAATATATCCTTCACCATAGGGCTCAATCGTACACACGTTTACCCCAAGATGTAGGTCGTCAACGGACAACTTGTTATCCGTCAATGTGAAGGTGTACCTATCGTTATACCCTTCTTCGAACTCCAGCCGTAAGCTGGATGCGATAGCGTCTAATGACCATTCCATCACGTTGACTCCACTTTTATCGTTCCGTTGAATCCCATCTCACGGATGTCTTTTTCAAGTTGATTTGCAGACATCCAGAAGTTTCTTGTATAGCCACGACCGAGTACATAGGCGTAGAAACGGTCACAGTCTTTTGCAATATGAATTTCGTCATCATACTTTTGTGCGTTCTCAATCACTTCAATCAGTAGAATCGGTGGCTTCATCATCTTTTAATCCTCTTTGATATCCGTTCGGTGTTGTGGTCGGGATGGTTACTAGGCAATGTTAACTGTTAGCGATGCCATCGTCTCATTAGAACGAGGGTCAACATAGGCAACAACCGCAGTCTTCGTTCCGTTTAGGTTAGCATCACGCACAACCTTGATGACTCCATTTATCATGCCGCACCTATCCTCCGCATCGCTCGGTGCGAACCAGTCCTGACAAGGAAGCGTATTCAACTCTTCCTCGGTGTCTGTCCCGATGTAGACAACGTTGCCACAATACTTACACTGCTTTTGAAGCTCGGAGGAAGCATAACCCAACTTATACACCACATACAGGGGATGATTCTCCTTACACACGTAAGGCACAATTTTGTCAAACCTTGCATCAAAATTATCATCGGAAGGGTTAGCTGTCGTTTTCGGCATATATCCCCACATTCCGTTCTCTTCGCACTGTTCATATCCAAGCTTCTTCAGGATATACTCACAGCCTGCTGTGAACACATCGGGTACTTCTACCGCCAGATGCTCCATTCCGTCACTGCCTTCCACCAGACACTCTTCCTCACGGAGAATACGCTGGATTTCCTGGCGGCTCGGAATGAAATTGTCATCAAGTTCATTTGGAAATTGCGGATTGAATGAGTCACTCATAGTTATCTCCTTGTCAAATTTGTTCATCAACATAAACATACATTTTTTCCGTACAAATATAGCAGTTTATGGAGTATGTGGGTTAAATGCTGGGTTTAGCCAATTTTGGACGTTTTATCGGCCAGTAACACTTTTGGTGGACGTAGACTTCTATAATCTGCGTGGATTAAGGCTATCATACTCAGCTAACATCTGGGCCACAGCACAATGCTTTAATGCCCACTCCCTTTCCTTCTTGGTTATCCGTCGCTTAGGAAGGTAGGACATTGTCGTTTCGTCTAATCCTAATGCTTTCGCCGCATCGCTATATAGGTGGTGGTAGGCATAGCGTGAGATGTATATGTACCAGTTTGTCGTGACAGGCAGTTTTGTCATATATGTGGTATGCCCGTTAATCTTGACTACTGTACTGGTTACATCTGTATCTTTTTTCCCGTCGATGTAAGTTTTGACTCTCTTCTGGGATACAGTGTATTCATAATGACCGCTCATATTGCCACCTTGACCCCAGTAGTCGATTGCCTTCAAGTCCCCGTTTGGGTGGTAAGTGAACCCGAAAAACTCGTACCAGTCGCCGTCGTATGCTTCACCAAGACGGTTCCACACGTACTTAGGACGGTTGCTATCGCCATCATACTCTATGACAAACAGTCTATTTCCGTTTATTCCTTTTTTGACTCGGCATCCGCCCTCTGAATCATACAGGTATGTGTCGGAATAACGGTCTGGTTTCATCTTATCATGCCATTGCCATTCATTGACTTTTCTGTGGTAGGCTCCCGTACAGCGTCCAAGTGAATCCTTTTCAATGAACAGGTCGCTATATACCGCTCCTAGAATGCCACGCATACCATCACCGTAGTATTCACCGTGATGGTTATGCGAGAAATCAGGCGGATTTAGTTCAGGACAGCGGATTTCTTTGCTCATGGCATCTCCTCATCGTTTTGATTGCTTGACTCGATTCAGCAGTGCGGGAAGGCCGCCCATGACGGGGATTCCAGTTCCGCCTAATCCGAGGTAGACGTATTTCATTTTGCCGTCATATTCCTTGCGAATCAGTGCGATGGGATGGATTCCCTGCGGGTTGCAATAGAACACCCTTGCGAACTGTACTGAGCCGCTCATTACCATCGTGTTCGCAAACTTGATTGCATCGTCGGCCTTCGTAAAGTATAGGGCCTTGTGGCCTTCCATAACGAACTGGGTCTTTTCTTCCGTCGTTTCCTTTCCGACGAACCCGTTTTTCGTGTTGATGTAGTAGGTTCTCAACTTGTCCAGGTCTGCCGCCTTAATTTCGTTCGGATTCATACTACCCCTCGTAATTCATCATTAGATACTGGATTAGGTCTTCAAACGACCAGTAGAACGTAACATCCTGTGGTTCTGCAGAATAGTCGTGTTTTACGACCTCGTAGCTGTCTTCGCTGTGCGGATAAACAAGAATCCACAAGTCATTGTAGAGAAGCACCTTGATGTACGCACCGTTTTCCGAGTTCGAGTGGTATTCGAACGTGAAATCCGTCGGGTACAGTTTGTCGAATAGCCGTTTAAGGCTGCATTCTTCGTTTTCGTTAGCCATTTCGCACCTCTTTTTGGTAAAAATATAGCATAAAATCCAATTCCTGTGAACTACCCACGCCCTAAAAGGCGTGAGCTTCGAGTTTTCGCTTCGACGGAGCCACTTGTGCTAACCCAGCAGAATTGGGAGGCATAGAGGCGGCTACCTCAGCGGAGGCATGTTCCATGCACTCGGCTCTTTTAGACGAGCCAATCATCAAGACCACGCGAGCAGAATGGGTGTCCCTGTCCATAGTATATCCGCAGTCGCACTTGTAGATTCTGTCCGCAAGTGTCGGGTGGTTTATGCAACCACACATCGGGCATAGCTTGGTGGTGGGGTCCCACTTTGAGATTTTGAAACTACGCCCACTCACTTCGAGTGCGGCAAGTCGTTGTTTCAACGAACCAAGGCAGGATGCCTGTATGGCCTTGCCAAACAACCCTTTCTGCCAGTTCTTAATCTGCTCATCTTGGAAGTAGATAACATCATAATCAGTTACTAGCCTGTTGTATATCTTATTGGCAATATCCTTTCGTTTATTAGCCAAATGTTCATACTCCCTAGCCAGTTGACACTTACATCTCCATCGCCGCTTGGAACCCTTCTCTGTCTTGTGCCTGTTCAACATTTTTGAAAGGTAATTCAGGCGTTCCGATTCTTGCACTTTGCAGTTGTACTTGTCGCCGTTTGATGTCGTTATGGAATCCTTTATCCCGAAATCAAGACCGACCTCTCGGTTGGTAGGAATCCTTGAAGATTTCGGTAGCATTATGCTAATCTTCACATAGTAGCCGCTTGCCTTGCGAATCAGCTTGGCATCGGCTATTTCAAACTGTTCAAATTGGTGCAGCTGGTTCAGCCCGTTGACCCGGATTTTCTTGAACCCAGGAATGGTTATCCTACATCCATCAATAATCTGGATGAACCCAGTGATGATAGGTATGCAATCCACTTGCCGCTTGAACTTCAATGCGCCAATCTTTCTTCCGTGTGACTTAGCCTTGGCCAAGTTCACTATGTCAGTCTTCTTCTGGGCAACTGTCGCTCGATGAAGCACCGATGGCAAGGTGATTGGAGAATGAACTGGGTTTTTGTCCTTGTCGTAATGTACTACATCCTTGTGTTCGGTATACTTATAGTCGAACATGCTATTGTCGGGATTATCCTTGGATAGCGACAGCATGTCATTGATTACCCACTTCGCTTCCTTGAAACATTGGGACATCTTATCGAACACCGACTTAGGATTATGCCGTATGGAAACTTTAAGCTCGAATACTCGGCAGACTTGAGTCTGTCGTCTGGCCTTCGTGGCGGACATGCTCGCCCGTATCTTGGCCTTCGTATCTTCGCTTCTTATCGCTTCCATAATGATTTTTTGACTTCAATTAAAGTTTATAGTAGCTTAACTCAAATATACAATAATTATGAGGCTTTAAATGTTATTTATTTCTTACATTTGCTATGGCGGGTCTTACTCACACCCTAAAGGGTGTGAGCTTGCGACCGCCTAGTTGTCAACTCTGGTAAAAATAACGCTTATTTTGCCAAATTCCCTTGACGATACTTAGATAAATATGTATATTTCTATCGTCAAACCAAACAATAAATGGAGGATTCCTCATGAAAAAGAAAATAATTGCCGCACTCATCTACATTGCAACTGCAGTCGTTGTCGTATTAATTGAACGTAAGGCAAAAAACTTTGTTGTCGACGTCTGTTCTGAAAAGGATTAACCATGAAGTGGATTCACAGAGACTACATCTGCCTGGTTCTGCTGGTACTGTTCCTTGCAGTGTTTGCAATGCTTTATGGTTGCAACCACGATTCGGGCTCTGGTACTGAAATCTATTACGAAAAACAGTGTTCCGAGCAGTCGGACTCGCTCAATAGTTGTGGAAAGTTCTATTTCTAACATTTTTTCTGATTCTAACATTTCGAAATGTTAATATCAAGAAAAATGTTAGTAAACGAAAATTTACGTTTGGTGTTTTATGTTGAGTAAACCTATTATTTCGTTTCGTGTTGAAAATGAGCGTCAGGACAGGGTTTCAGCTGTCGATGTCATTGCATCTGGGTTTCTACTTGTTGTTGCATACGTTGTTATAACCTGTGCGTTGAGCTTTGTGCTCAAAATTGGATGTATGTTTATCGGAGTTGAGTTTACATGGATTTTGCCTCTGATTCTAGCACTGGTAATCGAAATCGTTTTGTGTACCATATAGGAGACCGTCATGGCACAGAGTATTGAAGAACAAATTGAAATCATGAAGGCGTATGCCGAGGGAAAACCTGTATACAGGACTGACCGTTTCAAGGAAGTCGGGGAACAGGTCGAAGCGAAAGGCCATCAGTTCAATTTTGAGAGGTCTTTCTATTCGCTCACTCCGTTGGACTGGTGTACTGGCAAAGAGGCTATTGATGCGTATTACTTGTTTTGCAGGCACGGTTCGGACAAGGACCCCGCTCCGCCTACATATAATGTAACAAGTCATACGACAGAACGGATGACGAATAAGACGCTGGAGTACACGAAAACTGCAATGGACTTTGTTGATACATACAGCATTTTTATAGCTGGTGCGGAATGGGTGCTTAAAAACAAGGGCAGTGAAATTGATTTTGAGAAGTCATTGCAGGTTTTACGAGAAAAGTACAAGCAACGCTCAGAAGAACAGGATTACAGAGAAAGACACGCTTTGGAATC
>ODAI013588204.1_pt1 | contig 52109 bp, 57 predicted proteins | sample 1539321 | NCBI WGS metagenome assembly ODAI01 (sample SAMN02144231, study PRJEB22623) | gut metagenome | biome: sheep rumen | host: Ovis aries | place: New Zealand
AGGGTGCGGTGTTCCGCACCAATATTTCGTGTTTTTTGTTGGTGCGGAACACCGCACCCTACTTTGACGAGTAAAAAAGAAAGGATAGATAAAAATGCGATTCAAAAATTATATCAACAAGCACAATAAGAAAAACAGAATATATGCAGAAGAAGAACTATTAGCAAAATTAAGAAAGGCACAATATGATTAACGTTTGGATTCCTGCTCAAAATGAATTTTATAAATTCAGAGATGAGTGCAAGGAATTATATGAAAAACTGCAAGATAAAATTGGTGATGATAATTCTTTTGATTTTATCAGCAAAAATACATTTTTTTATCTTTTCGAAAATGACGGAAATCTAATAGGAGGGATCTACTATTTTAAAAAAGATGGAAACTGGTTTTTAAACGGTTTTGCTAAGAGAAAAATGCACAATTTGTGTTTGTCTTGTTTAAAAAAATCTTTGACTTGGTTTAAGGGAAGCATATATGCTGAAGCGCAAAATCGCGCTTCAGCCCTTTGTTTGTTGAGATGTGGCTTTAGGCGGGTTAATTCAAAATTGTTTGTGTTTATGAATAAATCGTGATATTATACTTCTATAGTAAAAAGGAGTATATATGAAAAAAATATTAATTACTGTTGCAGTTTTAGCATTGGCTTTGAATACAGTTTATGCAAAAGATTATGTTAAAATGCAAATAAAAGAGATGAAACACGCTCAAAAATACGGTACGACACAAAAAGTATTGCGGCATAAGAATGCGCAAATTACTCCTACTATTGCGGTTCAATCAAATATTAAAGATCCGAAGATTATGAAGTTCGGTCATTATGAAAAAATATCTGAAGATAAATATAATGAAAAACTTAAGGCTGATGAAAAAAAGTACAAAGAATATGAAAAGTTCCTCGGAAAAACCTCTTCAAAACACTATAAAACACAAGCTGATGCTATTGACTTTTATAAGGTTTATCGTGTAGCGGAAAAGTTAATAAGAGCAAATAAACTTGATTTTATTAATTGGAGAATTGAGATTTATAAAGATTCCGAGAATCCGAATGCATACACTACAAATACAAATTATATTGCAATTAGCACTTCTTTATTAGATACGTTTGGCGATAATGAAAATGCGATGGCTATGGTGATTGGACATGAAATGGGGCACGCTCTTTTAGGACACCAAACACGAAGAGCGACCTTGGGGCGTAAAATGATGGGTCAGTATGAACTTGCAAGCAAAGGTAATTATATATCTGCAATTGCTCTTGCCGGTATGAAAAGAAAATTCCTTATTGATTCCAAAAATATGGAATACGCTGCTGATGTCGAAGGTGCAAAACTTGCTCTTCATGCAGGATATAATTTATCGAGCGGAAGCGAGGTGATGTCATACTTCAGTTCTCTTCCTAGCCAATTGGATTTTAATGCAGATCACCCAAACCCGGTTAAGCGTTTGGAAAATTTGCGGGAAAATACTAAGTACTTCCCTGTTGAGTGGAAAGAATTAGGAGAAGTAAATATCTATAATTCAGAACCTATGCCTGTAAGATTATCATCAGACAGGAAATCAATGGTAATATCCGCTCCGGCTGAAAAATTGAATGCCGGCAATTACTACAGTCCTGAAACTATGGATGAACTTTACGCAAGGTTCGGATATATGTATTATGTCAATGGCGAATTTAAAAAATCTTTAGACAGTTTTGAAGAAATGTTTAAGTTGGACCAAACAAATGCTCCTGCGTATTTGTATGCTTCATATACTTGCGAGTATTTATACAAAAATACCGGAGACTCAAAATATTTGAATTTAGCAAAAGAATATGTTAAAAAAGCGCAAAGCTTAGATTCCGATAACAAGTATATAAAAGAACAAGTCGAAAGTTTGTAAAATAAAAAATTCAGGTGCAATACAAATGTGCACCGTACTTAAAGAAAATAAAAGCGTTCAGTTTTGAATATACAGATTCGTGATTGAACGCTTTTATTTATATGTTGTTCGTATAAAATCGCATCTATCTCTCTATTTTATAAATTGTCAAGAATTCATGATTGTGTATTGTAAATGCATTCTGCTTAGTTTACGAAATATACCTCTTCTTTGAAGAGGTGTATTTTTTCGTGCATATATAAATTCGTATTAAAAGAAAGGAAAATCTTATGGAAGAAAATCAATTATCACAAAATGTTCAATCAGAGCCGTTACTTACAGACGATAACTCTGTGAAAACAAGCGAACAATCCGCATCTCAAAAAGTTGGAGACAAATCTTCTGATCCTTCAACTCTAATCTTAGGAAAATTTAAGTCTGCTGATGACTTAACGGAAGCGTATAAACAACTTGAAAAACTTCAGGGAAATCAATCTTCAGAGCTTGGTGCATTAAGAGAAAAAGTTGCAAAAATGAATCAAAACAATGAAGCTATCAATGTTTTACAAAATCTTTTTGCAAAGCGGGAAATGTTTCAGGAAGCTGCTAACAAATATCCTGATTATTTTTCTGATCCTTCTTTTAAGCAGCTTTATTCGGAAGCATATAAAGCTTTTGGAGATGATCTTGATGTAGACAGACTTGTTAATCTGGTTGAAGGTTATGCTTCTGCTCGTATTTTTGCGTATGAAAAATCTAAAAAAGCAAAATCCGAAACAGAGCAAGCGAGAGGAAGTATGAAATTCGACAAAAACGATAAAACAACTCAAACTCCTGTTCGTAAAAGTATTCAGCAGATGACTCCTAAAGAATTAGACGAAATGCTGGATAAATTGATTTAGGGTAAATATTAAAAAAAGAAAGGAAAAAACAATGACTACAACTAAACAAATGATTGTTGATGCTTTTACAAAAGCTTTTGACAAACACTTCTATAACGAACTTGTTATAGGTCAGCTTGCTCATTCAGAGCAAAAAGATAATGTCCAAAAAGGTGACGAGGTTAATATAACTATGCCCGGCATGGTAACTCTCTTTGACTATGACGGCGGTGATTTGCCGACAGCTGAAACTGCGACAATCTCCACTTGCAAAGTTAAATTAGACAGAGGTAAGGCTTTCCATTTTGAACTTTCTGAAATGGAAGAAAAAATGCTTGAAAATGCAAGCGCTGACTCTAAAGACCAAATAGAAGTTGCAAGAGAATACACCGGAGATGCAATTAAGCAATTTGCAGCTTCAGTTGACACAGCTTATGCAAACCTTTACACAAGAGCAGGGCATTATCTTGACAACAGCGGTAATGCAATAACGCTTACTCCTCAAGTTGCAAAAGATATTTTTGCGTACATGCAGGCAAAATTCCAACGCGGTGACGGAAAAGGACACACTAACTGGATTGACGGGAATATGATTGCCGTAATTCCTCCTGAATACCAATTCTATTTAGGGCGATTAGAAGACCTTAAACATACAGAAAAAGGTGCTGAAGAAGTTCGCAAAGGTTTTATCGGTCATCTTTGCGGCTGGGAAATCCTTGTTTCTAATAACATTGCTTCTCCTGAATCTAATATTTTCTATCCGCTTTTCGGTGTTAGAGGAAAAACTCTGGCAGGCGGAATCTCTTCAAATCTTAACACTACATATTATGTTCCGGAAAAGAACTTTAACACTTGTTACAAAGGTTATGGTTTATATGGTGTAGGTGCTCCGAGAGCAGACTTTTTAGGTTCAGTAAAAATAAGTGCACCATTAGCGTTAGCGTAGAAAGAATGAACAGCTGGTGTTGAGGTGAACAAGTGATTGAGTGAGCAGGTTAAAAAGAGGGTATTAATATACTCAAGATTAAGCTTGTTTTATTTTGAAAACTCAATCACTAAATCACATGCTCACTTGTTCACTCAGCCATCTGTCCGCTTTATGATTACTAGTTTACATATAAAAAGAAAGGAAAGATAAAATGACAAGAGATATTATTGATGTTCAATATCCGGTTTTAGACCACACTGAATCGGTTGCTAATATTGCAATTGAAAAACAAGCTGTTACTGTTGCTAACGGTATTACTATCAGAGAAGCCTTTTCAAACAAAAATAATTCGTTATTTGTTGTTATTGATAATACAGCTAATGCTTCTTCTCTTTTAACCGTAAAAGCAGGTGATGCTTATCCAAACTCAATGCTCGGAGATATCGTAATAGAATTACCAAAAGGTATTTCTGCAATTCAGCTTCAAGATTTATCAAGATTCCAAAAAACTGACGAATCTATTGATTTAGACTTTGCGGAAGGTTTCACAGGAACAATCTTTGCTGTTGCAAAATGGGCAGGAGTAAGGCCGGTAACTCAAGGATAGCATTATTGTTTTGCGTATCTTTTGTAAAGCAGCTTGTTTGGTGCGGTACACCGCACCCTACTACTGCAAAACAAAAATAACGATGCAAACTAAAAATGCATACGTTGTAGAATGTATGGGTTCTTAATCATGTTGTTTGCATTTAAGAATCATCCCCACCCCGACATCAAAGATGTCGACTGACCTCTCAGAAAACCCTCAACTGTTCGGCTTTTCTTCGGCAGAGTCTCAAGGAGAGGGTTTTGCTGTGGGGATTTATTATTTTTCTTTCTCTTCTTCTAACCATTCATCGTAGGTTTTATTATATTTTTCAGGAGATGAACAATAAAGGTAGAATAAAAATATATGTTTAAGTATGTTAAATAAAATTTTGAGTATCAATTTAATAAAACTTATTATTTTCTTAAATAATATTTCTAAATGTTGCAAAAAGTATCTCATAATACACATATATTATCTTATAGGGATTTATTTTTCAATATTAAAGATGAAATTATATACTTTTGTTATGTATATAGTTAATTTATATAATGTTAGATGGAAAAAGAAATATACCCAAGAAGAGATAATGGCTAGTACCGGTCTTAGCAAGAAAACCGTCAGTCAATTATTTAGCGGAAAATATTATAATTATAAATTAAATACGCTTGAAACTATTGCAAAATTTTTTAATTGTAAAATAAAGGATATTTTAATAGAAGTTGAAGATGTGTAATTTGAGAAAATGCAATACAAAGATTTAGGTAAATATATTCGCAAAAAACGAATTGAGATGGGTTGTTCGCTTAATGGGTTTGCAATTGCAAATGATATTGACCCTGCAATATTGTCACGTATTGAAAATTTACAGCAGAATATTAAACTTAATATTTTAGAAAAAATAGCATCAGGATTTGATCAAACTCCTGCACAGTTTTTAACTCAATTCGAATCGTTTAAATGATTTTTAAATAATTTTTCTGGTTGAAACCCAACCTATAGGCTGAATGCATTGGCGAAAGGAATAGAAACTGGGTTTACTAAAATTTTTTGATATGAAGAATAAGAGAGTTTTGTTTTTAATTCTTTTAGAAGTTGTTTATTTTCTTTTATGTAATTAGCGTTTACGGCATTTATACAATCATATTGTTTAAAGTAATTGCTACCTGCGTTTTTTAAACATTCTGCAAGAGAAATGTTTTCGCTGTATGCATTAGCGAATGGAATAGAAAACAGAAATATAAAAAAAATAATAAAAATTTTTTTCATAAAAACCTCTTCGGAGGTATGTTAACAAACTATATTACAAAAGTCAAGAAAGGAGAATTATGTACAAAATAAAATACAATGTTACAGGTCACGTGTTTTTGCTTCCGGATGAAACGGCGCAAGAATTAAAAGATAAATTCCCTAATGATTATAAAATTTTAGAAAAAAACGGGAAAAAATTTAAAGATAAAAAAACTGTTATTAAGTATAAAGACGGTTCAATCAGAGAACTGGTTGTGGATAAAAATTATAGTGGTGATAAAAAGTAGTTTTATCACCACTATCCTCTCCTAAGGGACATTACTGACAGAAATAATATTTACAAAAAGCAACATATAACATAATTTGTTGCATAAAATCTAAATTCCCCTCTCCATTGGGAGAGGATAGAATTTCAATTTGAAAACCGCAAGGTTTGAAAATTAGAAATTCTTGGTGAGGGTTAGGGTAAATTCTTTTTATGAATTATTCTTTTTTTTGTATCTCATGTACTTTCTTTCTTCCTTTTATTTCGGATGTAAAAGGAAGAAAGAAAGTACCAAAGAAAGAAGGAAAACACCGAGCTGAATAAGAAGTTTACATCAGCCTTCGGCTGAAGGACTGAATGGCTGGTTCGGCAAAGCCGAATTAATCTGCGGTGCTCTTGCAAGAACGGCAGCTTTCACGACAACAGTCTTGTAGGCTGCCGTTCTTGCGAAAGCTGCGCAGCACGATTCGGCGTAAGCCGAAAACATCAATTTAATCTATGCCCGTAAGGGCATTCTAAACATCTTATTCTACCGGTGTTTCTCTCCTTTTCTTGGTACTTCTTTTCCTCTCTTTACCTCCGAAATAAAGAGAGGAAAAGAAGTACATAAAATTAACAAAATTAACTATTAATAAAAAAGAATTTACACCCAACCCTAACCTAGAATTTCTAATTTTCAAACCTAAAGGTTTTCAAATTGAAATTCTATCCTCTCCAATAAGTAAATAAAATTGAGAGGGAAATCTGAGTATTATACAACAAAATGTGTTATTTGTTGCAGCAATGACTGCTCATTTTTCATGAACTTTCACGTTCAATCGTTCTTAAATATGTTTTAAAATCCTTGACATTAAATCTTCTTTTTTTCTCATTCCGCTAAAACGTTCAACTTCTTTTCCGTCTTTTAAGATTAAAAATGTAGGAAACGAATTAACATTAAATTCTGCAGCAATCTTTGGCGCATTGTCCGCATCAACTTGACCAATCCAAACTTTTTCCATTGCCTCAAGTTCAGGCTGTTGCTTCTTACAATATCCGCACCACGATGTGTGAAATTCAATCAACTTAGTTCCGTTTTTGGTTTCTTCAGAAAAATTATCGTTATTCAGTTCTTTAAGCATAAAAATTTCCTCCGCTTCTATAATAAAGCAGATTAAATTTATTTATACTGATAACATGGCTAAAAATATTTACTGATTATTTTTCCGCTCTGTATACAAAATTTATAAAGATTGATATACTCCGGTTTTATCAACTGCTCACATTTGTTTAATTTGTCTTTAAAAGCCGCTGCTTCGGTTCTTAAAGCTGTTATCTTATCAGGAGCATTTGACAAATAATTCTCTAAATACGAAATCCTTTTTTCTGCTTTTAAAATTCTTTTTGTAATAATTTGCATTTGTGCTTTTTTGTTTTTGATTCTCTCTTTTATTACTTCGGATTTTTCGCTATTTTCATTCTGCTGCAAAATTGCTGCGTCTTTTTTTAATGTATTTTCAGTATATAACAAGTTTTTTTTGTTATTAAGTACACTGTTCCTTTTTTTGGCTAACTCCTTTGTATAAATCGGTATGTTGTTTTGCATTTCCTGCAGCCTGTCTGTTCGGTTACTGAAACGTTTTCGTAAAATGTTTATTTCTTCGATTTTATATTGACTTTTTTCATAAATCTGCAAAAACTTATCAACAAAGTTAACTTCCTTTTCTGCTTCATAATTTTTTGACTTATCGGAATTGCCTGAATTTATCAATCGTAAAAAATAATTTTTTATATCCAGCATTCGTTTTTTTGTTCCGTCTAAATCAAAATAATCAAATTCTATCTTTTGGAACTTCGGTTCGTTATCAAATACGATGTAGTCATTATTCCGTCTTATTAAATCCGTAACAACTTCATATGGATCTGTAACGTACACCTTATAAGTAACATTGTCATGAAATTTGCCAATAGTTTCTTCTATACTTGCAAAAGGAAACGAATGTTTTTTTACAAGTTCACTTAAACCCCGCGTGTCACCAAAATAACGCCTTCCGTACGGATAGTCAGACACTGTCTTATATTTTCCGCCCGAGTTGCATGATAAAAATCTTGTATAACCGTTAAAATTTGTACTGTTTACCATTAGTTTCATATATATTCCGCCAGTTGATTGAGTTTATACATTGATACTAATGCAAAATAAAATATTTTACATCATATTTTAAGAAATATTAAAAAAAAACGCTCTTTATAAGAGCGTTATAAATTTAATAAGGTATTTTAATAAGGTTATTTAATATGTTACTTATTTTCTTTTGAATATTTTCCAATTTAAAGGATTCAATTTAGACCAAAACCCTGTATTTGAAGTATTAGTTTTAGGAGGTTTTTTCCCTCTTTTTAGCGCTAAAACAATTCCGGTAACACCAATCACACCAGCAATTACTCCTAGCACAAGTCTTGGGGTACTATTAATAATGCTCATTGTCTTATTGAAACCGCTTGATATTCCATTTTGAACGCCTAATAATCCATTGGCAGAATTTACACCATTTCCACCGTATGCGGTTCCAACACCAAATCCTGATAAAGAATTTAATCCGCCAGTCTGAGACATTGAGCCGATTGAACCGGATTCACCAAGAGCAGTTGCAATGCCGTTATTATTATATGCGCCTACCCCGTAACCGTTTAGCATACCCGTAAAACCGGTGTTGGATTGAGAACCTGCTTGAATATTTGCGTTATATCCCTGCCCTCCGTAATTATATGTACCGGAGATATTGTTTTGTCCTGCACTTGCTCCGTAATTATGTCTTGAACTGTGTGCCTCACTATCATAATTATATGCAGACTGAAATGAATCAGTTGTCATTCCTGCACTCTGATATAACCCGCCTTGCTTTGCCATATCTAAATAAGGATTAGTGACCGGCGTTGATATCCCCACAGGTGACGGCATTGCTAAATCCGCAGGTACAAAGTCTAAAATACCGTTTTGATACAAATGATACAATGTATTCGGATTCACAGCCATACTAAAACACCTTTTAAATTCTACACTTGTATATATATAAAGTTTTTTTATTTATAAAAATTGCCTTATTTGTAAAGTTTTATTAATAAAACTTTTTAAACATTGCGTTTATAACATTATATGTTTTGCAATAATTTTTAAGTATCAAAAAGAAACTGCTGCCTTGGGTATATATTTGCAATTGAATAGAGCCGGATAAAATTGTCCTTACTATTTTACAGACTTAAAACAACAAATAATAAAAATTTGACCGGATAATATTTTTTCTTTTATACTTATTATATTATGAGTTGGATATATTTAATAATAGCATCACTATTTGAAGTCGGTTGGCCGTTTGGATTAAAAATTGCCGCACAAAGTAATTTTAAAATTTTATGGATAATCTTTGCTATATTAGCAATGGCTTTGAGCGGGATATTTTTATATTTGGCACAAAAACATATTCCGATAGGTACAGCCTACGCCATTTGGACAGGTATCGGAGCATCTTGCACTTTCTTGATAGGCGTATTAATATTTGATGATGCTCTGAGTTTGATGAGAATTTTAGGCGTCGTATTAATTATTGCCGGTGTTATTTGTTTAAAATCGGAAGCATAAAAAATGTTACAATTGTAACATTTTTTTTCAGTATTGAAATTTGCACGCAAAAAAATTCTTTATATATATGTAAGAGTAATCCGAGGTTAAACAAATGAGTATTGATATTAAGAAAATAGTTAATGCAACGTCAGCAGCAGAACAGGCAAAAGCAAATTCCGGATGGACAAATTATAAAGATGTAGATCAAGTATGCGATGATATTGCAGATAAAACAGATTTGTTTTTTTTACGCGGCAACAACCAGAAAAAATTTACTTATAATAAACAACTCGTTTATTTAACTTCTGCGGATATTGCACAGCAGCTTTTATTGGAAAAAGATATTAATGAAATGGACGGTATTCTTATGGATATCGAAGATTTGAATGATCAAATTTATGCTTGGAATGAAGAAGAAAACAACAAATTTAACGATAAAATGAAACGCATAGAAGTACTTATAAAAAAACAAGAAAACGGCACTATAACAGAAGATGAAACAAAAGAATTACAAAATCTTCAAGAAAATTTATACGTTAATGAATCAGAAGGAACAATAGCTTCTTTGAACTCTCAAATTGCACAAAAACAAGAAAGTGCTAAAACAGAAATCGACAAAATTGCAATTTCTAAATCATATGTTGAAAAAACTTATAGCATCGTAAAGGACTTAAAAGAAATAGACAAAGAAGCTGAAATCATCGAACCTTCTGTCAAAGCGGCAGATAATTTAAATTCTGCTGTTTCGGAATATGCTTCTTTAAAAAACTCTATTTTTAAAGCTAAATAATGTTTTATGAAATTGAAACCAGAATCTCTTCTACTGATTTAGATATATTATGCATCGGGCTTACTACTGCATCCTTTGCAGGATAGCCGACAGGAAATATCGCAATAATATTATAACCTTCCGTTATAGGGAATTGGGCTTTTAGAATTTTTTCATCAAAATGCCCCACCCATGTTGTTCCTAAGCCTAAATTATGTATCTCCAGCATCATATGGGTTGCAACAATTGCTGCATCTATTTCTGCAAAATTTTTGTTATCAAAATTCCTGATGTAAGCTTCTTGTTCACTTGCTCCGACCATTAAAAATTCTTTAGCATCAAAGGTAAAAGGTGTTGCTTTTTTTAATTTTGCTATATCAGAATCCGTGTTAACTTCAAAGATTTTAAAAGGTTGTTTATTTACAGCAGTCGGAGCCAATAATCCGGCTTGAATAATTTTATTAATTTTTTCTCTTTCTACGATTTGATTTTCAAATTTTCTGCATGAAAATCTTTCTTTTGCTAAATCTAAAAAATCCATATTGTAACTCCTATCTGCACATTTCAACATATAATACCATACTGAACAAATTTAAGCAAATACACATAATAGAGTATTTACCACATTATAGATTTGCACTACTATAAAATTTATGATAAAATAAACAAATAAGAAGAGAGGTTATTAATGAGCGAAGGACACTGGATAGTAAATACTGTCATATCAGGTCATCCTGTTGCGTTTAACATGGATACGCTTACTACTATGTGGGCTGCAATGGCGTTTCTATTGTTAACGGCCTTTATTGCAACAAGAAAACTTGATATTATACCTACAAAGTTACAACTGGTGTTTGAAACTATTCTTGGAGCATTCTGGGGACTTGTTGATAGCCTGATGCCTAAAGAAGGCAGAAAACATGTTCCTCTTATTGCATCTTTGTTTTTATTTATTATAACAGCAAACCTTATGGGACAACTTCCTTTAAGAATGATAGAACTTCAAAAAGGTGAAATAGCATCACCTACAAATGATATAAATTTAACTGCCGCAATGGCAATAATTGTTTTAATTTACTATGTCGGAGCAGGGTTCAGAAAAAAAGGGTTCAGATATTTTCTGCACGATTTTAAACCGATGTCAATATTTATGGCAGCTTTGGAAGTTCTTGATATGATTACAAGACCCTTAACGTTGGCTTTACGTTTGTTCGGTAACATATTGGCGGGAGAATGCTTAATGACAGCATTGCTTGGAATCTGTGCATACTTTTTGCCGTTACCGGTTATGTTCTTTGAAGTTTTGGTTGCATGTGTGCAAGCATTAGTATTTGCACTGTTGACAACAGTATATATATCTTCAGCGATAGAAGAGGGTGAACACTAATAAAATAAGCTATAAATAAAAAGGAGAAGAAAATGGAAGAAGTAAAAACAATTTCAGATTTAGCACAACTTGGTGCAGGTGTTGCAATGGGTTTTGGTGCAATCGGTGCCGGAGTCGGTATCGGTATCGCAACAAAAGGATTTTTGGAGTCAATTGCAAGACAGCCTGAAATATTTGGTAAAGCTTTGGTATTCTTTATGGTTGGTGCTGCTTTATCAGAAGCTTGTGCAATTTACGCATTAGTAATTGCTTTAAAACTTGTAGGTATTTGGTAAGAAGAAGCTTGAATTATGGAATTTAACGGAACTTTTTTTGCATCAATTATTTCGTTTTTGGTATTTGTTTTCTTGATGAACAAGATACTTTATGCGCCTATGGAAAAAATAGTTGCTGAAAGACATCGTGTTATTGATGAGAATTACAACAGCGCCGATGAATTTGCTGATAAGGCTCAAGAATTGGAAACAAAAGTTCAGGAAGAGCTTGATACGGCAAAGGATGATGCCAGACATAAATATGATGAAATATTAGGTACTTTTAAAGAACAAAAATCCGAGATTGTAAAGCAAGCTCAGGAAAGTTCTTCCGGAGAGTTGGAACATTCTTATGAAGTTTTAAATAATGTATCTAATGACGCAAAAGAAAGTTTAAAGTCAAGAATGACTGATTTGGCTAATGATATAACCGAAAAAATTCTTGGCTACAGAAGCGAAGTTAAGGGTTTTGATAACGATTCAATAAACAAAATTCTTTATCACTAGAAAGGTAAGAAAATGTTTGAGACTTTTTGGGATTATATAGCTCGGACAAATTTATTTAATTTTATAATATTTGCAGGAATCTTTCTGCTAATATTTTGGAAAATTGATTTAATCGGCGGGTTAGAAAGAGGAAGACAGAGTATTTCAGAAGAGATTGAAGCATCTGAAGAAGCAAAAGAAGAATCTCAAACAAATCTTACGGCAATTGAAGAAAAAGTTTCCAATTTGGAAAATGAAATAGAAGAGATTATAAAAAAATCTGAAGATAATGCAAATTTGGTCGGTCAGAAAATTATCGCAGATGCAAATAAAACAGCTGATAATATTAAATCAGGAACAGCAAAATTAATAGAAAATAAGTCTTTGTTATTAAAAAATGATATTATGAAAAGAGCATCTCTGGCAGCAGTAGAAACAGCAAGAGAGCATATTATAAATGAACTCAATAACAATTATGATTTACATAACAGGCTTATTGACGAAAGTGTAGAAGCTCTTAACGGAGTTAAGGTTGAAATATAAGGTATAATTATAGATTAAGGCGGATGTAGAGAGATGAATGAACTTGCATCAAAAAAATGGGCGAAAGCTCTCATAGAATTAGCACAGGAAGATGAAAGTTTGGATAAAGAAAATGTTTTATCCGATTTAAAATTTGTTGCACAAACAATTTCAGAGTCCGATGAGCTAAAAAGTATGGTAAATAATCCGTCTATATCTGTGGAAGAAAAGCAAATTGTTATATCAAAACTATTTCAGGAAAAAATAAATACAATAGTTTATAATTTTTTATTCGCTCTTAATTTGAAAAAAAGGCTTAATTTAGTATCAGAAATAGCTAAAGAGTTTGAAAAAGAGTTAGATTTTCTTAAAAATATTGTAAGAATTGATATAACATCAGCAATAGATTTAAATGATGAAAGAAAAACAGATATCAGAAATAGAGTTGCAGATAAACTTCAAAAAGACGTAAAAGTTAATTGGAGCGTAGACAGTAATATAATAGCAGGTCTAATCTTCAATATCAATGATACTGTCGTTGATAACAGCATCAAGCATAAGCTGGATAATCTGTGTGCAAACATAATAAAAGTGTAATTAAATAAACTTAAATAAAAGAGAAAGGATAAAGGGAGCAGATGGCAGTAATTAATCCTGATGAGATTAGCTCAATACTTAAAGAGAACATCAGAAACTATGAAGCAAAAGCGGAAGTTTCAAATATAGGAAGTGTTCTTGAAGTCGGTGACGGTATTGCAAGAATATACGGTTTGCGTAACGTTATGTCAAATGAGCTTGTAGAATTTGAAGACGGAAAAGGAACTTTAGGTATAACACTTAACCTTGAAGAAAACAACGTAGGTGTAGTTATCTTAGGTGAATATACACATATTAAGGAAGGAATGACGGTAAAAACAACCGGACGAATCGCATCAGTTCCTGTTGGAGATTCACTTATAGGAAGAATCGTTAACCCTACCGGAAAACCTATTGACGGCAAAGGTGATATTTTATCAGATAAAACCCGCCCGATTGAAAGAGTTGCCCCCGGTATTGTTGCAAGAAAATCCGTTCATCAGCCGCTTCAAACAGGTCTGACTGCGATTGATGCATTAACTCCTATCGGAAGAGGTCAAAGAGAACTTATTATTGGTGACCGTCAAACAGGTAAAACTGCTGTTGCAATTGATACAATAATTAACCAAAAAGGCGGAGATGTAATTTGTATTTACGTTGCAATCGGTCAAAAAGCTTCAACTGTTGCACAAATAGCAAAAACTTTGGAAAAACATGGTGCAATGGACTATTCAATTATTGTTGCATCAACTGCTAATGAACCTGCTCCGCTTCAATATATTGCACCGTTTGCCGGTGTTGCAATTGCAGAAGAATTTATGGAACAAGGAAAACACGTCTTAATTGTATATGATGACTTGACTAAGCACGCTCAGGCATATCGTGCAATGAGCTTGCTTTTAAAAAGACCACCGGGACGTGAAGCATACCCTGGTGACGTATTCTATTTACATTCAAGATTACTTGAAAGAGCCGTTAAATTGTCTGATGAGCTTGGCGGTGGCAGCATTACAGCTTTACCAATTATTGAAACTCAAGCAGGCGACGTTTCAGCGTATATTCCGACTAACGTAATTTCTATTACAGACGGTCAAATATTCCTTGAATCTTCACTGTTTAACTCAGGTGTAAGACCTGCTATTAACGCAGGTATATCTGTATCACGTGTAGGTGGTGCTGCTCAAACAAAAGGTATTAAACAAGTTGCCGGCAAACTTCGTCTTGATTTAGCACAATTCAGAGAACTGGAAGCATTTGCTCAGTTTGCGTCAGATTTAGATGCGGCTACCAAGAAACAGCTTCTGAGAGGTCAAAAATTGACAGAAGTTCTAAAACAACCTCAATATAGGCCGCTTTCCGTAGCTCAACAAGTTACAATCTTATTTGCTGCCAATGAAGGATATTTAGATGAAGTTGATAACAAGAATATTACTTCATATAAACAAGGCTGGTTTGACTACTTTGAGGCAAATATGCCGGAATTAAGCAAAGCGTTAAATGAAGGCGGTAAATTGTCAGATGAAGATATCACTGCTTTAAGAGCTAAGCTTGATGATTACGAAAAAACACTTTAAAGGTGAGCAAGTTTGCAGGTGATTAAGTGAACAAGTAAATTTACATTGATTCATTTATAAATAAAACAAGTAGGGTCGGTACACCGTACCTGCAAAGAAGATAAAAGAATGTAGGTTGGGTGGAACCCAACAGAATTGAAAACTGAATAAATAAAAATAGGTTGGGAGGATAACCCCTCACCCTAACCCTCTACCGCAAGGGGCGAGGGAACGATAACAAAAAGAAAGGAATTGTGAAAAGCGATATAATTGATAAGTATCAAGCGAATAAATAGTAATTAATTCACTTAATCACTCAATCACTTAATCACTTAATCACTTGGAAAAAATATGCCAAACTTAAAAGACATAAAAAGCAGAATAAACAGTGTTCAGAACACAAAAAAGATTACTAAAGCGATGAAAATGGTTGCTGCTGCAAAAGTTAAAAAAGCAGAGTATACCGTTAAAGCAGCAAGACCCTTTTCTGATGAACTTTTACATTTATTCAGAAAAATGCTTGCAACCGTAAACCAGTATTCTTCACATGGTTTAAAAGTAGAAAGAGCTTTGGATAATTATGCCGAACTTATAAAGCCGAGAGAGGTCAAAGCTGAGGGCTTGCTTGTTATGACTTCTAATAAGGGTTTGGCAGGAGCTTATAATGCTAATGTTATTAAAGCTGCTTTAAGAAGGATAAAAGAAAACAAAGAAAACGGAATTAAAACATATGTTTATCCTGTAGGACAAAAAGCAATATCAGCTTTCAAGCATAAACAAAACGGTGATTTTGTTCTAAAAAAAGGATATCTGGCAATTGCAAACAATCCGACTGCAACAGGAGCAACTTTAATTGCGGAAGATTTAGCAGATGATTTTGTTAAAGGTGAGTTAGATAGTATAGATGTTTTTACAACTCACTTTAATAACATGATGTCATATAATGTTGTAGCGTGGGAAATATTACCCGTAAAGGTCGAAAAAGCTAATTCTAAAGATATTGACCCGCTTATGTTATTTGAACCCTCACCGCATGCGATATTGCAGCAATTAGTACCTATGTATATTACAAACTCTATTTATCAAGCGTTGTTAGAAGCTAACGCCAGTGAACTTGCTTCCAGAATGACAGCAATGTCCGCAGCATCAAATAACGCAGAAGAAATGATTAATACGCTTACAGTAGATTATAATAAGGCTCGTCAGGGTGCAATTACTCAAGAACTTGTTGAAATCGTATCCGGTGCTAACAGCGTAAGTTCTTAAATTAACAAAAGGTTGTATACAGGAGGTTATTGCTTATAATTGTTAGCGGTTTCTTTTATGTAATAAAAGAGTCCCGTTAGTGTGTTATAAATTTCTTCAAAACTTAAGCAGCTTGTATTTATGAGCATAATAGATTTTCCGTCGGCACATGACTTTGGAGCAACCGTAAATTTAATTTTTTTAGAGATTTCTTTATCCAAACCCTGTTTGATAATATTCCATTCATATGGAGTAAACGGAGTATAAATTCTTATATCAGAACCTGTCTCTCTAATGATTGATATTCCGCAATCAGTAGCGGTAAGTCGTATTTTAATCAATTTAATTAAATTTTCTACTTCATCAGGAATCCTTGAAAAACGGTCTTTCCATTCTGACACAATATAGTTTAGTTCTGTTTCGTTTTTTACATCAGATAAGCGTTTGTACTCAATCATTTTTTGTTCTTTTGATCCAACCCACTCATCCGGAATGTATGCCGTTATATTAATATCAACAATAGTTGGTTTAGCTGCTTTTATAACCTCGCCTTTAAGCTCATTAACCGTTTCTTCAAGAAGTTCACAATAAGTATCAAAGCCGACATTAATCATATGCCCATGCTGCTTTGTACCAAGTATATTCCCGACTCCTCTGATTTCAACATCTCGCATTGCTATTCTGTAGCCGCTTCCCAGTGTTGTAAATTCTTTTATTGCTTTCAGTCTTTCTGAAGCTTCTTGAGAAAGCTCCTTATTCTTTTTATATAAACAGTAACAATAAGCTTGTTTTTCGCTTCTTCCTACACGCCCTCTTAACTGGTACATCTGAGCCAAACCTAACTTATCCGCTTCATGAATAATTATTGTATTTGCATTAGGAATATCAAGACCATTCTCAATAATCGTTGTGCATAGCAAAATATCGTATTCGTGATTATCAAAACCCACTATAACATCTTCTAACTGCTTTTCGCTCAATTGCCCATGCCCGATTCCGATTCTTGCATGCGGAACCAGTTTTTGTAATTCCAATTTAAATTCTTCAATAGTTTCAACTCTGTTATAAAGATAAAACACTTGACCATCTCTATCCAACTCATTTGTAATAGCATTTTTAACCGTTTGTTCGTTATATTCGCCAACATAGGTTTTAATCGGCAATCTGTTTTGAGGAGGAGTATTAATTACAGAAATATCCTTAATTCCTGAAAGTGACATATAAAGCGTTCTCGGGATGGGAGTTGCCGACATTGAGATAATGTCTATATTTTCTCTGAACTCCTTTAATTTTTCTTTGTGTCTTACGCCGAATCTATGCTCTTCGTCTATGACCAGCAATCCTAAATCTTTAAAAATAACCTTGTCCTGTAAAAGTGCATGGGTTGCAATAACAACATCACATTTACCTGTTGCAAGGTTTTTCAATGTTTCTTTTCTCTGTTTGGGTGAACGAAAGCGGCAAAGCAATTCAACATCAACACCAAACGGCTTAAATCTGTCATTTATAGTTTGATAGTGCTGTAAAGCTAAAACCGTTGTCGGTGCAATCACTGCAACTTGTTTCAGAGAAGTTACAGCTTTAAACATCGCTCTCATTGCAACTTCCGTTTTTCCGAAGCCGACATCTCCACATACAAGCCTGTCCATAGGACTTGCTTTTTCCATATCTTCTTTTATTTGATTAATAGCTTTTAGCTGGTCAGGAGTTTCGATATATTCAAAAGTATCTTCCATCTCTAATTGCAAAGGACTGTCAGGCGCAAATGCAATTCCTTCTTTCATTTTTCTTCTTGCATAAAGTCTTAATAAGTCATATGCAATAGTTTCTACTGCTTTTTTAACTTTCTGTTTTACGCCTTCCCAATCGCTTCCGCCCATTCTGGATAGCGTCGGTTTTACTTGTCCTGCACCTCTATATCTGCATAACATATTTATTTGTTCAGCAGGTATATGTAATTTGTCTTTATTAGCATATTCTATTGTCAGGTAATCTTTTAATTGTCCGTCGAGTTCTTGTTTGGTAAGTCCCTTATATATACCGACCCCATGAACAGAGTGAACTACATACTCCCCTTCTTTAATATCATTAATATTTTCAATGTATTCAGCCTTTTCTTTGTAGTGTCTTTTTCGGCTTGAAGGAATTTCTTTTTGGCGTTTATTAAAAAGTTCCCTGTCTGTTAAAAGCAAAATTTTTGCATCCGGTATGATTGTTCCTTGAGAGGTTATATTCTTAATAAAATTTATATCAAAAATTCCGAAATTTGATAAAACCTCTTTTACTCTTTCCTGAAAATCTGTTGCTATTGTTATATCATATCCTTTGTGCTCTTTTATGAATTGCGCTAAAGCATCCATATCAGCATCAAAAATTTGTATATTTCTTGAATCTATATCAATAACTTCATTATTAAAATCAGATAAAAAGTTATTCATGTAAATCTTTTGAAAACCGGAAATTTGTTTTATAAAATCATCTTGTGAGAAATGATTAGGTGTTAATAAAGGTTCAATTTGTTCTGTCTTTAGTCCTTCATTATATTGATTATCGAGCGTTTCTGATATCAAACCGTATTTTGACATAACTTCCGCTTCTTCATCAAAAACTACAATATAATCATTAAAATAATCTAAAATACTTACCAATTCGTTATTAAAATATGATTGGTATACATTTATCCCCTCAAAATACCCCTCTGTACCAATTTGCTCCTTAATACCTGAAGAAATTTCTTTGGGTAATTTCTCCGGAATAACAAATTTATAAATCGGTTTAATATTTGCTTTTGTTCCTTTGCTGACCGATTTTTGAGTTTCATTATCAAAATATCTGATATCAACTATTTCATCTCCCCAGAACTCAATACGAACAGGATTTTCATCTAATGTATAAATATCCGCAATATCTCCCCTTATAGAGAATTCTCCTATATCGGAAACCATGGTGGAACGTTTATATCCGAGCTTTAAAAGCTTTGATAAAAGTTCTTTTTGTTCAATACTTTCTCCTACTTTTAAGCTAAAAGAATTATTATCGAAAAAATAATCTTGAGGGAACTTTTCAAGCAAAGATTTTACGGGAGTAATGACAATATCAGGACGATTTATAAGTATTTCGATTTGTTTTTGGTAATCATAAAGATTAGGCTGTAACAATTCATACGGAGAAATATTTTGATAGGGAAATGTTACGCATTCTATGTCAAATAACCTTTCTAAATCTGCCGAGTATCTAAGTGCAGACTGCTCTGTAGAGGTTATAAAAAGAATTTTTTTATCTGAAAGTTGTTTGATATATTTAAGGAGTAAAAGTCTGCTAAAAGTCGTTAAACCTGTTATTGTAAAACTCTTACCCTTTTTTATATTTTTATTAAAACTATCAAAAAATGCTGCGGTTTCAATTTTCATTAAATAATTATAGCAAAGAAAAACAAGCCACGCATTTGTACATGCGTAGTAATCAGTTGCGCATTTATGCAATAAAAAATGCAATTGCTCTAAAGTGTAAATATTTTTTGTTATTTTTTTTAAAAATAACATGTTCATGGTATATTATTAATGAGATTTAGTATAACTTTAATGGAAGCATACGGCTTTCGAGTAGCCGTAGAAAGAAGGAAAAATGACAGTACCGGAAACAAAAAGTTTTCAGTTAGAAATTGGCGGTAAGACTGTAACCGTTGAAACAGGTAAGTATGCACAGTCAACTAATGGCAGCGTAACAGTCAGATGCGGTGATACAATGTTATTTGTTCACTGTTGCGTAAGCAAAGAACCGAGAGTCGGTATAGACTTCTTCCCTTTGCTCATTGATTATGAAGAAAGAATGTCTGCTATCGGACGTATCCCCGGAGGTTATAACCGTTCTGAAGGTAAGGCAAGCGACAAGGCTATTCTTATCTCCCGTTTGATAGACAGACCTATCAGACCACTGTTTCCAAAAGGATACAGAAATGATATACAAATTGTAGCTCAATTATTCAGCTATGACCAAGAAAACCAACCTGATACATTGGCAATGTTAGGTGCATCTTGCGCATTAATGCTTTCCGGTGCTCCTTTTGAAGGCCCAATCGGTGCAGTTAGAGTTTCTAAAGACGAAAACGGCAATATGATTGCTAACCCAACTCATAAGCAAGCTGATGCATCAGACTTAGATATCGTTGTAGCAGGTACACACGATTCCGTTATCATGGTCGAAGCAGGATGTAAATTCGTAACAGAAGATGATATTATGAACGCTGTTGAGTTCGCACAAGTTGAAATCAGGAAACAATGCGAAGCTCAAGAAGAATTTGCTCGTGCTTGCGGTGTTGTTAAGGAAGAATTCGTTAACCCTTATGATACAACAGAACTTAAAAATATTATTGAAGAAGTTGCTCACGATATGATTTTTGATGCATATCACAACTTCGACAGAAAATACAGACAAGATAAATTAGAAGAAGCTAAAAAACTTGTTAAAGAAAGAGTTGAAGCACTTCCTGATGACCACTACATCAAACAAATTATTGAAGAAACCGGCATTGATTTTGTAGCAGAAGAATTTAAAAATGCTGAAAAACACATCATGCGTGCAATGATTCTTGATGAAGGTGTAAGAGCAGACGGAAGAAAACCAACCGAAGTTCGTCCTATCTGGTGCGAAGTCGGCGTTATTCCTCGTGCACACGGTTCTGCCGTATTTACAAGAGGTCAAACTCAAATACTATCTGTTGCAACTCTTGCAGGCCCGGGGATGAAACAAGAACTTGACGGCGTTGACCCTGAAACAGAAAAAACATATATGCATAAATACATATTCCCGGGATTCTCGGTTGGTGAAGTTAAACCTCTAAGAGGTCCCGGAAGAAGAGAAGTCGGTCATGGTAACTTAGCTGAACGTGCTAACGTTCCTGCACTTCCGTCTCAGGAAGAATTCGGCTACACAATTCGTGTAACATCAGACGTACTTGAATCCAACGGTTCTACTTCAATGGGTTCAACTTGCGGTTCTTCAATGGCGTTGATGAATGCAGGCGTTCCTGTTAAATGTATGATTGGCGGTGTTGCTATGGGTATGATTACCGAACCCGGCAGAGAACCTGTTGTATTAACTGATATTCAAGGTATTGAAGACTTCTTAGGAGATATGGATTTTAAAGTTACAGGTAATGATGACGGAATCACTGCTCTTCAAATGGATATGAAAGCAAAAGGCATTGCAAATGATACTTTAAGAAGAGCTCTTGCACAAGCTAAAGAAGGCAGACTCCATATCTTAGGTGAAATGAGAAAAGTTATCACAGAACCGGCTAAGGAACTTTCTCCGTTTGCACCGGCTATAACAACAATGAACATTCCTGTTGAAGATATTGGAACTGTTATCGGACCTGGCGGAAAACAAATTCGTTCAATCATCGAAGCATCAGGCGCTGAAATCGATATACAAGATAACGGTATTGTTACAATTACTTCTAACGATCAAGAAGGTGCTGCAATCGCTAAGAAAATGATTAACGACCTTACATTCAAGCCTGAAGTGGGAATGGTTATTAAAGGTAAAGTTGTAAGAATTATTCCGATTGGTGCATTCGTTGAACTCGGAGGCGGAAAAGACGGTATGGTTCACATATCTCAAATCTGCCAAGAAAGAATCGAAACAATCGAACCTCACGTTAATATCGGCGATGAAGTAATAGTTAAGGTTATCAAAATCGACGATAAAGGCAGAATTAACCTTACAATCAAAGGCGTAACAGAGGAAGATAAGGCTAAAATACAATAGGAAAGAAAAATAATTCTTCCTTTTTGAAAAAAGGAAGCGAAAAACTTTTCACCCTAAGTCGGCTTCTTGAATAACATTTTTGATTGTTTCAAAGATGCACGTCCGCCTCTTGAACGGCTTTGAAAGAGGGTTGATTCAGTTTAAAAATTGAATAAAGTAAAATCGGCGGCGAGCAATAATTGCTCGCCGCCTTTTTGTTCAATTGTAGCGCTATTTTTTTATCGACATAGTAATGCCGACCTACTCAAATTTTGTCTGCTTTACTTACTTTAACCTTCTCTTTTTATAGGTGCTAAATCATACCCTAATAGATCTGCAATCAACAAAACTTCATTATAAGTAATGGTTCCCTGAGATAACTTTCGGGAAAGACCGGATGGAGCAAGGGTTTTTCCGATTCTATTTTTTAGCATATCGGCTAATTGTTTTTGTGTCATACATTCTCGTGTAAGAAGCAGCTGTACCAGTTCTTTTGCATTTAATCTCATAATGTAATTATATATATTTAATATTTTATTGACAAATTTGATAACATTTGCTAATATAATTATTATTAATGATAATTTTATATTATTAATAATATTGTAAAATTATTTTTTCTTAACAATTTTGTTTTTTATTACATAAAAAGGAATATTAAAATTATGGATAAAGAAATGATTTCAAAAAATTTAACATTAATAAAAGACAACATTGACTATATTTCTTCCGCGATAGAAATCGTTGCAAACTCATGCATTTATAATGAAAAATTTTCTGAATATGATGTTTTAAAAGATGTTTTGCAAAGAAGCTATAAAATTTTCGAAAATATTGATGATGTTTTAACAGAATTAGAAATATGATTTATTTATACTTTTCCTTTTTAAAACTATATTTACAATAATCGTGAAATTTATACTATTTTAAAACTCAATCGTGACAAAATTCACTTGTTTCAAAACTTTCTCTATGATATATTATTATTGTGTTTTTATATATTCTGGAATGTAGGAGAAAATAAATGACTGAAACAAAAGAGAGAATTGATTTCAAAGTCGTTGATGAGATTATGAAATCTTTTGAGTACAAAAAATCGTACTTAATTGCTATGTTGCAAAAGGTTCAAGAAGTTTTCAGATATCTCCCCGAAGATGCAATGACATACATCGGAGAGCATATTGACGGACTTTCACCGGCTACGGTATACGGGGTTGCAACTTTTTATGCACAGTTTTCATTAGAACCGAAAGGTAAATATGAAATCAGAGTTTGTGACGGAACCGCATGTCACGTTCGCGGTTCAATGCCCGTACTGAACGCAATCAGAAACAAATTAAAACTAAAAGAAGGACAAACAACCTGTGATAACGGTTTATTCTCTTTAGAAATTGTTAGCTGTTTGGGAGCTTGCGGTCTTGCTCCTGTTTGCATGATAAATGATAAGGTATATCCTCAGATGACCTCTGATGCAATAAGCGTAATTCTTGACACACTTATGAAAGAAGAAGGGGGAGCTGCATAATGACATTAAATATAAACATTAAAGAAGAACAAAATAAAGCTCAAGAGCATATTAAAGAGCAAGGTTTGAGAGTTCTTGTTTGCGCAGGAACAGGATGTGTTGCTAACGGTTCTCTTAAAGTTATAGAAAAATTCAGAGAATTAGGCGCAAATGTTTCTACTCTTACTGATTACGATAAAATGACAATTGTTCCGACAGGATGTCATGGTTTTTGTGAGCAGGGTGTTCTGGTTATTATACCTGACAAACACGTAACTTATATAAAAGTGAAAGAAACTGACGTTGAAGAAATTTTTGAAAGTCATATAAAAAACGGTCAACCTGTAGAAAGACTTTTATACAAAGACCCCAAAACAGGTGAAGCTGTTCACAGAAATGACGATATTAATTTCTACGCAAAACAAACTCGTACAGCACTCAAAAACTGCGGTAAAATTAACGCTGAATCAATAGAAGAGGCTATTGCAGTAAGAGGGTATGAGGCGTTAGCTAAAGTTATAGAAGAAAATAATCCTGACGGTGTTATTGATACAATTACAAAATCAGGTTTGAGAGGAAGAGGAGGCGGAGGCTTCCCAACCGGTATGAAATGGAAATTCACTGCTGCAAACAGAGGAGGTAAATCCTATGTAGTATGTAATGGTGATGAAGGTGACCCAGGTGCATTTATGGATCGTTCCGTTATGGAAGGTGACCCGCATAAGCTTCTTGAAGGTATGGCAATTGCAGGTTTTGCAATCGGAGCAGATGAAGCATATATTTACGTTCGTGCAGAATACCCGCTTGCAATCAAGCGTTTAAGAAAAGCAATTGCTGATGCAGAAGAAAAGAATTTCTTGGGCAAAAATATTATGGGAAGTGATTTCTCATTTACAATTCACATTAAAGAAGGAGCAGGAGCATTCGTTTGCGGTGAAGAAACAGCTCTTATTGCATCTATTGAAGGCGAAAGAGGTATGCCTCGTCCGAAGCCGCCGTTCCCTGCGAATAAAGGTTTATTTGGAAGACCTACATTAATTAACAACGTAGAAACGCTTGCAAACGTTCCTTTGATTATACTTAACGGTGCAGAATGGTTCTCTTCTATGGGATGTGAAACTTCTAAAGGAACAAAAACATTTGCTCTTACAGGCGAAGTAAATAATACAGGTCTTATAGAAGTTCCTATGGGCACTACTTTAAGACAAATTATATTTGACATAGGCGGCGGTATAAGAGGCGGTAAGAAATTTAAAGCCGTTCAAATAGGAGGCCCGTCAGGCGGTTGTTTAACAGAAGAACACTTGGATATTTCTATGGACTATGATTCTTTAATCAAAGCCGGCGCCATGGTTGGTTCAGGCGGTCTTGTTGTTATGGCTGAAGATACTTGTATGGTTGAAGTTGCGAGATTCTTTATGAACTTTACTAAAAACGAATCTTGCGGGAAATGTGTTCCATGTAGAGAAGGTACAAAGAACATGCTTAAGATTTTAGAAAAAATCGTTGCCGGTAAAGGCGAAATGGAAGATTTAGACAGACTGGAACAATTGGCTCTTACAGTAAAAGACGGTTCTCTTTGCGGATTAGGCAAAACTGCTCCAAACCCTGTTCTTTCAACTCTAAAATACTTCAAAGATGAATACATTGCACACATTCGCGACCACAAATGTCCGGCAGGTGTATGTACAGCTATGAAGAAAATTTCTATTGATCCCGAAAAATGTAAGGGTTGTACAAAATGTGCAAGAACTTGTCCTGTTGGTGCAATAGAAGGAACAGTTAAAAATCCTCACAAGATTGATCAATCTAAATGTATCAAGTGCGAGGCTTGTTTGAACGCTTGTCCGTTTAAGGCAATTTCTAAAGAATAGCAAAAAGAAAGTAGGTTGGGTAAAACCCAACAATATAAAGGAAAAATAAAATGACTGAAGATAAAAAAACATTAACAATAGAAGGCAAAGAGGTTGAATTTACCAATGAACCAAATTTGCTTGAAGTAATCAGGAAAGCAGGGATGAATGTCCCGACATTATGTTACAGACCTGACTTAACTTCATTTGGCGCATGCAGAATGTGCGTTGTAGAAGTTGAATATCCTAACGGCAGAAAGATGATTAACTCATCTTGTACTATGCCTCCTGAAGCAGGAATAAAAGTTCACTTAAATACAGAAAAGGTTAGAAACATCAGAAAAATGGTTCTTGAACTTTTACTTGCAAATCACGACAGAGAATGTACCACATGTGATAAGTCAGGTTCTTGCGAACTTCAAAAATATTCTGAAGAGTATGGTATCAAACACGTTAAACAATATGCTCAGCGTGATGTTATGACAAAAGTTGATGACAGTTCTTGTGCATTGGTTCGTGATAACAACAAATGTATTCTTTGCGGAGCTTGTGTAAGAGCTTGTAACGAGCATCAAGGTTTACAAGTGTTAGGTTTTGCAAACAGAGGAAGTAAAACCGTTGTTGAACCTATGGCAGGCAGACCGCTTGGACAAAGTGAATGTATTAATTGCGGTCAATGTGCTGCTGTTTGTCCTACCGGTGCCTTAACAATCAATTCTACACAACTTGATGATGTATGGAAAGCTATTACAAATCCTGAAAAGAAAGTAGTAGTTCAATTTGCGCCATCAGTACGTGTAGCTATCGGTGAAATGTTCGGACTTGATGCAGGCGTTAATTCAACTAAGAAAATTAACGCAGCGCTCAGAAGAATTGGTTTTGATTTAGTATTTGATACCAACTTCTCTGCTGATTTAACAATTATGGAAGAAGCTCATGAATTTTTAGACAGATTACAAAACGGAGGCAAATTACCGTTATTTACATCTTGTTGTCCGGGATGGGTTCGTTTCTTAGAAACACAACACCCCGATATGCTTGACCATCTTTCAAGCTGCAAATCACCTCAAGGTATGATGGGAAGAATAATCAGAGAGTATGTTCCTCAATACTACGAAGACATTACTCCTGAAAATCTTGTAAGCGTATCAATCATGCCTTGTACCGCTAAAAAATATGAAGCAAAGAGAGAACAGTTTAAGATGGAAGATGGACGTCAAGAAATTGACTATGTTTTAACAACTCAAGAACTTGGCAGAATGATTAAAGGTGCAGGAATTGATTTTGCATCTATTGAAGGTGAAGAACCTGACTCACCGTTCGGCAAATACACAGGTGCAGGTACAATCTTTGGTGTATCTGGCGGTGTAGCAGAAGCTGCCGCAAGAACAGCATATGAAGTTGCAACCGGTGAAACTCTTCAAAATGTTGTTATTGATGATATGCGCGGAACCAAGAGAGTTAAAACAGTTGAACTTGATTTAAAAGGAACAAAGATTAAAGTTAAAATTGTTAATACTCTTCGCGAAGCAGAGAAATGCATGAGAGAAATCAAAGAAGGCAAAGCAGATTATCAGCTTCTTGAAGTTATGGCTTGCCCCGGAGGATGTATTAACGGCGGCGGTCAACCTCAAAGCTGCAATGATTCTAATATTAAGGAGCTTCGTGCTCAAGGCTTGTATACTGACGATGCAACAGGCAAATGGAGAAAATCTCACGAAAATCCTGAAATAAAAGAATTATATGCAAAGCATTTAGAAAAACCAAACTCTCATAAAGCTCATGAACTCTTACATACAACATATGTAAATAAGAGAACAAATTGCTATATCTCTGTTGGTGAATAATATAAAAAATAAACACTCATAAAATAAACATGGATACGATAATTTTATTGTATCCATTTTTTATATTTATGCATCAAGAGTAATAATTTAATGCATCAATCAGGCAGGTTTTAATACTCGCCTGCTCAGGCATTAATTTTCTGTCTGTTTTAATTACAGACTATTTGCAACATCACAATCATCCTGACAGCTATTTATCAAAAAAATTCTTTACAGGCACTTTAAAATATTCTGCAATCTCAATCAATTTCTTTAAGCTTATAAATCTTTCGCATCGCTCTACATGACCGATAAATTTGCTGTTTACATTAAGAATCTCAGACAAATTCTCTTGCGTAATATGAGCTATTTGTCTATATTTTCTAACATTTTTACCTATTGTGTGATAAGTTTCATCCTTTAAACTTGACATAGATACATTTTATATTCTATGCTTATATAGCACTACTGCTATATAAGCACTATTGTGAGGTAGTTATGATATCAGGCAAAAAGAAAATTCTTTTAGATTTGGACGGAGTTCTTAATGAATATGGAGAAACTTCGTATGATGAAAATTATATTCCAAAAATAAAACATGGTGCTATAGATTTTATCCGTTCATTAAGTGAAATCGGTGAATTGTATTTATTTACATCAAGAAATTTAAAATTAACAGCAAAATGGTTATTTGAAAACAATATCGACAGTTATTTTAATGACATAACCAATATAAAAATTCCGTCATACTTATATATTGATGACAGGTGCGTTTGTTTTAAAGGAAATTATGCTCAAACTCTGGAGGAAATAAAAAATTTTAAAGTACATTGGCAGTAAAGGAAAAATACTAAAAAATTATTCAATACTTTTACTTGCTATATATAAAGATTTTATTTTTTCATTTGATAGAGTGTTTATAATTTGATGTAATTCTATCTTCATTTCTTCTGTTGTTTTGTGATTTCCGAATTCAAAGAAGTTATTTATATCACATTTAAGTGCAGCTGCGAGTAAAGTCATGGTTTCCGGTGTCGGAAAGCTTTTTCCTAATTCTATTAAGGATATTTGCCTTTGCGTCCTGTCAATCTCAACCGAAAGCTCTTCCTGTGATAATTTTTGCTTAAGGCGATAGAACTTTACCTTCTCTCCAAACAATTTTTTGAGTTCATTTCCGTTCATAAAAATATAACAACCTCTTTTTACAATTATAAAATCATAATTTAAACAATTAAACATAATCTCATGTACTAAAAATCTTTTTTATGATACAATATTTACTATATCGATAGACGTATGATATAGGAGTTCTTATGAATAATGATACTGTTTCTGTTGTTATACCAACATTGCAAAAAAATAAGGCAGTTCTATACAACCTTATAGAGATATTGTCCGAAGATAATACCGTTGAAGAAATTTATTTAAAAATTTCGAGTGCTCTGTCTAAAATTCCATTCATATAAGCAATTGCCATACCATAATTCACAATATGAATTCCTTGTTCAACAGCACGTTTAGTTCTTGATTTCATTTCTTGTTCATTTAGCATACACCCGCCGCAATGAATAATAAGAGAATATTTTGACAAATCTTGCGGAAACTCTCCGCCTTGAGTAAATTCAAAGTTTACGTTTTTTTGAGAAAAATCTTTTATCCATTTTGGAAATTTAACTGTGCCGATATCATTACATTGTCTGTGATGAGTACACCCTTCTGATATCAATACCGTATCACCGTCTTTTAATTTTGAAATTTGATTTGCGCCATCTAATAACTTGTTTAGGCTTCCTTTATAATTAGCCATTAATATGGAAAAAGAAGTTAAAATAATATCTTCAGGAACAATGGACTTAACTTGATTGAACACCTGAGAATCTGTGATTACATATTTTGGCTTGACGACTTTCAAAACACTTTCAAGTTCATCTGTCTGACAACAAATCGCACTAGCGTGAGCATCCAATATTTCTCGTAAAGTATTTTGCTGAGGTAAAATTATTCTTCCTTTCGGTGCAGACTCATCTATCGGAATAACCAGAATAACAACATCCCCTGCTTTTAATTTATCACGTATAATAAACTTTTCTTCTCTTCTGTGTTCATTAATGATATGCCCAAGCTTTTCCTTTAATTCATTTATTCCGTCACCGTTTTTTGCACTGACATAAAGCACATCATCTTTATTATCAATATTTATAGTATTTATTAAATCAGATTTATTATATACAACTAAATAATTTATTTTTCTTTTTTTAAACTCTTCTATTAATTCTTTATCTTCATCTTGAAACCCAATACTTGAATCGATTACAAGAACAGCAATATCCGTCTTATCCAGAACTTGTTTTGTTTTTTGAATTCTGAGTTCTCCAAGCTGATTATCTTTGTCATTTATACCTGCTGTATCAATAATAACTACAGGCCCAAGCGGCAGAATTTCCATAGCTTTTTCAACCGGATCTGTTGTTGTTCCTCTTACGTCTGATACAACTGCCAAATTTTGATTGGTTATCCCATTAACTAAAGAGGATTTTCCCGAATTTGTGCATCCAAAAAATGATATATGAGGCCTTTCTGATTTTGTTATACTTGTTAACGACATTTTTAGAATCCTTATACCTTAATTATTTATATTTATTATAATAGCAAAAAATTTTTTTATTGTTTTTACTTATTATATGCAAGTAAATACTATACCAATTTACTATAATTTATATAATAGAAGACCAAATAAATCTGTTGCTTTTAAATCAAATTCTATCGCAGATTGTTTTGTTAAAACATCATCTAAAACTATTTCGGAATTTGAGATTAAAAATCTGATTTCTGACATGTTATCTAACATAAAAACTTCAACTATCCATAAAAGCAACTTAGACAAAAAGCTTGAAAACGTTATATTCTCAAATAAAAAAGAATATTACGTTTTAAAAAATCCTAACCTGAGTGAAAATAATTCAAATGCTTATTTTAAAGGATGGAAGCATTTAACTGAAGAACAAAAAATAAAATTAATAACAGATATTGCTAACAGGAATAACTGCAAGTATGTTGATTTTTGGAAAACACATCCTGACATTTTATACGCTTATGTTAATGCAAACAGTTTTGCTCCGTCTCAAGTAAAATACTTTAATGATGAGACTTGGGACTTGGTTGTTCAATCTTTGATGCAGACTGTATGCAGCAAAGACAGAGATTCAATTATAAATGCGGTTAATAAATATAAACATGATTTTTACAGTCAGGCAATTAATACAATGCTGCGTATTAAAGATATATTATCAGATATTAATAATTCAAAACAAAATAAAACGTTAACGAAAGAATACGTAATAAAACAGAAAGAAAAATTAAGCTCTATATTGCTTTCTGACGGAGCCAAATTTGGTGAAGATAAACAAGAAGAAAGCAAGATATTATTTTCATTCTTAAATGCCGTAGAAGATATCAATTTGTCACCGGAAGAGTTATTACAGAATTTAAAAAAGTCATTAAACCCTATTAAAAAATTTTGGAAAACGAATTCTTTAGAAAATATTGTTTCAGATGTAAAAAAAGGGTTTTTAAAATCCGGTAAAAAAGATAAACTAATCCCTTTATGGAGAGATGACAGCGAAAAAATATTTGCTCAGACCTTCCATAATGGTATTAGTATATCTACTTTATTGGGACGGGCGAAATACAGACCCGAACTTAGAAAAGAATTATTAAATTATTTTAATACAGAACACCCTATAATTAAACAAGCAGGATTCCTGTCAACTGCAATAAAACCATATGAATTTATGAAAAAAAATATTAAGTGGGAACTAACATTAGATGAAGGAGTGGAGCGCGTCTATATTAGTGATTTATGCAGTCTTTGGAGTAATTCTGACGGAGGAATGACAGAAGCTGAAGTTTTAATAGAACCTTGTTATATTAGAGTAAAGAGTGCTTGTTATAACAAAGACACTTTAGTTTTAAAAGGTGCTGTATTAAAGGAACCTAAAAAAACTTAATCTTTACATTATACAAATATATCACACTTAATATCGGAATTTATATATTGCTCTTCATTTATACAAGTTCACATACTCTGTATTGATAATCTATTTACATTTAAATCTGTATATTTTAAAATAAGCATATAAATTTAATAAGGGAAACAAGGGGTGAAAGTCCCCGACTGTACCGCAGCCGTCAAAGCCGGAATACCTATAAGGGATAAATAAAGCTAATCTATTTATTTTACCCGATAGATGTCGAGTTTCGAGTTAAAACTCAGACAAGGATATTCTTCTGTTGCGGGAATCGTAAGAGAGGAATTTTTTATTGTCTAATCCTTTGCAAAGCATTAATAACATGAATAAAACCGGATTATGTCCGCATGGTACGATTCCCGGAGCTTGTCCTATTTGTTCCGGAATGGGCGGAGGCGGAGGCAGAGTTGGCGAACGCCCGCAAAAAGCAGGTGAAATGAGCTATCATGAGTGCGCAATGATTGGAGCAATGATGAGAGCAAGAGAGGCTCAGCAAAAAATGCACGAACAAACTCTTTTACACAGAGCTGAAGCATTAAAAAACTTCGAACAAAGTTTAATCAATATAGCAGAAAGATTGGCTGATTTCGCCGTAAAAATTCAAAATTTATCCCATTTACCCAGTGCACTACATTTACCCCTAAAACCGATTGCTGTTATAATAAACAATATCATCATTCCAATCATTAATAAATTAACAAATTTTATCTCAAATATTGAAGAAAAATTTGCACAAATCAGAGAAAAATTTATTGATATTCAAGATAAACTAAACGCCATTTTTGGTGAAGCTAAAGCGTTTTTAGATAAAAAAATTTCGGAACTTGTCAGCACAGTTAAATCAAAATTTAAAAATTTATTTAAAATATTTAAAAGAAATAATACTAATGATGATGAGACAAAAATAGACGAAGACAAAAAGATATTCAGACTAAAATCTTTTATTCAAAAGATATTGGGGAAGCATAAAAATGATTCAGAAAATAAATCAGGATCTTGAAAGTTCAAGACATCAAAAAAACATGACAAATACTCAAAAAAGAAATGACTACTTTGTAAAAGAAGGAGTTATAGTAAATTCGTATGTAAAAGACCCTAATCTGTCATTGGATGAAACGTATGATTCACTTGTTATATCCAAAAATCATATTGAATTACCTGAAAAACTTAAGGAAAGAGATAAAAAAAGTATAAATCCGATTATTCCTATTTGCGGAGTAACTGTTGGTGTAATGAGCTTATTGGGCAGCTTCACCGCTATGATGAAAAAGTTTTCAAAAGGAAAACTAGAATCTACAAAAGAGTACTTGCTTCCCGGAATTACAAGAAATCACTGCATTAATAATGAAATTCATCAAAGTATTTTTTCAATGATTCAATCTCCAAACAGAAAAACAATATTAGCTTCACTGGGTGTAATAACTCTCGGTGCAATGGCTTTTATGGGTAAAATATTTATAGACGGTTTTAAAGAAGTTTGGATAAAAAATCAAGAAGCAGATATACAAAAAAATCTTCAAGAAAACCTGATTGCCGTTGAAACACAAAGTTTTTCAGGGAAATTACAAATTATTCGAAGCATGCTTTCATCAAAAGCAAAAATATTTTCCGAAGAATTAAGTTTTAAGGGAGAAGGTACTTCTATTCAAAATAGAAAAGTACAATTTTTAAGTAAAGACGACAAAAACCATGAATCTAAAACACAAAAAGATAAAAATTTATATATATTGGGAGGAGTTACACTTCTGTCCATACTTGGTTTAGGATATTTTGCAGTAAGAAATATCAGAAAAAGTGATGAATTCATAAAAAAAGGAATAAACAATACAAAAACCGGAATAGATTTAATCATAGATGAATTCAACTCAGGTAAACCGATAAATCATCTGGAAGGTAATAACGGTGAAATTTTATCAGGGAAGAAAGCATATAAATATCTTTTGGAAAATATGCTCGAATCTATTTATGCAAAACCTGATGAAGTCGAGAAGGCAGTCAATAAAATGCAATTACCGCAACAAGAAAAGGAAGAGTTTATAAAGCATATAAAGGACTCAATGAATCAAGCAACAGAAAAAGTTAATCCTACAATAGGCGGTTCGGGAAGAAATAAAATAACATATTTTTCTCATGTAAATGATTATTTATCATTTTTCTATGACTGGCTCATGAATCCTAAAAACCCACAGTTTAAAAATTTATTTTTTGGTATAGCCGGTGTTTCAGCTTTAGCATATGGCGGGAAAGCTGCCGCAGAAGCCGTTAAAGAAGTTCAAGTAAAAAAATATTCCGCAGAAATAGAGCTGAGCCTTCAAAAAAGACTTGTTGCAACAGAACTTCGTAATTTTAAAGCAAAAAAAGATTCCGCTATCGAACCTTTGTGCCAAGAATTTATGCACCAGAAGAAAGAAGGGAAATCTCCTGAAGAATTAAAAGTAGTTGCCGATAATATTTTATTTGAAATTAAAAACGGCCCGCCGTTTGTATACTCATAGACACAAGATTATTGCAGCAACTGCCCTCAAACCTTTACTATGCAGCAATTGCTATTTAATTTTTCACCCCTCACCCTAACCCTCTCCCACAAGGGGCGAGGGAATCACTGCTACGCTTGTTCGTTAAATTTGCATGAGTCCTGTTAGACATAAATAAAAGGCGGTGCTGATTCATTTACCTTTAATACACACCGCCTTTTTTTACAAATAAACAATATTTTATGATTTAATCAACAAGCTGGCGCCGATTACACCTGCTGTGTTACCGAGTTGCGCAGGAACGATTTCAACCTCTCTTTGAATAGTCATAGCACGTTTTGCTATTGTTTCTTTAATCGGATCAAAAAGAATATCACCCGCTTCTGCAACGCCACCGCCAATAATAATTTTTTCGGGGTTTAGCAGGTTTACTACACTTGTTAAGCCGATTCCTATGTATTCACCCATCACTCTAAAAATCTGACGTGCAACAGGATCGCCCTCTTTTGCTGCAACAGCAACTATATATGGTGTTATATCCGGATTAGCGAGCTCTCTATACTTTGTAGATTTCCCGCCCTTTATATATTCTTCTGCAAGAGCTACTATTGAAGGGCCTGATGCGTATGCTTCCAAGCATCCTCTGTCACCGCACCCGCATAGAGGGCCGCCATGATCAGTCAGTTTAATATGTCCTAACTCCCCTGCTGCGTTATTTGCGCCGCGTACAAGCTTTCCGTTTATTACAAGTCCTGAACCAATACCTGTTCCTACTGTAATACAAACCAAATTTTCACAGCCGACACCTGCGCCGTAGTTTAACTCTCCGAGAGCTGCAGTTCTAACATCATTATCAACTCTTGTTTGTATACCAAATTCCTCTTCCATAATGCTTGCAATAGGAACATTAACCCAGCCGGGGATATTCGGAGCAAGTCTTACAATTCCCTTTTTGCAATCTATCTGACCCGGGAAACCAAAACCTATTGCTTCTATATCAGTAGATTTCATCTTTGTTTCCTTAAGCAAATCTCTTATTGCATCTTTCATACTGTTTACGGTATATTCATAACCCATCTCGGCTCTTGTTGGGATTGAATTTGAATATATAATTTTTCCTTTATCGCTAACAAGCGCAATTTTTACGTTAGTACCACCAACGTCAACTCCAATACGTTGTGCCATTTATAAATCTCCTTCCTCTATAATACAAATGCTACTTAATCTTAACACAAATGAGGATTTTTTAAAATATGAAAAATTAAACCTGCAAGAACAAAATAGAAATTTCCTCTTTTTGAAAAACAGTAAAGCAGGGTACGATGTATCGCACCGGCTTTATATACGAAATATTTTTTGTGCGGTACACCGCACACTACTATAAAATAATAATTCTTACATTCTTCTTTCTTCTCAACTGACAGATATACTACATACATAGTTCTGATTGCTCAGGCTATGGAAAATTTAAAATGAATGTATTATTATATTTATATTAATGATGAGGAGTGTTATGTATAAATTTAAAAGTTTTTTTACTGTATTAGTTTTTTTGTTGTTTGCAATATCCGTAAATGCACAGGATTTTTCCGTTCATAAACTTGCTAACGGTCAAACTGTTGTTGTATACGAGATTCACAATAATCCGATTGTAACAATTGATACTTGGATAAAAACAGGTTCCATAAATGAAGATGATAAAAATAACGGTATTTCCCATTTTTTGGAACATTTGTTTTTTAAAGGAACAAAATCACATCCAACCGGTGAGATGGACAGAATTCTTGAATCAAAAGGTGCGGTTGTTAATGCAGCAACAAGCAAAGACTTTACGCATTATTATATAACACTGCCCTCCGCTGATTTTGATACAGCGTTAGAACTTCATTCCGATATGCTTCTAAACCCGCAAATTCCAAGAAAAGAACTTGAACAGGAACGAAAAGTTGTTTTAGAAGAAATATCCAAGGATGGTAATACCCCCTCAAAAAAAGTGTATGATAACTTAAATCAGCTTATGTACACAACACATCCTTATAAACGTAAAGTTATCGGAACATCCGAAAACGTAGGTGTTATGAGAAGAGAAGAAATCTTAGATTATTTTAATAAATTCTATTCTCCCTCTAATATGATAACTCTTATCGTTGGTGATGTTGATACAAATAAAGTTATAAATCAAATTCAAAACGCATTTAACCAACCTTATAAAAAGCCTGCGAAGCTGACTTATAAAAAAGAACATTCTTTACAAACTCAAAAAAGAAACATAGAATACTCAGATACACAATCCGGATACATTATGATAGGTTTTAGAGGTGCGGATATAAATGACAAAAACACTTTTGCACTTGATGTCTTATCTGAAATATTAGGAGGAGGAAAGTCTTCCCGTTTATACAAAGATATTAAAGAACAAAAAGGACTTGCATATTCTATTTCTGCTTCAAACGGAAGCTTTAGGGATGACGGAATAGTATATATAACAGCAAATTTCACTCCTCATTCATATAAAAAACTGGAAAAAGCAATCTTTGATAACATATCAACAATTCAAAAATACGGAGTAACGGAAGAAGAGCTCCAAAGAGCAAAAAATAAAATCATTCAAGACACATATTATGCAAGAGAATCAACCTCCAATATTGCTTCGGAACTGGGTTATATTATGGCTTTAACAGGAAGTTCAAATCTTTATAATTCATATATAGACGGGATTAAAAAGGTAACTGCTTCTGAAGTTCAATGTGCGGCACAAAAATATTTGGGAGTAAATAAGAGTGCTGTGTCACTTGTTCTTCCTGAGTCGTTTAAAACAGAGGTTAAACAGGAAAACAAAACTCATAATTTTTCCAAAATTTCGGAAAATAACGGCATAACAAAATACCAAATAGACAATGGTGCAACCCTTCTTATAAATGAAAATAAAAATAATGACATAATTGCAATGAGCATAATTATAAAAGGCGGTGAATTTATTGAAAAAGTCAAAGGAGAAGGAACTTTAACAGCAAAACTTATGCTAAAAGGAACAAAAAAATATTCTTCTCAAGAGCTGGCACAAATTCTTGATGAGAACGGGATTCAAATAGAACCTGCTTGTAATGAGGACTATTTTACAATTGATGTCCAAACTACCACTGCTCAAATAGATACGACTTTGGATATTTTAAATGAAATAATGAACAATGCAATGTTTGACGACTACGAACTTGAAAAAACACGTTCGGAGATATTGTCAAAAATAAAACAAAGAAGAGATATTCCTATGAATATTGCATTAGAAAACTTTAAAACAGCAATTTATGAAGGCTCTGTATACTCCAATACAAATAAAATACTTGAAAAAACATTACCAACAGTAACAAAAACAAATATAAAAGACTATTATAACAGGATTTTAGATCCTAAAAATACAATTATATCAGTTAACGGGAATGTTGATTCTAAAAAAATTGCAGAAACATTTGGCAATATGCTGAAAGAAAAGCAGGGAACAAAATTTGCTTTTTCTAATTACAGTGTTACAAAACTGACTTCACCAAAAACAATAAAACACGAAATAAATGATTTACAAACAGCATGGCTCTTTATGGGCTGGCAGGCATCAAGTGTACAAGATAAAAAAGACTTTGTCACATTAAAAGTTATCAACACAATTCTGGGTTCGGGTTTGAGTTCTCGTCTTTATAAAAATCTGAGAGAATCTGACGGACTCGCTTACCAGCTTGGTTCAAGTTATTCCCCTAAAATGCTTGGCGGAATCTTTATGACATATATCGGAACTAATCCTGATACACTAGAATATTCCAGAGAAAAGATAATGAATGAAATAAACAGACTTAAATCTGAATTTGTATCCGATTCAGAACTAAATGATGCAAAAAGCAGATTAAAAGGCGGTTTTATAATTGCACTGGAAACTAATTCGGAAAAAGCTTCTAATGTCGGATATTTTGAAGCATACGGATTTGGATATGACTTTCTGAAGGATTATACAAAGTTAATAGATGAAGTGACCGCATCAGATATTGTAAGAGTCGCTAACAAATATTTTACTCCAAACTTTGTTCAATCTGACGTAAGAAGAAAGTAACAAAGTCTGAAAATATTATTTTAAACCTATATACATCAAAGATAAAAGAATAATCGGAACGATATATTTTAATCCGATATCAAATAAAAATGCAGCAATTTTATTCTGCAAAAACATATTTCCTTTTATCTTTAAGAACCAGCCTGCAATTATGCATAAAATAAATGCGTTTAACGGCATTAAAAGATTTGCGGTTATAAAATCAAGAAAATCAAATATTGATTTTTTTAAAACTGTTACATCACTTAAAACCCCAAACGAAAGTGTTGCAGGGATGGCAATTATTGATATTATGCAAAATAAAATCGTACAAGCCTTTGTCCTTGAAATCTTTAATCTTTCAACCATAGAAGCAATCGGAACTTCTATTATACTTATCCCTGAGGTTATTGCCGCAGCAAGCAGAAGCAAAAAGAATGCAAAAGAAACAATATTTCCATGCGGAATTTGCGAAAAAATATACGGAAGAGTTACAAATACAAGCCCTGCGCCTGAATTAGGCTCAAGACCGAATGAAAAAATTGCCGGAAATATCATAATTCCTGCCATTAGCGCAAACAGCGTATCCGAAAATATGATTGTATACGCAGATTTTGTTATATTTTTATCATCTTTTATATAACTTCCGTATGTTAACAAAGCACCCATACCAATACTTAATGTAAACAAAGCTTGACCAAGTGCTGCTAGAAACATCTCAGAACTAATCTTTGAAAAATCAGGTTTAAACATATATTCTAAACCCAGATGAGCATTCGGAAGATTTAAAGAAAAAGAAATTAATCCTATTAATAAAACTGCAAACATTGGCATTAAAACATTATTTGCAAACTCTATTCCCTTTTTTACACCTCTTCCGGCAAAAAATACACATATAAACAGAAAGACTAATGTATAAATACAAGCAGGGACAGAACTTTGAGTAAAAAGTCCAAAATATTCGGAATAATTTTCTATTTTCAAATTCAATGCACTTACATAAATATAATTTATAATCCAACCGCCAACAATAAAATAAAAAGAAGCTATTAATATACCGGTTAGCGGATTTAACACTCCGAAAAATTTAAACTTTTTATTAACACTTTCATATGCGCTAACACAATCTTTTTTTAATGTCTTACCGGTCGCCAGCTCTGCCATTAAAGGAATAAAGCAAATAGTTAAAATAAGTATTAAATATACAAGTAAAAATACGGCTCCGCCATATTGCCCCATTATATATGGAAATCTCCATATATTACCTAATCCTACCGCAGAACCGACAGCTGCAATTATAAAAGCTGCTCTGGATGACCAATTTGGTCTGTTATTTTCCATTAATATTCCTTCTCTTCTTTTTTAAACCAATTAAATTATATAACAAATATAATATTAAACGATACAACATTTAACTTGATAATACAAGAAGGTTGGGAAATGATTTTTACAAATAAAACTCTTAGAGTTTATTTGGGAGATTTGAATTGTAATTGATTAGCCAGTGTTTGCCGACACGTTTGGGGTTTAGCGATTTTATACAAATTGACACAAACATAACAAAACTACCCTTTTTGTCCACTTTCTGTCACCAAAAAGTCCGGTTTATATGTAGATTATCAAAGTTACTGATAATAATTATTCTTATTTGTATTTTAAATATATTAGCCATTTGTCTTATTGTGATAATATTTTTTTTTATTATAAAGTTTCGTTATGGATAATAAGAATATAGTTGAGTATCGAAAATTAGTAGAAATTAAAAGATTAATGTTTTAAATAATAATTTCATTATTAATATTTTAAATTTACCTTGGTCTATACAATCTGTAGGAATAATTTTGCTTGCAATATTTCCGGATTTATTTAGGTTGGGTTTCTTAAATATAGATAAATCATTTTTAAAATGTTTTAAAACTCCTGATTATAACGAACAATTAGGATTTAGAAAAGAGATTAAAGATTTGATATGCTACACCTTAAGCTATTTAAGCAATAAAGGCAAAAAACGAATAGTTTTATTTATAGATAATTTAGACAGATGTTCTTTTTCAAATATAAAACAAATAATAGATGCAATTAGTCAATTCCTTGAAATATGTAACAAAAGCAAAACAAACTTAATAACTATTTTTGCAATGGACAAAAGTATAATACAGAATGCTTTAAAGCAAGAAAATATACCTGAAGGAAAAATTGATGAGTACCTAGAAAAAGTAATAAATCTTCCTGTATATTTAAAAATGCCAATAGAGATTAATGACTTAATTAATAGGTTTTTTGGGGAAGAACAAAATGATACTAAGGAATATCTAAAAAAACAGTATGCAAAAAATCATTATTGTCCGAGAACACTTTCCAATATTCGTTATTTAGATCATATGATATATACTGTTTATGATCAATTGTTAAAAGATTCTGAATATTATGCAGATTTATTCAAATTAAAAACAGGTAATGATAAAAGTTGGGAATTTCTAACAAATAGCGAGATTGAATATTTGATAGAAAAAGACACTGAAGAAGCTAATAAATATACAAATGACAATCGTACAACTATTTCTGAATATAAGGATATTGAAGAAAAAACTTTTAATTACTTAGAACGTGAATATAATTGGACAATTAATAAACATATTAAATATCACGACAAAATTAATAATTACTATTATATATTTGATGGAATAGTATCTTTCCCGCAGAAAGAAATAATAATTGAAATAAAATATTTAAGAAACAAAGATATCATAGAATCAATTTATAAAAATGTTCTGCAACAATTGTTTAAATATTCTTCTTCAATTAACACAGATAAAAATCTTGAATTCATAATAGTTTTAGTTATTGATTCTATTGATAATAGAGAAATAGTGCAAATTGGTTTCAATAAAAAATTGCAAAAAGATTTATCAAACACTAAATACTCTGGTCAAGTTTTAATTATAAGTAAAAAAGATTTGTAATTACATTGATAAAGATTTGGTTCGTTTTCAGCCTATGTTATAAAACATGGGCTAAAAGCGAACCGATGTCTAAATAAAATAAAAATATATTTATTTGAACCTTTCTTTTATTTTTTCTAGAAATATTTTGGCTGGCTTAGAAAATATTTGTTCTTTTTTCCATACAATATTCAGTCCTGATTCTAATGTCGGATACAAAGGTCTAAATGTCAAATTTGAGTTGTTCATTGTATTTAAAAGTTTATCAAGTCCTACAACATAACCGATTCCTGATTCTGCCATTAAGCCTGCATTATAAATAAGGTTGTATGTCCCAACGATATTAAAATCTTCAAAACTACTCTTAAACCATTTAATAAAGTTACTATCCGCAGGATTTTGCCTTTCTACCTGCTTAGAAAATATAAGAGGTAAATTCTTTAAATCTTTATAGGTAATACTTTTCTTTTTTGCAAGCGGAGAATCTTTTTTCATAACAACACCCCACCTGTCTTTTTCAGGTAGTGTTAAATAATCATACTTAGAAATATCAATAGGTTCAATTAAAACTGCAAAGTCTAATAACCCCTTATCAAGCTTTTCTGTTATATCTTGTGCATTTCCGCTGACTAAATCAAATTTGATTTCGGAATACTCAGTTTGGACATTTTTTATAATATCTGTTATTAGCTTTATTGTATGACTTTCCCCGCTTCCTATACAGACGCTTCCTGCTATAATATCTTTTATAAAACGAAATTCTTGTTCTGTCTTATCGACCATATCAATAATTTCTTCTGCCCTTTGTCTTAGTGTATGACCTTCCGGTGTCAATGTAACATTATGCTGCCCTCTTATAAGGAGTTTTTGTCCGAGTTCTCTCTCCAAATCTTGTAATTGTCTTGATAGCGTCGGTTGAGTTAAATGAAGATAATTAGCAGCTTTTGTGATACTGCCTTCTCTAGCTACCGCTAAAAAATATTTCAAAACCCTAATTTCCATAAAACAATAATATATTTTTATATTATACCTGTCAAGCATATCTAATTATACAATATAAGTATTTGCTATTATAAGAATTATGGTAAATAATAAAAAATATAGAGGTATAAATATGTTATATGAGACACATTATAAAGAATGTAAAAAAGTTACATTCAAAAAATTAGATTTAAATATTGCAGGACTTTTGTTTCTGCCCGATAATTTTGACAAAAAAAACAGATACCCTGCAATAGTAGTTACACACCCCGGTGGCAGAGTAAAAGAACAATGTTCATCACTGTATGCTTTTCAATATATAGATGCGATATCTCCAAGACCATTATTGTTTATTGTCGAAAGCAAAGCTGATACATTATATTTTACGGAAGATGCTTATAAAAGAGCCAATGCTCCGAAAGAAATCTTTACAATAGAAAATGCAACCCATGTTGATTTATATGACAAACCTGAATTTGTAAATAAAGTAGTTCATAAATTGACAGAATTTTTTGATAAAGGAGTGAAAAAATGCTTAAAAATTTATTATTAGGTTTATTTACAGTTTTGCTAATTGTCGGAGGTTCAAATATGGCTAATGCAAAAACTTGGGATAAGACTTTTCCAAAATCAGACAAAGTTAATATCCAAAGAGTTGAATTTAAAAATAGATTTGGAATTACACTTGTCGGAGATTTATATTCTCCTAAAGGGGTAAATGAAGGGGTAAATAAAGGGGTAAATGCAAATAAAAAATTGGCGGCTATTGCAATATCAGGACCTTTTGGCGCTGTTAAAGAACAATCCTCGGGGCTTTACGCTCAAACTTTAGCAGAACGCGGGTTTATTACTCTTGCATTTGACCCTTCTTATACAGGTGAAAGCTCAGGAGCTCCAAGAAATGTTGCAAGTCCTGATATAAATACGGAAGATTTCTCTGCTGCAGTTGATTATCTTTCTAATTTAAATACAGTAAATCCTGATAAAATCGGCATTTTGGGTATTTGTGGTTTTGGCGGATTTGCAATAAATGCTGCTGCTATTGATACACGAATTAAGGCAACAACTGCCGTTACAATGTACGATATGACAAGAGTTTCGGCTCGCGGATATAATGACTCAATTGACGAAAATTCACGATACGAGATGAAACAGGCATTGAACAGACAACGAACAGAAGATTTTAAAAATAGAAAATATAAAGGAGCTAATGGCTTGCCTGAAAAATTAACAGGAAACGAACCTCAATTTGTAAAAGATTATTGGGGGTATTATAAGACCAAAAGAGGTTTTCACTCTCGCTCAATCAATTCAAACGGCAAATGGAATATGACATCTTCTTTGTCTTTAATAAATCAACCGATTTTACAGTATTCCGCTGAAATCAGAACCCCTGTATTAGTTGTTCATGGAGAAAACGCCCATTCGAGATATTTTGGCGAAGATGCTTTTAAAAAATTAAAAGGTGATAATAAAGAATTATTTATAGTAAAAGACGCTAACCACGTAGATTTATATGATGGCGGAAATAAAAACGCTATTCCGTTTGATAAAATCGAAAGTTTTTATAATAAATATCTAAAATAAGAGGAGAATAAGATGAGTAAAAAAGTTTTGATAATATCTACAAGTTTAAGAAATAATGCTAATTCTGAGATTTTAGCTTACGAGACAGAGCGTGGTGCAAAAGATGCGGGTCATAAAGTGGAATTTGTAACATTAAAAGACAAAGAAATAAAATTTTGCAAGGGCTGTCTTGCTTGTCAAAAATTAGGTAAATGTGTAATAAATGATGATGCCAATGAAATTACCGCAAAAATGAAAGAGGCAGATGTTATTGTATGGGCAACCCCAGTTTATTATTATGAAATGTCAGGACAGATGAAAACACTTATCGACAGAGCAAATTCACTGTTTGCAACAGGAAAGAATTTTACAGAAACTTATGTTATTACTACATCTGCTGATTCTTCAAAAGGTGTCGTTCAAACAGTATTAAACGGTGTAAAAGGCTGGATTGCTTGTTTTAGTAATTTAGAATTAAAAGGATACCTTGAAGCAGGCGGACTTAATAATCCAAATGATGTTCAAAATCGCAAAGATCTCTTAGAACAAGCCTATAAAATGGGAAAGAATATATAACTTTATTATTAAACACATAACTCATCAAAAAAGTATCAGTAAGATTCTGTTAAAATTTATAGACCTAATGGGCTTCCGGAAAGATATTAAATATTGTATAATCATATAATGAAAAATTTTTTACTAACATTACTAATATTGCTGATTTTATGCCCAACAATATTTATAATCTTTGTTTTTTTTAATTACTTAACTGATGATTTAGATTTCTGTCTTGACACTGGAAGCTGCAAAGAAAATCTGCAAATTAATACCGAATACGGCTTAATTACGATAAATGAAGAAACTTGTAATAAGTATCATTGGAAATGGGATGCAAAAAGGCATTATTGCAACATGAGATAGAATTTTATAAATAAATTTAAACTTCCGACTAAAATGTCAAACTTGCAATACTTTATCTCAAAATCCCTGATACATTACACTCACTAAAATGGATAATGTTCGTGTCGTCCGTCCGCAAATCCGCCGAACTTCTTAAAAGAAGTCTCGCTATCAAAACACACAAAATAAAAGAGATGATAACTGATGTCATCATCTCTTTTATGGTGGGGTTCGTTGGTCAATGCTCGAACTTTTATTCAAGAAATTCAAAAAATAAATCTTGAAAATTTGCGAAAAACTTATTTAATTTTAGCAGCATAATTTTAAGTTATAATAAATATATTGAACTTTAAAAATTAAATAACACAGGGTTAAAAGAAAGTCTTTCGAAAGGAAACCAACCGACAACAACATTTGAGACCTCGGGTTAGTTCCCGACTAGAAAGGGGGTCAATATGGATAAATTCAATTTGACTTTATTTTTAATTCTATTGATTTTAATCACATTAAAAAATGGCTCTCACCCGAAAGGATAAGAACCATTTAAGACCTCTACAAGGCTTTTGGTAGCTTGAGAAACTACCACCCTGTGTTTTTATTATAAATCATTTTAAATAAAATTCAACCCTTTTATTAACTTTAATAAAGTTCAATACGACTACTCAAGCCGTAAAAACTCGAACTTTATAAGTCAATAAAAAAGAGCCTTTCGGCTCTTTTATTTAAATGGTGGGCGTTAGAAGACTCGAACTTCTGACCCTCTCCTTGTAAGGGAGACGCTCTACCAACTGAGCTAAACGCCCTTAAGCATTTCTATAATACATGTTAAATATCTAAAGTCAACACTTTATTTTATATACATTGATGACAAATCGTATTATCGTCTTATCTCGATTACGTACCAGATTAATTACACTGTTATGAAAATTTAAAATTTACTTGTACAGCGATGATGCCGCTATAACCTCTATAGCGGCACCCAATTTCTTTACAACTTTTTCACTTTTATTTATGAAAGATGTTGATATTGATATGCATAAAATGACAGATTTTCCTGCTGATTTGCAGGCATATTTGATAAACCAAATACTTTTGATGCTTCACTTCTAAGACTTGCAAAATACGACATTGCCTGTCCGTCTATTGCACTTTGACTCAATAACTTTATTGCATCATTAAATGCTGCATAGTCTTTTTCGTAGTCTCCGGTAGCCTGAATCCCAATTTGTGCCAACAAACCTTTCCAAGGAACGACATTTTTTTCAGCATTTTGATTATCTATTTGCTCTTTTACTTGCGTAGAGTATTCTTCATACATTGCATTCTTCAGTTTTTTTAAGTCTGATGAAGAACCTGTAGCCTTAATGTTATAATCATGAAAAGCTTCCTGCAACGCTCTGCTGCTTGTCGGCACGCGCCCCAAGTAGGAATTTAGCATTGCACTTGTGTATGTTACTCCGTATACTGAAAAGTTTGACATAAACACACCTCTTATATGATATATAATGTATATCGGCACATTTTCTAAAAACTTTAATGTTTTTAGAAAAACATTTACAAAACTTTACAATGCGCACCCAAAACGCAATAGATACGACACTTCTGCATTTTGTACAAGTTGCTTTAACATCTAATATTTGTTAAGTTTTGTAACAAAAACAAAGAGTTGTGAAATTTGAAAAATTTTATATACTTTATATATATGTAAGACAAATCCACAGAGAGTTAAAATTAAATACCAAATTAAGAGTTAAGTTTTGCACTATCTAAAATTAAGTAAGACACTCTGAGTTAATGATTCGTATAACGGGTCTATCAATGTTTATCCCTTTGATTGTTTAAAGGAATAGATAAATATGCCTAAAAGCGGAGAGTTTATTCAGGGCAAAGAGAAAACGTCCAAAAACGGACAGAGAGGTATTATCATGGCAGTATTAAATACGTACAACATCAATGCAATGGCAACACAAATCTCAAAAGAATTCTACATAGACGGTGATCGTGATGATCAGTCACATATTTTAGTCGACGAAATGCGATTATTCGCAATTGATATGAAATCAAGAGTTACATTTATATCAAGAGCGAAGAAATAAAGTTTTTTAAATAATACCAATCTTAATCTTACTTAACTAATTTAATTCCCCAAAACTTACTTATCTATTAGCGCCTGATTTACTGAATCAGGCTTCTTTTTTGTACTTAATATATTGAATCTAGTTCTTGGTCAATTTCATTCTTAATGATTTACAACCTGAATAAACGGCTTCTGCCAGTCCTTTAGTTCCTTTAGGGATTTCTGACTGAATATTTTTAGCAAATTTTTCTGTTGTGTAAATTGTGCGTACTATTTTTCTTTTAGACGGTCTTAATGATGAAATTTTGCTTGGCATTATTGATGGAATTTGCATATATTATTTTTTCTCCCCCGAATTGTATAAAATTAAATCTTATCTATTTCTGTATAAACCCATTTCTATTACTTTTTTACATATTCTAACAGTATTTAGTGCTGCACCTATTCTTAAATTATCTGCGACACACCATAAAGAAATACCGTTATCAAATGCAAGATTTTTCCTTATTCTACCTACGAAAACCGGATCAACTCCGTCTGCATCTCTGGTTGTCGGATATTCAAAGTTATCAGGATTGTCTATAACAGTAACTCCGTATGAATTCTTAAGAATCTCTCTTATTTCATTTGGTTCAACATTTACCCCAAATTCAATATCCACAGCTTCCGAATGACCTCTAAAAACCGGAACTCTCGCTGCAGTACAAGAGATTTTTGTGTTTTCGTCAAGATGAAGAATTTTTCTTGTTTCATTTACAACTTTCATCTCTTCTTTTGTATATCCGTTTTCACAAAATACATCTATTTGCGGAATAATATTAAAAGATATCGGTTTTTTGAAGCAGACATTGTTAAATTCTTTACCTTCCAATCTTGCTTTTGTATCATCTTTTAATTCGTTCATAGCGGCTAAACCCGCTCCGGATACCGATTGATACGTAGAAACAATCAGTCTTTTAATATCAAACTTTTTTAGAGGTTCAAGAACAAGCATCAGCTGAGATGTTGAACAATTCGGATTAGCAACAATACCTTTATGCCACTTTAAATCCTCGTCATTAACACCTGCAATTACAAGCGGAACATCTTTTTCCATACGAAAAGCTGAGGAATTATCAATTATCATTCCGCCGCGTTTAACAATCTCGGGGGCAAAATGCTTGCTTGTAGAACCCCCTGCTGATGCCATGACAATATCGACATCATCAAATATTTCGGGAACAGCTTCTTCTACTGTATACTCTTTATCTTGGAATTTAATTTTTGAGCCTGCACTTTTGGCACTGGACAAAAATCTGATGCTTTCAAATTTTACGTTCAGCTCTTCAGTAATCTTTAAAATTTCTCTTCCGACAACTCCCGTTGCACCTAAAACAGCTATTCTTGGTTTTTTCATAATGTTCCTTTTCTTAACTTAGCTCAGAATATTATCCAATCCGTATATAAATTCTTTATGCTCACTCAAATATCTTATTGCAAGAAGGACTCCCGGCATATAACACTCTCGGTCCGTAGAATCGTGTCTTATTCTCAGAGTTTGACCGTTAGAACCAAATACAACTTCTTGAGAAGCCATAAATCCCGGCATGCGAACAGAATGTATATGAATATTATTATATGAGTTTGCACCTCTTGCACCTTCTATGGTTTCGGTTTCAGCACAATTCCCGCTTGCAAAATTTTCATTAACCTCTGCCATCATTGCAGCTGTTTTCACAGCTGTACCGGACGGAGCATCTTTTTTTTGATTGTGATGAAGTTCTATAATTTCAGCATTATTAAAATACTTAGCGGCTATTTGTGCAAATTTCATCATTAAAACAGCACCCGTTGAAAAATTCGGCGCAACTAAGCATCCTGTTCCTGTTTTTGTTGAAAGATTTTTTAATTCTTCGAGCTGAGAATCACTTAAACCGGTGGTACCAATCACAATGTTAATATTATTATTCAAGCAATATAAAGCATTTTCATATATTGACTTAGGCTGTGTAAAATCAACCAGAATATCGATATTAACTGAATTTTTGGCATCTTTTATTGTTGCAAATTCACCATTATTAATATCTATTCGTGCAACAAGAGTCATGTCTTCAGCATCATTTACTGCTCTTATAACCTCCTGCCCCATTTTTCCGTTAGATCCGCAAACTGCTATATTTATCATATAAATCTCTCCAATAGCCGGTAATTTTATTATACTACAAAGTGATTGTATTTTATACACTATTAAGTTATGTAACAAAGTTCAACATTCATGTTATATATTATATATATCGTGGTATATACAAGTATAATCTCTTTTCTTTATTTTCTCCTCCACTCCTTTATCTAACGAGTTAATGCCGCAATGATTTGCGGCTTTTTGTTATTTTATATTCTATTTCATTGCAAAATACCAAAAGGTAATTTGTAATCTTGCCTTTTGGTATAAAATAAATATAATAATATTATGAAAAAATTAATTGCTTTATTAATAATAATGTCGTTTGCACTCCCTTCTAATGCATTTTTTTGGAACAGAAAAAATAAAGCATTAGAAAAAGAATTGCAAGGCAAGGGATATGCCGGTAATCTGCCCCGAATAGAGCATGAAAAGTCAAAAACAAAAGTTTCAGAGCCTGTATTTGAACCGCAACAGGGCTTTGATAATCCTTCTGATTTAAAACCGGTACCGAGAGATAATCCTGCTTTTATAGATATAATCCAAAAAAAAGATAAAGCGTCCGGTTACGTTAATGATATTAACTTAATTATACCTATGCTTGAAAAATTATATGATTGTATAGAAGAAAACGAAAACACACAACTATTTGTATCGAAAGGAAATGTTCTTACCTTTAATATTGATCATCTGATGAAAGAATATAACGGAAAGCCCGAAAGCTATTATGAATCTTTTAAAAAACTCGCAGAAGTTAACAGATATGTAAAAACATTAATGACCTTAAGAAAAGAAGCCGCTCAATATCAACGATATATGGCATATTCCGAAAGCGGTTCTATATACAGTCCTGCAAATATTGAACAGCAAATGGATTATCTAAAAGAAGAAATCAACTCTGCTATACTTTTACTTAGGGAAGAAGAATAAATTAATATTATGAAAATTTTAGATACGATAACACAACACTATATGGAAAAAAAGTTAAAAAAAGAGTATGGAGCTTCTGCATTAATTCAGAGAGGTCCAAACGGAACTCTTTTTATGCCGTCTAACGCACCTGCTGTTCCGAATTGGAAAATAGACGGAAAATCTGATTTTGACAAATTTATAAAAAGATATGGTTTAACCGCAACAGACAACAGCGGAAAACAGCTTGCGTATACCATGGCTAGCAGAGGAACAGAACAAGCCTCAAAAGATGTTACAATGATTGCTCCGATTTATAAAGACAAATTTGGCAGAAAATGGACTGTAATCCAAGAAGAAGCTAGACCTATTGACATTGCAAGGAGAGGACAAGAAGCAAGAATTTTAGCATTCCCCGCCGGAATAATAGGTGATGAAGATGTTTTTCAAAACGAATCCGCAATGGAAAGTGCAGTAAGAGAATTGTCGGAAGAAACCGGACTAAAAGCAAAAAAAATAATACCGCTTAATCCAAACGGTGAAATACGTACAACCCCAGGGCTAACAGATGAAGCAACTCATTACTATAAAGCCGTTATAGAAAAATTAAAGCCGTCAACAAAAGCTCTTACTGATGGCGGAGTTACAAGAGGATGGCATTTTGTGCCTGTAAAGAGGCTACCTGAGTGGTTAAAAACACTTTCTAAAGCAGGCAAAATTCCAAATGGTCAAACCTTAACCGCAATCGCGCTTTTAGTCTTAAACAAAGGGAAAATAAAGATTTAATCTTTGTGTAGCAAAAATAACATGTTGCTTTTGCAACATATTTGTGTTTTAATTTGCGTATACAATAGAAGGACTATTATGGAAAGTGCAGTTCAAGAAGAGTGGAAATTTAAGATAAACCCTTGGATAACAATGATACCTGTAATGTTATCTATTTTTATGTTTGCGCTTGACGAAACTATTTCTAACGTAGCCCTGCCATATATGGCAGGAAGTTTTTCCATCAGTCATAACGAATCTACATGGATTATTACAAGTTACCTTGTAGCAAGCGGTATCATAATTCCGACAGTTGACTTTTTTAGCAGACTTATCGGAAGAAAGCAATATTTCTTATTGAGTATCACTATATTTACAATAGCTTCTATAATGTGCGGACTAGCAAATTCAATGGCAATGATGCTTGGAGCTCGTATTATTCAAGGTATCGGAGGCGGAGGAATAATGCCGATAGCACAAGCCATCATTTTTGAAATATTCCCGAAAGAGAAGCTCCCGCAAGCTATGGCGGTTTTTGGTTTAGGCGTAATCATGGCTCCGATTTTAGGGCCATCTGTCGGCGGATGGATTACTGAAAACTGGTCTTGGCCGTTTATATATTTTATTAATATTCCTTTCGGAATTATTTGTTATTTTTTAACTCAAAAATATGTTGAAGAACCGCCATACTCAAGAAAACAAAAGAATGTTAAAATGGATTTTTCAGGATTTTTCTTCCTTGCCATTTGGCTTTTGACACTGCAAATAGTTCTTGATAAAGGTAATGATGCAGACTGGTTCGGAGCACCTTGGATTTGTAAGTTATTCACAGTTTCAATGCTATGCTTTTTTGCTTTTGTTTACATTCAGAAAAAGAAAGCCAAAACCGGCGACGGACTTATTAATCTTTCAATATTAAAAAATAAAAACTTTTTAATCGGAACAGGCGGCCAAATAGTCTTAATGATGATATTAATGTCATCTGCGGCAATCCTTCCTTCAATGCTTCAAAGGTTACTCGGATATACTTCTTTCTTAAGCGGTTTGTCTATGATACCTCGTGGTGCAGGTTGTTTTGTTGCATCAATTTTAAGCGGAATATTAGTAGTAAGACTCGGTATAAAACCGGTTGCTGCCCTCGGGCTTGTGACTTTGGCAATTGGAGGTTTATTATTTGGAGAAATAAATACAAACATAGCTCTTGCAAATATTGCACTGCCAAACTTTGTATTTGGTGCGGGAATGGTGCTTTCAATGGTTCCGTTGTCCAATATATCTTGTGCTACATTATCTAACGAGGAACAGACCAACGCATCAGGAGTTCAAAATTTGTTTAAGAATGTAGGCGCAGCAATAGGAACCTCAATCGCAACCACAATGATAGCAAGATTTTCACAAGCACACCAAATGATGATGGTTAAATCTTTAACTGACACAAACCCTGTATTTACGGAAAGAGTCGGGGCTATAAGCTCAGCATTTATGACACAGGTTGACCCGTTAACAGCAGTACATATGGCGCATGGACAAATATACAGGCTGTTAAGCCAGCAAGCGGCTTTATGGGGTTATGTTGAAACCTTCAGATATTACGCCGTTGCTGTTGTATTAATTTTGCCGTTTATATACTTTTTGAATGATACATCCAGAAAAAAAGCTGATGAAAAGAGTAAAGTTTAATTTTGGTATTGACAACAAGAAGTTAGCATGTATCATAATATTATGAATTGCAGGGGTAAAACAAACTTCCTGTAGTGAAATGAAAATAATAGAACGCACTATGCGGGGGTAATTCAGTGGTAGAATGCCTCCTTGCCAAGGAGGATGTCGCGAGTTCGAGCCTCGTCTCCCGCTCCATTTAAAAGAAGACCTAGAAGGTCTTTTTTTTATGCAGGGAGATGGGTAGCGAGAACGAGCTTTTTTGCGAGTTGCGGATTTTTTGCAGAGAGCGAAGGACTTTTGCTGAAAGTACGATTAGTACTGAAAGCAAAATCCGAAGACTCGTTTAACACAAAAATCCAAGACACAAGCCTCGTCTCCCGCTCCATAATTAAAGGAAATCAATAAGGTGCTTTTTTATGCACTTAGTTTAGCTGCAACATTACTATGTATTAAATATCTATTTCATATCAATCA
>ODAI010365903.1_pt1 | contig 51945 bp, 43 predicted proteins | sample 1539321 | NCBI WGS metagenome assembly ODAI01 (sample SAMN02144231, study PRJEB22623) | gut metagenome | biome: sheep rumen | host: Ovis aries | place: New Zealand
CCTGTGCGGTATCGAACTTCAGCAGGTTAGCCAGCATGGAGGGCTTTGTCAGGTCGTTGATAGCAACGATCTCATAACCCTCTGCACCGAACATCTGTCTGAAAGCCAGACGGCCGATACGACCAAAACCATTAATTGCAACTTTTACATTTGCCATTGTATTGTACCTCCTAGAAAAAATTTCTGAATCTATTATACACCATTTCAGAAGATATTTCAAGTCTTTTTCAGAAAAAACTTATTATTTTTTACATCTTTTCCCGAATTTTTCGGTTTTTTCGGCTTTTTTCGGTACAGCATACAAAATTTGCATGGTGTATATCGGTTTGGGCATTGGAAGTGGACTCTTCGGCTTATATCCTCCCCACTTCGCACCAACAAAAAGCGGACAGCACAACGTGCCATCCGCTAATGAAAACAATTATAAATTAAACAGGATGTACCTTGTTGTCAGCATCGGAATGAGCACCGTCAACGCCGTACTTCTTATCGCGTCTGTCCTTGAAGAACTTGGGAGCTACCTTCGGGAACATAGCGTAGGTCAGGATATCCTCCTCCTGCTCTGTCCACTCAGCGCATTCCTTCTTCATTGTATCGAACTCAGGCTTGAGCAGGTCTGCGGGACGGCAGTCGATAGGCTCTTCATCGCCCAGTATCTTCTTACGGAATGCAGGGTCGATATCAACAGGAGTCTTACCGTATTCGCCCTTGACAAGGCCCTTGAACTCCTTGGTAACGGTCTTGTATCTTTCGCCCATGATAACGTTGAACACAGCCTGTGTACCAACGATCTGGGAAGTAGGAGTAACCAGAGGCGGGAAGCCTGAATCCTTACGTACTCTCGGAACTTCCTTGAGAACGTCCTCAAGCTGATCTGCCTTGCCTGCCTGCTTCAGCTGGCTGAGCAGGTTGGAGAGCATTCCGCCGGGTACCTGATACAGGAGTGCATTTGTGTTTGTAGCCAGCATGGAAGGATCCAGCAGACCATTGTCGATGTACTTCTTTCTCAGACCCATGAAGTAATCTCTTACTTCGTTGAGCTTTACGAGGTCAAGACCTGTATCGTACTCTGTGCCCTGGAATGTAGCCACGATAGACTCGGTAGGAGCGTGGGAAGTACCCAGTGCGAGAGGAGACATAGCGGTATCAACAGCATCAACACCAGCCTCAACAGCCTTCATGATACACATGGAAGCCAGACCTGAGGTATAGTGAGTGTGGAGCTGTACAGGGATATCAACAACAGACTTGATATCTCTTACCAGTGTTTCAGCCTCATAAGGAGTGAGCAGTGCAGCCATATCCTTGATACAGATAGAATCAGCACCAGCCTCCTGGATACGCTTAGCGTAATCCATATAATACTGATGAGTGAATACTTCACCAAGAGTATAGGAGATAGCTACCTGAGCGTGACCCTTCTCCTTATTGGCAGCCTTGATAGCTGTCTGGAGGTTTCTTATATCGTTAAGTGCATCGAATATTCTGATGATATCGATACCATTTGCGATGGACTTCTGTACGAAATACTCTACCAGGTCATCAGCGTAATGACGGTAGCCCAGCATATTCTGTCCTCTGAACAGCATCTGGAGCTTTGTGTTGGGCATTTCCTTTCTGAGAGTTCTGAGTCTCTCCCAGGGATCTTCATTCAGGAAACGGATGCAGGAATCAAATGTAGCACCGCCCCAGCATTCAGCGGAATAAAAACCTATCTTATCCATTGTTGAGAGGATAGGCTTCATATCGTCCATAGACATTCTCGTTGCCAGCAGAGACTGATGGGCGTCACGGAGAACTGTCTCGGTTATTTTAAGCTTAGCCATTATATATCGTTCCTTTCACTTATTGGTAAGTCTGATAAGGGGCATCAGCCGATAACAGCCAGTACTGCGCCTGTATCTACCTGTGAGCCCTTAGTAGCGGTTATGCTGAGTACCTTGCCTGCTACGGGTGCGTTGATATCGTTTTCCATCTTCATAGCCTCAAGAACAACGATAGCCTGACCTGCGGAAACTGTATCACCTACAGATACCTTTACATCGAGTACGTTGCCGGGCATAGGAGCAGTTACCTTTGTACCCTCAACATTAGCTGCGGGAGCAGCAGCGGGTGCAGGTGCAGCAGCGGGCTTTGCAGCAGGTGCGGGAGCAGCAGCTACAGGAGCAGCAGCGTCAGCGCCTACCTCCTCAACAGCTACATCGTAAGCCTTACCGTTAACAGTGATATTATATCTTTTCATAACTATACCGTCCTTTACAATTATTTACATATTAAAGCTGGATATTGCTGTGCTTCTTGGGAAGTCTGGAAATCCTCTTGCCGCTCATCATAGCCAGAGCGTCAACTACAGCACTTCTGAGCTGTGAAGCATCAACGATGCCGTCTACCAGACCGTTCACAGCTGCATTTGCAGCACTTGCCTGAGTCTTAGCGAACTCATCAGCCAGAGCATTTCTTGCAGCAGTCAGGTCTTCAGCGCCTGCCAGCTTGTCATGCTCCATAAACTCGACAGCGGTAACGGGGTCGAGAGCGGATATAACTGCTGTGGGCAGAGCGTATGCAACATCAGCATTTGCGCCCTTGCCTGCCAGTGCTATATATGCTGCGCCGTAAGCCTTGCCTGTAACTACGCTGACCTTAGCGGTGGTAGCCTCAGCATAAGCGTGAGCCAGCTTGCTCATGCTCTTTACAGCGCCTGCAGCCTCGGTATCGTCATTTCCTGCAAAGCCCTCGGTATCGACGAAGGTAACTACGGGAACGGCAAAAGCATCACAGGTGCGGACGAATCTTGCCAGCTTAGCGCAGTCGTCCTCGGTCAGCCTATCCTTGGTCTTGTTTGTTGCGGCAACGCCTACTGTTTCACCATTGACAGTTGCCAGAGCGGTATAAGCAGCACCGCCGAAGCCCGCGCTGAGTTCGATAACGCTGTCAGCGTCGAACACAGCCTTTGTCATGCTATCTATATCGCTGCCTGCAGCAGCTGTGGGTTCTTCATACTCATAAACAGGTACGGGTGAAAGGTTGTTGGAAGGCAGCTTCAGAAGAATATCCTTTGCCTTTTCAACAGCAGCCTTATCATCATCGCATACAGCGCATACTGTTCCGTTTGCAGCAGCATTTTCAGCAGAGCCTTTGCTCTTTGCATTAGGAACTGCGTACAGGCTGGCATCCTTTGCCATAACAACAAAATCAGCAGCCTCAGCCAGCAATGCGGCAGTACCCGAGCATACACCTGCAACAACAGCTATCTGAGGTACTACGCCCGAAAGATTTGCTGTCCACAGCATAAGCTCACCGTAAGCCCTCAGTGCAGCTGCGCTGTCATTAACATCAGCACCGTAGGAATCATAAATACCTACAACGGGTGTACCCGTCTTGGCAGCCAGGTCATAAACCTTAGCTATCTTTCGCGCACCGACCTCGGTCATAGCGCCGCTTTTTACGGAAACGTCCTGAGAGAACGCATATACAGGCTCACCGTCAGCATAGCCGTAGGCAGTTACAACGCCGGCAGCCTCACCCGCAAAAGCATCAAGCTCGGTAAATTTTCCTTCATCAAACAGATATGTCAGCCTTGTTCTTGCAGCGCTGTCAGCAATAAGCGCCTGGAGCTCTGCCAGAGACTTTTTCGTTTCAGACATACAGTTTCCTCCATTCAAATATTTTTGCAGGATAAAAAACTTAGATATAACATAGTTTTTATCATAATTACACGCCTACCATTATAACATTTTTCTTCAGATATTTCAAGCCCGTATCAAGAAATTAGTGTCTTTTTACTTTTTGTTCACATTTTGATAAATGATAATACAAATACAAAGCATACTAACAGGGCAAGTTACACAGGTAACATCTGATTTATTGACAACGGCTCAAATAAGTGCTATACTATCTAACTAAAGACAGAAAAAAGACAACAAACGAGGAGTGCTGAATAATGGAAATACTTAAAATGCTGGCTGCACCGCTGATAGGTGCGGTCATTGGATATTTTACCAACTACATCGCGGTGAAGATGCTGTTCTTCCCGCAGCATGAGGTTTACTTCATGGGTCACAGGGTACCATTCACACCGGGCGCCATTCCAAAGGGCAAGCCGAGGCTGGCGAAAGCAGTGGGCAGAGTTGTGGGGACAGAACTCGTGACCAAGGACGATATCAAAGCTAAACTGCTGGGCGGCGAGATAGAGGAACGCATAACCGGCACGATAACTTCAGAGCTTTCAAACAAGCTGAAGGATGAGATATGCAAGCTGACAAAATGTTCGGAGGAAACTTACGCTGACGGCAGTTCAAAACTCAGCGAGATGCTGAGCAGACAGATAGTCGATGAGCTTACGGCTTCACAGCTGCCCGAGATAGTTGTCAGCAAGTGCAACGATTCTATACAAGAAAAACTTAGCACCACAATGTTCGCAAAGCTGATACCCGAGGAGAAGATACAGTCATTCACCGCACCGCTGGCAGGTAAGATGCGTTCGATGATAGAACGCGACGGCATGGAGTTCGTGAAGCCTGTGATAGAAAACAAGCTGACTGACTTCGGTGAAAAGAGCGGCATGGAGCTTCTGGAACTCATCAGAGTTGACGAGGAACGTCTTGGCGAGCTGACAGGCAAGATCTACCGCAGTGCTGTGAACAATTACGTGGACAAGCTTTTTGAGAAGCTGGATTTTGCGGCTATGGTAGAGGACAAGATCAATGGTATGTCTGTAGAAAAGATGGAACAGCTGGTACAGACGGTAATGAAGAAGGAGCTTGGCACCATAGTCAATCTGGGTGCGCTGATAGGCTTTGTACTTGGTCTTTTCAACCTGATAATCAAATAACGGATAAACAAAACGGGAAACAGCTCACGATCGGGCTGTTTCCCGTTATTTTATAATCTGATCTCCCAGTAATAGCGTCGGGCTGAATCAGGAAAATCGTCAAGAACACCGTGTTCGGGATCATAGAACGTGCCATCGCAGTACAGTGACCAGTGCCAGCATCGAGGCGTTTCAAGACTGAGCATACAAACTGGCGGCAGAGAGGACTTTTCGGTGACCTGCATACGCACATCGGATACCCATGCACCGTGGGCACGCAGATACGACTTCATCTCTTTCAGATCAGTCTCACGATCGTTTTGAAGGTCCTCAGCCACCTGTGCCACAGGCAGACCAAGCACCATAGCCAGCACCGCCTGTCCGCACTGGAGGTCGGTAGGTTCGTGGATATATGTTATATTCATAGTTGTTCCTCATTTCGGGTAAAAGTCAGTTATCAGGTCTTGCTTCCTGCGAACTGAGTGCGGTAGAGCTCGTAGTAGCAGCCTTTCTGTGCGATAAGGTCTTCATGTCTGCCTTTTTCGGCTACCTTTCCTCCGTCTATCACCACTATCATATCTGCATCGCGGATAGTTGACAGACGATGGGCGATTATCAGAGATGTGCGGTCTTTCATCAGTGCCACCATAGCGGACTGTATATGCATCTCGGTTCGGGTATCAACACTTGAAGTCGCTTCGTCAAGTATGAGTATCTTCGGGTCTGCCAGTATCGCCCTTGCTATTGCAAGGAGCTGTCTTTGTCCCTGAGAAAGATTGGAGCCGCCCTCGGCAAGCTGTGTTTTATAGCCTTCGGGGAGATGTTTTATAAAGCCGTCGGCATTGGCATGGGCAGCGGCACGACGTACATCCTCATCGGGTGCATCCTCCCTGCCGTAGCGGATATTCTCCTCCACAGTGCCTTTGAAAAGCACTGTATCCTGAAGAACTATGCCTATTGACTTTCTAAGTTCATCCTTTGGTATATCCCTGATATCCGTACCGTCTACTGTCATGCGTCCGCTGTCTGCTTCATAGAACCTTGTGAGCAGATTTACAACGGTGGTCTTGCCTGAACCCGTTGCACCAACGATAGCTATCTTGCTGCCCTGCCTGATATCAAGGTCAAGACCTTTCAGCACAGGCTTTTCGGGTTCATAGCTGAAATGGATATCTTCAAAGCGGATATCGCCGCGTATATCCTCAGCAGTGACTGCAGCTGTACCTTCATCGGGCTCGGGAGGAGTTTCCATTACCTCAAAGATACGTTCAGCACCCGCGATAGCTGTCTGAATATTAGCGTACTGGTTGGCTATCTCATTTATGGGACGTGAGAACTGCTTTGAGTAAAGTATGAACGCCTGTATAGTACCTACGGTTATCCAGCCCTTATAGCTGAACCAGCCGCCGAATGCAGCTATCATAACAAAACCGAAATTCGATATGCAGTTCATGAGAGGTCCCATGATACCTGCGCATATCTGGGCGCGGATACCCGTTTTGCGGAGCTCATCGCTCATAGCATTGAACTCTGCCACAGCAGCGCTTTCCTTGGAATATGACACTACGGTGCGGTAGCCTGTTACCATCTCCTCAACATGGCCGTTGAGCTTGCCGAGTATTATCTGCTGTTTAAGGAAATAGCGGCGCATATACTTGGTCATCCTGCCCGATACGAATATCGTCAGTGCCACGGTGGAAAGAGATATAAGTGTGAGCAGAGGCGAATAGGTCAACATTATTATTATGGAGCCGATGACAGTCAGCACCCCCGATATAAGCGAGCCTATGGACTGTGAAACGGTGTTTGAGATATTTTCAACATCGTTGGTCATACGGCTCATGATGTCGCCGTGGCGGTGGGTATCAAAGTACTTTATGGGAAGCTTTACCAGATCACCGAAGAGATCACGTCTCATGGTAGATACTGTGCGCTGGGAAAGTCTTGCGGAGAATATCCCCTGAAGATAGGAAAATACCGAGTTGAGCAGATATACAATGCCAAGCACAATGAGTATTTTAACGAGCCTTCCGGTGTCAACATCGAGCTTCTTTTTATCAAGTGTTATGCAGTCTATTGCTATCTGCTGTATATACGGTGCGGCAAGACCCAGCAGGGTCATCACGAGCATGACAGCCATAAGCACGAAGAAAAGGTATCTGCTCTTTCCTATATATCTCAGCAGTTTTGCCAAAGTCAATCGGGCGTTCTTGGGTTTTTCGGCATTTATCAGTGCAGCATGTCTTCCGCCCGGCTGCTGCTTGTTATTGGGATTCTGCGGCATAGGAGGCATTACACTTCACCTCCCTGTGTCTTCACCTGTGAACTGTAGATATCCTTATAGACCTCACAGCTGCGGAGAAGTTCGTCATGGGTATCGCAGCCAACTATCCTGCCGCGGTCGAGGACAACTATCCTGTCGCAGTTTTTCACACTGGCGATACGCTGAGCTATAGTTATAACAGTCGTTCCTTTCAGTTCTTTCCTGAGATTTTCACGCAGCTTTGCCTCGGTGCCGAGGTCGAGTGCTGAAGTGGAATCATCAAATATAAGTATATCAGGCTTCTTTAATACAGCCCTTGCTATGGACATACGCTGTTTCTGTCCGCCTGAAAGTGATGCGCCTTTTTCAGCTATGATGCTTTCATAGCCATCGGGCATACGGCTTATGAATTCATCCGCCTGTGCTATACTTGCGGCTTTGATGACATCTTCATCCGTCGCATCATCATCGCCCCAGCGGATATTCTCGGCAACGGTGGCAGAGAAAAGCTCACTCTTCTGCAGAACTATACCCACACGTCGGCGGAGCTCATCGAGCTTATATTCCCTGACGTTTATGCCGTCAACCAGTACCTCGCCATTATCGGGGTCATAGAAACGGGGTATAAGATTGACCAGGGAGGATTTTCCCGAGCCTGTTGCACCGAGTATCGCTATGTTCTCCCCTGCCCTGATATCCAGGTCGATATCTGTCAGTACAGGTTCACCGCTTGAAGTGGGATAAGCGAAAGTGACGTTTCTGAAAGTAACTGTACCTTTTTTAGTACTAGCAAAGCTTTTGTCGCCGTCCTTTATGACAGGCTCTGTATCAAGCACCTCACTGATACGCTTTGCGGATGCACCTGCCCTTGCCATTGTCTGGAACATCATGGATATCATCATTATGCCGTGCAGCACATATGTGAGGTAGGTTATGGCAGCCATGACCTCACCTACTTCCATCTTCTTAGCCTGCACCTGCCAGCCGCCTATATATATAACGGCTATGACAGAGAGATTCATTATCACCATGAGAAGCGGCGACAGCAGTGCCATGAGTTCCTGAACCTTCAGGTTGGCTTCGGTGAGCCCCATATTAGCGCCTTCAAATCGCTGCTGCTCATGCTTTTCGCGGACATATGCCTTGATAACTCTTGCACCTGTGACATTCTCCTGCATGACTGAATTGACACTGTCAAGCCGCCCTGCGACTATGGCATACAGAGGGTTCGCGCGGAGCATTATGAATATGACTATAGCTGCCTCGACAGGCAGTGCCACTGCGATTATCATGCCAAAGCTTTTTGCAAGGTTAAGCATCATGATTATGCCGCCTATGAACATTATTATATTACGGACAAATCCACGGATAAGAAAATCCACCATCTGCTGGACAGCCGTAACATCGGCAGTTATCCTGGTAACAAGGGAACCTGTTGTGAATTTATCAGTTTGCTGGAATGAAAGACCCATGACCCTTCTGAAGAGGTCATTCCTCACACCGCGCGAAAAGCCCTGAGAGGCACAGCCTGCGAAAAACGCAGATGCTGAACCACAGATACCTCCGAATATGATGGTACACAACATGATTATACCGGTCCTGATTATGAGTCCGTAGTTGCTTGCGAGAACTCCGTCATCGACTATTTTTGACATGAGCTTGGGCTGTAGAAGGTCCATAAATACCTCACCAACCATACAGAACGGTGCAAGGAGCACGAACAGCAGGTAGGGTCTTATATATTTTGAAAGCTTCACTCATCTTCCTCCTATAATATATCCGCACGAATTTATCTGTACTGAGTCAGACAGTATATAATTTGATTATATCATCACAGCAGGCGGTTGTCAATTCATATTAATGGTTGCACAGAAAAAATTTCGTAAACCTCTTGATTTTTTTGAAAAAGTGTGCTATAATAAATGAGCTGTTCTGAACAGTACGCAGATGTACCCAAGTGGCTGAAGGGTCCGCACTCGAAATGCGGTAGGGCGGGAATACCGTCGCGAGAGTTCAAATCTCTCCATCTGCGCTTGAAATTTATTAAGTCCCGTATCATGTATATGATGCGGGACTTTTATTATCATATCACTACTCAAGGCAAAAAATGACCGATACCCTCACGGATATCGGTCATATAAAAGAGCTGCTACCCAGATTCGAACTGGGGACCTCATCCTTACCAAGGATGTGCTCTACCACCTGAGCCATAGCAGCTAACAGTCGGTCGTTTTGAGTACTCTCGTCAACCGACTTATATATTATACACTATAAAACCTGATTTGTCAAGTCTTTTTTTCAATTTTTTTATTTTATTTTTCTGATGCCCTTAACAGCAGCCGCAATCGCTGAAATATCCGCAACATTCACCATGCCGTCATGTGAACAGTCCGCAACTTTGGACTGATATTCTTCACTGAATGACTTCGCACGCTTGACATATGCTGCTGCCGAAGAGATATCAGTAACGTTTATAGCACCGTCGCCGTTTATATCGCCGAACACTCTCAGATCAACATTGCTGAGTTCAGAGGGAACACGTTTGCCGGCGGGAACATTCCTGATGACCCTTTCAACATAGCCCTCCTTGCTTATGGAGACATCATAGTGTCCTCGCTCAAGATCAGCAGTAAATTTATTTCCGGTGATATCGCACTTGATACTGCTGTCAAATACAGGTGAGCGGTTTTCGGTATACCTGCCTATCTTAACATTGAAGCCGGTAATTGGCTGTGGGCTACTGGACTTTTTCTTTTCTACAACACTTCCGCTGAACTCGCGGGTTCCGCCGCTGTAGCCCTCGGTACTGAACGTGAAAGTGACTTCCACCTTTTCATTTACATTTACTGAAGAAGCATCGAAAGGAGGACGATCCTTTGTTTCGCCAAAGCTATTGAAAAGCTCGATGCGGAAATTATCGTTATCCTCGCCGTCATTTGCGCCGTACACTATTGCAGAGGGATCAAAATCAAGAGGTCTGCCGTCAACTTTAATGGAATCGACCCTGACAGTACCTATATCAAAATAGCAGTCTTCCAGGTCTATAGCCAGCATACCAATACCCTTCAAGCCGGAATACTCTCCCTTGCTGTCCTTAGGGGATATAAGAGTCACGGTATTTGTGCCTTCGGAAATATAATCCCAGTTCCATGACTGATAATCGAATTCTTCGCTGGAGATCACACTGCGGACATTATAGACCCTGTTTTCTTCAGCGGAAACACATACAGCGGTATTAGCGCAGATCGCAATAGCAGAGAGCAAAGCTGTTATTTTTTTGATATTCATGTTATTCCTCCATTTTTACACTTTGTCTTTTGGTATACATTTATCCCGCTGACAGATATCTTTTTATTGGTCAGAGAGATGTTATCTTATAACTACGTTATATTTTACAACATATAAGGCACTTTGTCAACCGCCAGACAGAAATTGGCATAAAATACATCCCCGAACCGTAAAGTACGAAGCTGCCTCTGCAGTTACATGATCGGTATCAGGTCTGCTGTTCCCTTTCGCGTTTGGAAAAAATGCAGCCGCAGTAGTCCTGACGGTAGAGATCATACTGAGCGGAAAGCTCGATAGAGCGCTTATAGCCGTTTTTCTTTTTGAAATCGGCAGGCAGTGCAGCTGTGGAATAGACTTCTGAAAGCTCCTCGGATATCTCATTGAGTTTTGCGGCATTTTTATACGGCGATATAGACAGGGTGGTAGTGAAGTAATCTGCACCCAGCTCCTTTGCCAGCTGAGCAGTACGTTCCAGCCGCAGACGGTAGCAGGCAAAGCAGCGCTCACCGCCCTCGGGAATATTCTCAAGCCCCTTCACCGCGGTATAGAACTCCTGCGGATCATAACCGCGTTCAATAAGGGTGACGGGATTCTTAACAGGAAGCTGAGCGATAAGACGTTCAAGTTCTTTTACCCTGTGGTCATACTCCTCGGGGGGATATATATTAGGGTTATAGTAAAAAACAGTTATACTGAAATACTGTGACAGATATTCAAGCACGTATGACGAACAGGGAGCGCAGCAGCTGTGCAGGAGAAGCTTCGGCGGAGGCGAAGCCTCATCCAGTCCGCGTATAATATCATCTAGTCTGCGCTGGTAGTTGATCTTGATCTGCTGTTCCATCCTTTCACCTCATCCAATTATTATAGCAATATCCACTACTGATTATATCACCGCCGTGTCCGGGTGTCAAGACATAAAAAGGCAGGGGCAGGCCGCCGTATAAGCGCACCGCCTCTGCAGATAAATGACATATAGAATTATGTGCGGTCAGTTTTTTTCTGAACCGGAGTGTTGCGGGAACAGTGAACGTATGACATCCCGTTTTTCAAACAGGACACAGCCGCCGTTATGTTCACTTTCAAGCACGCCCAGTTCACGAAGCTCAGCAAACAGCCTGGATTCCATTATCTCGGTCAGGGACTTATCGCGCACATTACTGTCTGAATACGGTGCAAACGGACAAGGCTCGGCACCGCCGTGGGAGTTTATATGGAAGAATCCTCTGCCCGCAGACAGACATCCACCCGATGAATGTTCATCGCCCGGGAAGGATACGAACAGAAGTTCATTATGATCTTTCCTCAATTCAGCAAGGCGGGCATCAAAGGAAGCACGCGCTGCTTCATCGGGCGCGAGTTCATCCCTGCCGTCAACAGGCACATACTCAACATAAAATACAGCTCTGCAGCCCTTATCCCTCAGCATAGAAATAAATTTCTCGCCAAGCACCTCGTCCATATTAGCCTTAGTCACGGTGACGGATGCGCCGAAAAGTATCCTCTTCTTCTGCAGTGCGGTCATCTTGTCCATAATGGTATCGTAAACTCCGCTGCCGCGTCTGCCGTCAGTCGATGCTTTGCCGCCTTCTATACTTATCACGGGGAACAGATTGCGATGCTTATCAAAAAGCTCGGTATACTCATCATCTATGACCGTACCATTGGTAAATATAGGAAAGAATAAGTTCTGACATCTTGCCGCTGAAAATACCACATCTCGCCTTAACAGAGGTTCACCGCCTGCCAGTAGTATAAAGCTTATGCCGCAGTCAGCCGCCTGATTGAAAACATCCAGCCATTCATTGGCACTAAGGTTATTTTCATCCGAACCGTGACAGTGATTTGCTCTGGCATAGCAGCCTGCACAATGCAGAGGACAATCCTCGGTAAGACTGCATATAAGGAACGGCGGCACATGGCTGCCGTTCCTGTTTGAACGTTCTCTTTTTTTGGAAGCTTTCATACATTCCGCTGAAAATTTCAATACGAAAGCACTCGTCTTAGGATCGCGTGCAGCCACACGTATCATATCACGAACCATGCGCTCTACGCCCTGGGCAAGATAACTTTCAAGCGCAAAACGATCCATATCAAAGCACCTCCAGAAGTTTTTTCTCCAATTTTTCGGGGGTCGTTGCGGAAGCAAAGCGCTCTACCACTTCGCCCTCGCGGTTAACCAGAAACTTAGTAAAATTCCACTTGATGTTATTTCCAAGTACGCCTCCGCGCTTTGCTTTAAGAGCAGTATACAGCGGCGATTCGTTCTCACCGTTGACATCTATCTTGGCAAACTGACGGAAAGTAACACCGTAATTCGCTTTGCAGAAAGCGATGATCTCATCCTCGGATTCAGGCGCCTGATTTGCAAACTGGTTACATGGGAAACCAAGTATCTCAAAACCCTCATCCTTATGCTTTTTGTACAATTTCTCCAAACCTTCATACTGAGGAGTAAAGCCGCAGCGTGTGGCGGTATTTACTATCAGCAGCACCTTGCCTTTGTACTCAGACAATGCAACGTCATTACCCTTAGCGTCCTTAACAGTAATATCATATATCCCCATAGCAAGACCTCCATTCGCGAGTAATCGTTATATTCATTCATTTCCCTTCAATTTTGATTATAGCGGACAACTGCTTATTTTTCAAGTATGTATTGATACCCAATTGTGAATTTTCTCTAAATAATCGCAGCGTTAGCCTGAGAGTAAGGTTGATATGATCTAATTGGTTCTTGATAATTGTATAGCTTTGACAATTATCTTAAACAAAACCCGCGTTTAATTAATAATACGATATGTTAAATTATTTGTATATGTTACAAGTAAGAAAAAAATAATATATTCATCAAAAAAGCAGTCACACTAATTGTGACTGCTTACAATTATTTTTTCCCGATATTTCGCTGTCAGGCAAGAACTTTTGACAGAAATTCCCTCAGTCTGGGATTTTTTGGATCCTCAAAAAACTCCTTCGGGGTGTTCTGCTCCATTACATAGCCTTCAGCCATGAACATCACACGGGATGCAACCTCCTTGGCAAAGCCCATCTCGTGAGTTACCACGACCATAGTCATACCTGCATCAGCAAGCTGTTTCATTAGTTCAAGCACCTCGCCAACCATTTCGGGGTCAAGTGCCGAGGTAGGCTCATCGAAAAGCATGACTTCGGGATTCATGGCAAGCGCCCTTGCTATGGCGATACGCTGTTTCTGTCCGCCCGACAGTCTTGTAGGATATTCGTCAGCCTTATCAGGCAGACCTACTCTTTTCAGAAGCTCCTCAGCCTTGGCATTAGCCTCGTCTTTTGTCATAAGACCCAGCTTTACGGGAGCAAAAGTTATATTCTTTCTGATGCTCATATGCGGAAACAGATTGAAATGCTGGAAAACCATGCCCATACGCTGTCTGACATGGTCTATCTCCTTTTCTTTCAGCTTAGTGATATCCTTTCCCTCAAAAAGTATCTCACCTGCGGTAGGCTTTTCCATAAGGTTAAGGCAACGCAGAAAAGTTGATTTACCAGAACCCGAAGGTCCGATGATAACCACTTTCTCGCCCTTTTCGATGTGTTCGTCGATACCCTTGAGGACTTCTATCTCACCAAAATTCTTTTTAAGACCCTTAACGTCTATCATTTGCAGACAGCCTCCTTTCAAGTTTACCGACAAGGAATGTCAGGAACATGACCATCACCAGATATATCACTGCCACCGCGATCAGAGGCAGGAACGGTGAATATGTCTGTGCGCGGATCTCATCGCCGCCTTTTGTAAGGTCATAGATACCGATATAACCTGCAACAGATGTTTCTTTCAGCAGTACTATGCACTCGTTGGCAAGTGCGGGAAGAACTGTCTTTAGTGCCTGGGGCATGATGATACTGGTCATAGTCTGCCTGTAATTCAGACCAAGGCTTCTGCCTGCTTCCATCTGACCGTTGTCGATGCTCATTATACCGCCGCGGACTATCTCAGCCACATAGGCGCCCGAGTTTATACCGAATGCGATTATCGCCACCAGCGTTTTTGAAATGTTCACGCTGGCAAATACAACAAAGTATATTATGAGCAGCTGTACCATCATAGGCGTGCCGCGTATTACCGTGAGATATAATCTGCATAAGGCATCCGCGATCTTCATTTTGCCTGTTTTAAGATATGTACACCTTATTATAGCTACTATAAATCCGAGCAGCAGACCCAGCAGCACTGCTGCGCCTGTTATCTCCAGTGTGACCACCAGACCGTCAGTGAGATACTTCCAGCGATCACCTTCTATAAAGTTCTGCCTGAAGCTTTGTACGAAGTCCATTTTTTCCTCCAAATTTCAAGGGCTGTCCCCGATCTACGGGACAGCCCGCTGTATTTATCTACGGATCACTTTCTTACCATAACTACAAGATGAGTAGTTGTGTAAGAATCGCTGAACAGAACATTCTGCTGTCTGTCCTCGGTAACTGTCATACCTGCAACGCCAACATCTGCCTTACCCGACTTGACTGCGGGTATAATGGAATTGAAAAGCATATTTTCTATCTCAAGCTCATAGCCCATTTTCTGGCAGACAGCGGTCATCATATCAACATCAAAGCCGACGATATCCGAGCCTTCCTTATACTCATAAGGCGGGAATTCGGCGTTAGTTGCCATTACCAGTTTGCCCTTGCTTGTATCGGCATTCGCATCGGGAGTGAATTTATTCTCTCCTGCGGATTCACCGTCGTAATAATTCTTGATAGCATCAAGTGTGCCATCTTTTTTAAGCTCATCGAGAGCGGTATTTATCTCAGCCTGAAGAGCGGTATTATCCAGATTCATGGCAATAGCGTACTCCTCATCGGCAAAGCCCTCGTCCAGAAGCTCGATATCATCGTTTTTGTTTATAAATGCCGAAGCCGTATCGCTGTCGATTATGACTGCATCCACCTTGCCCTGTTTGAGCGATTGTACAGCATCTGCATACTTGTTATATTTTTCCACCTTAGCATCATCGATATCACTTGCCAGAGTATCACCTGTTGTACCCTGCTGCACGCCTATCTTCTTGCCATTAAGGTCATCAATGGAATGTACTGTATTCTCGGGAACTTTACCGCCGCAGGCTGTCATCACAGCTGCTGAAATAACTGCTGCTGCCATTGTCGCAAATATCTTCTTCATTTGACCATTTCCTTTCAATATTTTTTACTTCGCCTATTATAGCACACAAAGATATGATATTCAACCTTTTAGAAGAAGTTTAATAATTTTGCAATCATTTTTTGCCTTTTATCAAATATCATCGTAATATCACAGAAGATCAAGCCCTTTCGGGGAAAGCACAGCAAATGCAACGGCAAATGTACGGCTGTGATGAAGAAATCCTATCAGCGGTGAACGGCTGTCAACGGAGTCAGCCCTGTTATCGCCCATGACGAATACACATCCATTCGGCACAGTTAGTGACAGCGGTATATCAGGTGTGCGCCTTCCGCGCAGATATGGTTCTTTCAAAAGGACAGAATCCACATAGACCCTGCCTGTGCCGTCGATACGCAGATGCACTCCGCCTAAAGCTATCACACGTTTTATCATCAGGCTGCTGCCGCGGTGAAGCAGCGCTATGCTGCCCTTTCCGGGGCGGTGTGATCTCATACATATCACAAGATCACCGTCATGCAGTGAGGGTGCCATACTGCTGCCGGTAACCCTGTATACGCAGAGTTTCGTTCTTATGGCAGCTGCCAGGAGCAGCAACGCGCCCAGCTTTATCAATGCTTTATTCTTCAACATAAGTCACCTTACCATCCTCGGCAAAAGCTAACCTGCCACGCTGCTTTGCCGCCTTTATTCCAAGAGATACTGCGACCTCCAGTGCAGGAGTCACCCTTGTAAAGCCAAACAGATGAGCAGTTTCACGCAGAAGATCATCACGCTGCATAGCTATCTGTCTTGACAGTATAAGTATGATACCGCTGCCAAGCTCCTCGGGTGGGATATCCTTGATATCGCGTCGTGAATCGTGATCGCACTTTGCCCTGCAGATATCATAGGCAGCAGGATCCTGGTCACGGCGCCATATAAATTCGTTATCACCCGAAACCACAGACTTTCCGTTTGATTTTACAAGAGCTATATCAAATGCTGCTTTAGTGAGATTGCTCTGCCTTGCCACGCCCCAGGCTGTCAGTATGCGCTTCTGAAGCACTTCCCTGCTGATCGGAGCTTCGGCTTCAAGGACGGTATCTATGCAGGCTGCTATCTTATCGGAGGCAAGCTCGTTGAAGTCCTCAGACTTACCCTGAACAGGCGGTATGAACGGAACATATTCAGCGCATTCATCGGCAAGTGAGGAAACCTCTTCGCGCTCAAACTGCAGCGGCTCAGCCTTTTTGGGAGGCTCTTCTTCAGCGGGAGCAGGAGCGTTCTTAGCTTCTATAGCTTCATTTATCGCGTTTATTATAGAGGTCATACACTTGTTTTTATCCGTGAGCCAGTCGAGTATATAAACGCTCACAACGTTCCAGCCAAGACCTTTCAGTACACCGGGCTGAGATATTGTACGGTCATAGGCAGTACCGTTCTCATAGTATTTTCTTCCGCAGCAGTTGATGCCCATGATATAGGTATTTTCGTCATCGGGATCTGCTACTGCTACATCTACTTTATAATCGGAGCAGCCCACGCTGCACTTCACCCTGTAGCCCCGCTGTTCAAGTTCGGCTGCAACGAGCTTTTCAAAGCCCGTACCAAGACTTCCGCTGCCTGCACGCACAGGAAGTGCCGCCCTTCCCTTTGCAGCGAATTCAAGAAAGCCTTTAAGACCGTCAACGCCCTCGGAACGGGTTCGGGACAGGTCTATCATCTCGGGACGTATAACAGAGTATACTATCATTTTCTCCCTTGCACGGGAAATAGCAACGTTCAGTCTGCGCCAGCCGCCGTCACGGTTAAGAGGACCGAAGTTCATGCTGACTTTGCCTTCCTTATCCGGACCGTAGCCGATAGAAAATAGTATAACATCACGCTCATCGCCCTGAACATTTTCCAGGTTCTTGATGAGTATAGGTTCGTACATGGAATTTGCCAGTTCTTCAAGCTGTGGTTCTGCGCGGAAAGCGTCTGCCAGGACATCCTCCACCAGATTCTGCTGAGGCAGGCTGAAAGTTACCACACCTATGGAATGCTTTATCAGCTGAGGATCTCGCAGACGTCGGCATATCTCGGCTGTAACAGCTTCCGCTTCGGCGCGGTTTGTCTTGGTGCTTCCCTTGTCATAGAAGCCCTCAACGTTCACCCAGCTTACCTCGCTTATCTGATCGTCAGGCGAGGGGAAAGTATAAAGCTTGTTTTCGTAATACTTTGAATTGCTGTACGCAATAAGGCTCTCGTGACGGGAACGGTAGTGCCACAGCAGATGCTTCTGGGGCATGGAGAGAGCCAGACAGTCGTCCAGCACACTTTCAAGGTCTTCCTTATCGTAGTTTTCCTCGTCCACCTGATTTGAGGAGAAAAAGCTGGTAGGCGGCATCTGCTTGGGGTCACCTACAACTATGACGTTCTCACCGCGGGCGATAGCGCCTACAGCTTCGCAGGTGGGCAGCTGAGAAGCCTCATCGAATATAACAAGGTCGAACTTGGGATAAGACGGGTCGATATACTGCGCCACTGAGATAGGTGACATGAGCATGACGGGGCATATCCTTCGCAGCAGATTCGGTATGCTGTCAAAGAGTTTTCGTATGCTCATCATCCTGCCGCCGCTCTTGATAGCACGCTGAAGAATGCCAAGCTCACTGCTTTTGGCTCCGTCACCGGGCGCAGGTACTTTTGCAGAAAGCTCTGCCACCAACTGCTGTATAGTCAGCTTTTTGAAGCTTTCATGGGCATCATTAAGGCGGCGTACAGTATCTTCAAACAACGTGCCTGTGAATGCGGTCAGCGCCTTGCTGTTTCTTACAGTGAGGCTGACTTCGGCTTTTGCCACTGCGCAGTCAAAAGCAGGGATAAGCTCGCTGCTGTCCGTTTTTCCGTCCAGATAAGCTTCCGCTATATTGGCGGCATCTGCTTTTTCCAGCTTATCAATGAAACTCATTATGACAGACCAGTCTTTCAGGCGGTGAAGTTCTGCAATAAGTGCGGAGATACGTCCGCGGGCATCGTTCAGAGTACCATTAGCAAGGCTCATGGTGTCTGTTTTGTAGTTCTTTTCAAGTTCATCCAGTACTTTTGCCAGACTGTCTTTTTTGTATGCAGGAAGTTCACCTGCACCGAGTTTTGCAGCAACAGAAGCTTTCTGTTCTGCATCAAGGGGAGCTGAATCGAGCTTAGCACGCACGTTCAGGGACTTGTTAAGTGAGGCTGATAGTGTGTTATACTGCGTACCCTCACCCTGCCATAGTGCACCAAATATCTCCTGCGAAGCCTTCTGACCGTTTTCGGTATCGGCTTTAAGCTGTGATGCGTTTATCAGCTTGGTATAATAATCGGTGATATTCTCTTTGGTGACAGCATCAGCTTTCTTTGCGTAAACCGCAAGTTCCCTTACCAGTTTTTTGCTGCCGAAATACTTGGGTATGAACCATTTAGCCTGTACCGTCTTCCACTCGGTCTGTGCCTTTGCGGCATCGTAACCGAAAACGGCATCCTCGAATATTTCAGATATCTCCGCTTTACTGCTTTGCAGGCTGTTCAGCGAAGCCATAGTCTTTTCTATCGCGGGTCTTGACATATCCCATTTATTGCCTGTAAGCACTGCAGGCAGAACGAATCCCTCGTCATTCCCGACAGCAGCACATATATCCATAAGGCTCATCAGCTGTTCAAAGGTTGGTTCATCTATGCCCGCAAGGGCTGAAACGCCGCCCTGTTCCAGCTTTGTGAGTTCAGTATCAAGTTCTGTCAGCTTTGTGCGGAAATCATCCGCTGTGGATATGCCGCACTCAGTAAGGCGGCAGTATCTGAGGGGAGTATCGCCTATCTCACCGAACTGTCCGCCGAGGTTAGCAAGGCTTTCTGCCAGTTCTTTCCATACAGTATAGGTATCGGAGGTCATGGCGCTTATCTGGGCATCCGTGAACGACATCCTGCCGTCAAATGCTCTGTTCTGTTCGTAGCGCACAGCTGCATCGTACATGGAGATCCCGTAATTGCGTACTTTATGTATCTCATCCATGGTACCATTCAGCTCTGCACGGAGAGCTTTCAGCTTATCCGCCTGAGCCTGATAATCTTCGGGCTTTTTGATCTTTCCGACGTTGAGCGTTTCATTCAGCTGATCAAGAACAGCACGCTTCTGGGATTTATTGGAATGCAGTTCTATACAGAAAGGTCCGAGACCTATCTTTGCCAGCCTTTTTTCAACCACCGACAACGCAGCCATCTTCTCCGCTACAAACAGGACAGTTCGTCCGTGATAGAGAGCGTTGGCTATCATATTGGTTATGGTCTGGGACTTGCCTGTGCCGGGAGGACCGTGGAGAACGAAGCTCTGACCCTGACCTGATGCTACCACCGCTGCAAGCTGAGATGAGTCTGCCGCAACAGGCACTGCCATATCCGATGGGGCTATCTCATCAAGATCATTGGGCGAAACGGTGATATCACTGCCCTCCCATTCTGTTCTTCCCGAGATAAGGCTTGCAACAACTTTGTTCTGTGCCAGTTCATCTGCGCGGTTGCGGATATCGTTCCACATTATAAACCTGTTGAAGCTGAACTGTCCGATAAATGCGTATTCGTCAACGTCCCAGCGGCTTTGGGACATAACGCCCTTGCGTACAATGCTGAATATCTGAGGGATATCCACACCGCTCTCATCCACCGGGACAGGGTCAAGACCTTTTATATCTATGCCGAAGGACTGCCTGAGCATTTCCAGCAAAGTAATATTTACCTGGGTATCCTCATCGCGGACGCGTATGGAGAAACTCTTGTCCTGAACCTTTTTGATGATATCCACAGGTACCAGAACAAGGGGCGCATAGCGCGGACGCTCGCTCTTGTCGGTTTCATACCAGCGAAGGAAACCGAGTGCAAGATACACAGTGTTTGCACCATTTTCTTCCATGCTGACCTTTGCCATACGGTGCAGTTTCTTCATGGTCTTTTCAAGTTCGGCTTCGGTCATAAAGGTGCGCAGACGCTTTGAACGGAATTCTCCCGCTGCTATCTCAGATATCTTCTCGCGCTGAGTATCTGTTTCATATATCTTATTCTCGTCCATCTCCATTTTGAGATCAGAGGGGACAGGCATTATCCTGAAAGTTTCATCTGCAGCTATCTCGTCTTCAAGTGATGCGAGATCATTCACCATGAGCTGCACATTCGATGAGGTGGGGCGGAAGTTAAGCAGACTGTTGCGCAGGCTGAGGTCAAGGAGCTTTCTCTCCCAGACCATCTGCTTGGTTATCTCCCGCGGACTGCCGACATCAGTGATATTATCCGGTGAAACACCGTCAGCAGGAGTATCACGCCTTTCAGGCAGACCGTGATCCACGATCCTGAACCCACCGTTCCCGTCGGGTTCAAGTGAAGGTACCGGCTTTATACCGCTGCTGCGGGTACGGCTCACATCTATGGCAAAACAGAAATCAGCCGCCTTTGCCAGGACATCAGCTGCGTGTACAGCTGAAGCCTCAGCATCATTTTCTGTACAAATATCCGTACATTCAATAAGTGATATCTCATCCACACCGTTTGCCATACGCTTTGTAAGTGCGGTCATATCGTACTGCAGGCTGTCGGGAAAAGAATCCTCTTCAAGCCAGCACCCCGCCATAGCATGGGTGGAAGTCATAACGAGCAGACTGTTAAGACCTGCGGCTTCAAAGCACGAACAGAACAGCAGTGCAAGATCAAGGGATGTACCGCTTCTTCCTGAAAGCACCTCATCCGGCATGGTGACTTTATGTACCTTATCAAAGCCTGAGGCAGGCTGTATACAGGTGATGTTCTCATTCGATATTGCCGTATATATGGCATTTATCTGCTGTCTGACGATATTCGGATTACGTGTCAGATATCCTGTGAACGAAGGCTCTCCGCCCTGCTTTGCCATTATCTCCGAAGCCTTTGACAGCACCTCGCGTACCGCGGGATGATTAGGGGTTATGAACGCTGCAGCCAGTTCAGGCATGAAGTTCACACCTGTCCATGTATCCCTTGCCAACAGTTCAAGTTTTTTGACCTCTCTGCCGAGAATGACTTCACCCTCATCTGTGAGTGTAACAGCTTCTATGCGTACATAGCCCTCGGAGTTCCCGTCAAGGGCAAGAAAGACCTCCGGACGCATAACAGCCCCTACAGGCGATATCTCAGCGGGGGTATCAGGTTCAAGGTCTATAACAGCAGACTCATACCCCTCAGCAAAATCAGGGTCGAAGGTAAGTCTTAAAAATACATTTTTGAGTTTTCTGTCCGAAATATTGGTCATTATTATACTGCGTATGACAGGTACAGCATTCTGCTGCATGGCATAATTGATATGCGCTGTCATGGCTGCGCTGAATGTTACTAGCTGTTCCATAAAGCTGCTCCTTCCAAGGATACAATTTATTTATACTTAGTTAAGATTATACCACTATTTTAAGAAAATGTCAACGATTTGAAAACATAAAAAACGGCGCATCAATGCGCCGTTTTGAGGATCCTATTATCTGCTGCCCGAGCTCTCATCCCAGCCATAGCCGTCTCTGCCATGATCCTTGACTTCATATAGTGCGGCATCCGCGCAGGCTTTGAGCTGTTCAAAGTTCTTTGCATTATCCGGGCACATAGCACCGCCGCAGCTGCAGCTCAAACTGTAATAATCATCTTCCCTTCGGGTGATAGGACGGATCTCATGCGCCCTTAATGTAAGTTCTGCAAGCTTTTCTTCTATCTTCTGCTTATCCGCATTCTTTATGAACACAAGGAACTCATCACCGCCGTACCGTGATATAAGTCCGATATCACCGAACAGATCTTTCAGCAGTGCAGCAAACTCCTTGAGCACCTTGTCACCTGCATCATGTCCGTAACGGTCATTTACCTGCTTGAAGTAATCAACATCTATAAACAGCACTGCACATTCTGGTCTGAGCATACGCTGGAAATAATTATTTGCCGCAACATCCAGAGCACGTCTGTTCATTACATCCGTAAGGGGATCATGTATGGAAAGATTTTTGAGTATCTCTCTGTCTGCCACATCACGTCTGTGGGTAAGCAGGAACATTACAATAGTAGCTAACAGAAGAAGTACTATATACAGTATCACTATACTCCTGAAACGCTCCATCGCAGATGACATAGCACTGCTCGGCATCCTTACAACTACGTTCCAGCCATGCATGAAATTTATATCTGCATATACCTGTGAATAGGTGACATCTCCTATCCTGTATACCACACCCGCAGCCCTTTCATCATTGTGCATGGATTCCTTCCATTTTTCAAATGCAGCAACATCTTTTTTCTCGATCTTGCTGTCAAAGATAAGCATGGCATTTGCCCAGCTGCCTATAGCGTACTTGTTTTTTCCCGCACACTGTATAACATTATCGGACTCCGAATCCATCAGCCATATCTCCGTATCATCCGCAAGAGTTTCGGTAGATGCCATATTCTGTATCTCTTTCAGCGGATATGTCAGGAACAGGCAGCCTTTCTCTTCTTTGCCGTATCTGAATTCGGCAAACAGCGTTATGACAGGTTCACCTGAAAATCCCGAACGGTAAGGTGAGGATATGGACACAGGATCGGCCTTGCGGGCGATCTCGAGAAGTCTCCATTTTCTGAACTCATCAAGCTCGGTATCTGTGGCATACACCTTGTCCCTGCTGTCAATAAGTCCCATACTTATATATCCGTCACCTTTAAGATCGCTGAACTCGTTATAAAGCAGCTGTATATCACTGTGCTTCTGCGCTGTCAGCATGGCAGACATATTCTGCGCTGAGGTCGTCATATATTTTATTGAATTGTTCATCTTTTCTGCGACCAGGTCGCAGATCTGTCCTGTGAGCTTTTTATCATGCTCCCTCATCAGTGAATTGATAGCAGTTATCATCACAGCCAGTCCCAAAAGACATACTGTAAAGTATACGATCATCATCCTGATAAAAGAACCTGTGCTTTTAAGTTCACCTGTCTCCGTGATCGTTTTATTCATATTATCCTCGGTTATGATCCAGTGCTTCCAGAACATCAGGATCATTGTAGTTTTCTGCGTTTACAACAACTATACCAGTATCGACAAATTTCTGTTCGATCTCTTTGCCTTCTGTAAGTTCAAGGGCTGTCTTAATACCCTCATAAGCCATTTCATACTGTCTCTGCAGTACAGTAGATACAGCATAATCACCGTCTTCTATAAGCTCGGCTATCTCAGCGGAATAGTCAAATCCCACCAGGACGATATCCTTCCTGTTATGTTTTTTAAGTACGGATGCAAGCGTAAAGGCAGAGCTGTTATTGGTCCCGAAAACACCTTTCATAGCAGGGTAATCCCTGAGAAGTTCTTCCGCACATTCATAGCCTTTTTCGATATCACCGTCATTATACTTTATATCGGATATGATCGTCCAGTTATCAGGGGCATATCTTGCCCAGTACTGAAGGAATCCTGCAAGACGTTCATTGATGGTCTGGGATGTGGTGGTTATTACCTGCACACCTATTTCCAGTTTCTCATCATCGGAATATCCCTTGCTGCGAAGCTGCCTCATCATCTCTTCCGAAGCAAGCTGACCTGCCATCAGGTTATCAGTCATATAGCACACATCATAGTGCTCCGTATTGGCTGCTGTATCAACAAGAACTATCCTTACGCCCTTTGAGTACACTTCATCTATCTTTTCCGAAAGCTTTACGGAATCATTAGGTGACAGAAGTATAGCATCAGCACCTGCGGTAACTGCTTCATCCATAAGTCTGCTCTGGGATTCCCAGTCGCTCTCATTATTACAGCCGCTGTAATACAGGTTGCAGTCGAAATCGACACTGCCTGCCTTTGCACCTTCTACCACTATACGCCAATAACTGCTTTCAAGATCCTTGATTATGAGATATACGTCCTTTCTGCCTTCCTTGATCTCAGTAAGTGCCGAGAATGGCGGAGCAGGATCAAAAGCAACAGCAGATTCTTTTTTCTTTTCACAACCTGTCATACATAACAGAACCGATACACACAGTACTGTGGATATGATCCTTTTCAAAAACTGTCGCCCCCCGTAATTAAGATATCTGAAATATACTATCTCAAAGTTGTTTATATTATATCATACTATTCTCCAATATTCAAGAGTTTTTTCAGTTATTTTGATTTATTATGTATTTATTGTTCTGAAAAATTGACCAACCGTTCAGTTATTGAAGTGTTTTTAACATAATCCAACAAAGGTCACACTTCTATTGTTAATGGAATATTCATTAAAGGTAATACTTTATACATAATAATATGCTACAATATATTAGTTTTTATGGTTATCCTCATGACATACCACATCAGGCAGTCTTTCGACGGACAATGACCGGTGATGATCTATACCGATGTATTATTGTCAACCATAATATGGTATACCAAAGGGATGACCATATCGTTTTTTACATCCTGCCTTCTGTCCGTTAAGGGAACAGGCAGAAGATGCTTTACTGAGGAAAGAATAGAATGAAGATATTTAGAAAAAATGAAAACGATGACACTCCCTTTCCCCATTTGTTCGGACACAGTATACTGAGAAAGCTGTCATTCTCTCAGTTCCTTATGTTCGGGTATTCTCTGGTGATACTTATCGGTGCAGCACTGCTGTGCCTGCCGGTAAGCAGCACGGAAAGAGTATACACCCCACTGCACCACTGCATTTTTACTACCACATCTGCACTCAGCGGCACAGGACTGACACTCCATGATACATACACCTACTGGTCACTTTTCGGGCAGATAGTGATACTCATTATAATCCAGATCGGCGGCGTAGGCTTCATGAGCATCGGACTTTTCGCTCTGAGCTTCATGGGAAAGAAGATAGGTCTTAAACAGCGTGCGACCATGAGAGAATCAATAGGAAGCGTATCATCGGGCGGCGTAGTGAAGATGTCCAGATTCATACTGAAAGGTACGGTATTGTTTGAATCACTGGGTACGGCAGCGCTCTGCTTCTGGTTCGTACCACGGCTCGGCTGGGCTAAGGGTATATATTTCTCCCTTTTCCATTCCATATCAGCTTTCTGCACTGCAGGACTTGACCTTATGGGATACTTTGAACCCGGAAGCTCACTGGTAACAGCCAATGACAGTGTCTTGCTGAATCTGCCTATCATAATACTGCTGGTAGTGGGCGGCATAGGCTTTTTCACGTGGTCGGATATCGTTGACCACAAACATCACATAAAAAAATACTCTGCACAGACCAAAATAATACTTGTCGTGACAATAGTATTCTATGTATTCGGTATGCTGGATATGGCTCTGCTTGAGTGGAAAAACAGCGGCACTATGGGAGAATTGGGTACAGGCGGCAAGATCATAGCTTCATCCATGCTGGTAACATCCGGACGTGATGCGGGTTTTGCATCTGTTACAGTGGCAAATCTCAGACAGACTTCCATAATGCTGCTTATATGCTTCATGTTCGTGGGAGGTTCTCCGGGATCTACCGCCTGCGGTATAAAAGTCACCACATTCGCGGTAATGATGATGACCATATCCACTGTATTCAGGAAGAAAAAAAGCGTGGAATTTTTTGGCAGACGTGTAGACGATACCACGGTGCGAAATGCCTGCTGCATAACTACCCTTTACCTGGTACTTGTCATAGTATCAGCCATGATAATAACGGGTGTTGACGGACTTGCGCTTACCCCTGTGGTATTCGAGCTGGTGAGCGCCATAAGTTCTACAGGACTTTCCATGGGGATAACCACTTCCCTTTCGGATATAAGTATTGTAATAGTCATAATGATAATGTTCTTCGGGCGTATAGGCGGCATATCGTTTATAGTATCCCTGCACAACAACTATGCATCGAACAGGAGCCAGCTGCCTGAGGAGAAGATAATGCTGTAAATCATAAAAAGGACAGATATATGAATATAAACAAGATCCTTGAAACATCGGTGATAACTATACTGGTTATCACAATGGTGTCACTCATCCCTTCAAAGATAGACTTTCTGAAATACAGGGATTCAGAAAGCAATAGAGTGTACACCGAAGAGGACATTGAACGCCTGACCGGCACTAACCTGACTCCAAGAAAAGAGATCGACGAACACACTACCGGTGTTACCATGATCGTAAGGACGGACCAAATATATGACATAGAATACACGCAATGTTATCCTTCAAACCCGGAAACTTCGCAGAACAATTATCAGCGGTTAGAATATATGCTGTTCGACTCACCTGCAACCGCACGTAAAGTATTTGAACGTAAAAGATCCATATATAAAAAAGAAGAGGATACAAAAGGGATCTACGACTATATTTTCGGCAAAGACACCGATGACGAGGAACCGGTCAACTTTATTTCCGGCTGGGAAACAGGCGTTTTAGATGCATCCATTCATAGCTTTTACCTTCTTAAAGACAATATGCTGGTAACAGCAGATGTAGCGATCGGATTATATTTCAGAGACAAAGAACACAAGGAAAGAGTAGAAGCTCAGAACGAAAAAAGTAGACGTGAGTATGAAGAACTGATGGAATGGGTGCTCAACGAAGCCGAAATATAGTAATGCAAGGAAAGATATGAAAAAGGAGAATATATATGGCAAGATCGTTTCTGATAGTTGGTCTGGGTCGTTTCGGAAAGCACATGGCTAAATCACTTACAGCCATGGGTAATGAGGTACTGGCAATAGACATCAACGAGGACAGAGTTAACGCTGCGCTGAAATACGTTACGGATGCACGTATAGGCGATGCTACCGATGCGCAGTTTTTAAAGGAGCTGGGTATAAACAATTTCGATGTATGTATATGTGCCATAGGTGATAATTTTCAGGCTTCGCTTGAAACCACCTGCCTTATGCACGAACTCGGTGCCAGCTATGTTTTTGCAAGAGCAAACAGGGATATACACAAAAAATTCCTGCTTCGCAACGGCGCTGATGAAGTAATATACGCCGAGAAAGAAACTGCCGAGAGATTCGCGGTGCGTTTCGGCTCGGAGGGTGTATTTGACTATTTCAACCTGAATGATAAGTACGCGATCTACGAGATAAGCGTTCCCGACAGTTGGATAGGCAAGAACCTGCTTGAAAGCAACGTTCGTCAGAAGTACCATATCAACGTGCTTGCGGTAAAGCAGGACAACGATTTCAAGATGGCGACTATTGACCACCGCTTTACAGAAGACGAAAGACTTCTCGTTATGGGTACTATGGAGAACATACGCAAGATGAGAAAGTAATTCACAAGTAAAAATATTAGTCATAGGCGAGAGTTGTATCACTCTCGCTTTTTTGATATGAAAACAGCCCGTGAGTTCACGCTCACGGGCTGTTGATCTTTTATTTAGCTTTCCAGGTCGATCTCCATGATAGGCTGGCTTACATCTGCACCTGCAGGTACCATTGGCAGTACGTTGATATCCTTGTTGATGACAACATCTACCAGTACAGGTCTGCCTGCTGCAGCGTATTCAAGAGCCTTTTTCAGTTGAGGTTCGATCTCATCCTTTTTGGTTATGCGAACGCCCTCAATACCAAAAGCATCTGCAAGCTTCATGAAATCTGTTCCGCGCTCGATATTCGTCTGGCTGAAACGTTTGCCGTAGAAAAGTCTCTGCCACTGGCGAACCATGCCGAGAACGTCATTCTCGAACACAAGCTCGATAAGGGGCAGCTTATGCTTTGCAAGACTTGAAAGCTCGTTGCAGTTCATAAAGAAACTGCCGTCACCTGCGATATTGACTACTGTTCTGTCAGGGTTGCCTATCTTACAGCCGATAGCTGCGCCAAGTCCGTAGCCCATAGTGCCAAGTCCGCCGCTGGAAGCAAAGCTTCTTGCGCACTTGAAGTCGTAGTACTGTGCAGCCCACATCTGATGCTGACCAACCTCGGTAGAGATTATAGCCTTGCCGTCAGTCAGTCTGTCCAGAGTACTTATAACCTGGTCAGGAAGTACTTCATCCTCACTCTCGATAGGTACCATACGCAGTGCGTACTTCTTCTTCCAGCCCATAACTTCCTCGAACCACTCGGGGTGGGTCATATCGGGCAGAAGTTCATTCAGCCTTGCGATCGCCTTTTTAACATCTCCTGTTACATGGTGGTACACTTCGATGTTCTTGCCTATCTCGGCAGGGTCTATCTCTATATGGATAATATGTGCATTCTTAGCGAATGTATTTGGGTTGCAGAGAACTCTGTCAGAGAAACGGGAGCCCAGCACTATCATAAGGTCACAGCCGCTGACAGCCTTTGCTGCAGCCTTTGTGCCGTGCATACCCAGCATACCGATATAATTCTCCGAGGTATTATCATAAGCGCACTGACCCATCAGCGACAGAGCTACGGGTGCGTTGCACTTGCGGACGAACTCCTTCATCTCATCAACTGCATCAGCAGCTACCACACCGCCGCCTGCATATATGAAAGGTCTTTCACACTTCTTGATAAGCTCAGCAGCCTCAGCTATCTCTGCCTCAAAAGTATCGGGATCCTTATACTCGGACTTCAGAGGTTCTTTCTTCTCATATTCAATCATCGCTGCAGTTATATCCTTGGGGATATCTATAAGCACAGGACCCTTTCTGCCCTCATTGGCAATTCGGAAAGCTTCTCTGATAGTGTCAGGCAGCTTTTCGGGATCCTTGACGATGAAGTTATGCTTGGTAACAGGCATAGTTATGCCGCAGATATCCACTTCCTGGAAAGAGTCAAGACCCAGCAGATTTCTTGTTACATTACCTGTTATTGCTACCATGGGAACAGAGTCCATATAAGCGGTAGCGATACCTGTAACAAGGTTTGTGGCACCGGGGCCTGAGGTAGCCAGAACAACGCCTGTTTTGCCTGTGGTACGTGAATAACCGTCCGCTGCATGGCAGGCTGCCTGCTCGTGAGCTGTAATGATATGTCTTATCCTGTCGGAATTTTTATAAAGTGCATCATAGATATTCAGCACTGCACCGCCCGGGTAACCGAAAATAGTGTCAACACCCTGTTCTACAAGGCATTCAACGATAACGTCAGAACCGTTAAGCTGCATGATGGATCTCTCCTTTATGATCTCAAAAATTATTGTAACCAATTACTTATTATACAATATTGTAACGCGGTTGTCAAGAGGTCAGATCAAAAGCATCGGGGTATATGTGGGCAGTTGCCAATGATCCCTCACACATATTTATCCGCCTTATCATAACACACCTTTTCTGACATGAAAACGCGGAGGATGACCGCACTGTAAGAGTACAGCTATCCTCCGCCAAATTATTTTCAGATCATACTTCCTAGCGATATCATATAACGATCATAGCGGTATCTCGAACCAGAAGGTGGAGCCTTTGCCTTCTTCTGAACGAACGCCGAATGGGAAATCGTGGCACTTCAGTATCTCCTTGCATATAGCAAGACCGAGTCCTGTACCGACAACATCCCTTTTTATCTTGGCATCACGGTAGTATCTGTCGAACACCTTAGGAAGGAGTTCCTTGGCGATACCCTTGCCGTTATCGGATACTTCAATGCGAACCGACTTCTCGGTATTTATCTGTTTGATGCGGATGACCTTGTTATCGCCGGTATAGTTTATGGCATTGTTTATGAAGTTATATATCACCTGATCAAGCTTATCGGGATCAGCATCCACCTGCCTGTCCTCATCGGGTTCATACTTCATATCATAGCCGTTCTGTTCGATGACCAGCTGATATCTTGTCATGCAGTCATTGATCTTATCGACAATAGAGAACTTGCGTCTGTTGAGCTCCATATTGCCGCTTTCCAGCTTTGAGAGTTCCAGCAGATTGTTAACAAGGTTCGACAGTCTGTCCGCCTCGTCTATTATGACCTGAACGTGTTCAGCCCTTTTTACAGGGTTATCGCCTGAAAGATCACGTATCATCTCGGCATAGGCTTTAACCATTGTAAGGGGTGTTCGCAGATCATGGGAGATATTGGCTATAAGGTCTTTTCTGAGGTCACTTACCTTGCGTATCTCATTTTTTGCATCGTTAAGTACCTCTGCAAGTTTTTCGGTTTCCTTGTAGCCCTTGCCCCTGAATTTAACATCGAAGTCACCCTCACCGAACTGTTTTGCAGTTTTGGTTATGCTGACTATGGGGCGCGACAGCCTCATAGCCGCAAGAGTACCCACGATTATCGCAAGCTCGAACAGTATTATGGAAATGAACACAAGCTGTTCCCTGATGATCTTGACTGTTGAATCTATAGGTTCGATAGTTGATTCGATGAACAGGTATGCCTGCACAGGTGAATCGTCAGTATATACCTTTGCGCAGTATATCATCTCCTTAACATGGAGATCATCATTGTCAAAGGTGACAGTATAGCAGTTGTCATCCTGCTTTTCAAGATCGCTTTTAAGCTCATAGATATACATCGAATAGTTATGCTCGATATCGTCGTAAAGCTTTGAATAGGATCCCAGATTGTTCTCCGAGGTCAGGGGATTTCCGTCTGCATCGGTAATGACTATACACATACTGTTTTCGTATGCGACCGTCCTGTTAACGTGACCCTGCTCCTCAGTACCGTATGCCTGTATGATACGGTTTGCCTCGCGGCTTATATTGTTCACCTTAGCAGATTTATAGTAATTGTACAAAAATACGTACTGTCCCAACCATAAAACCACAAGTATGAGTATAGCAAAAAGCACAAAATATATCCAGACATAGGTCTGCATACTGCGCTTGCCCTTTGCGATGTCAGACACTCCCCTGCGGAAGCCTCTGCGCTTCTTACTGGATCTTTTCAAACTTATACCCCATTCCTCTGAGGGTAACTATAAGGTTGCGGTACGGTCCCAGGGAGTTTCGCAGCATCTTGATGTGAGTATCTATCGTTCTGTCATCACCGTAGAAATCAAAGCCCCAAACTTCTTCCAGCAGCTTCTCTCTTGAAAGAGCGATATTCATATTTCTCACAAGATAGAACAGCAGATCGTACTCCTTTGGTGTCATGGATACCTTTTCACCGTCGATCTTTACTTCCCTTGCGGTAAAGTTTATCTCCAGGCCCTGATACTTTATGATATCCTCGGTATTGCCCGAAGCCTTTGCGCGGTTGAGAACAGCCCTTACTCTCGCCATGAGCTCCTTTGGTGAAAAGGGCTTGACCATATAATCGTCTATACCTATCTCAAAGCCGAAAAGCTTATCGTATTCCTCGCCCCTTGCTGAAAGCATTATCACGGGTATCTTCTTGATCTTCTGTATCTCCTTGCAGGCAGAATATCCATCGAGTCTGGGCATCATGATATCCATTACGATGATATCGAAATCGTCGTTCTTGACCATTTCAACAGCCTCCATGCCGTCTGCCGCTTCAGCTACCTCGTAGCCCTCAAACTCAGCATATTCCCTGATGATAGTGCGTATCTTCGCCTCATCGTCCACTGCCAGTATCTTTGCCATCAGTTTTCAGCTCCTTTTCATAATTCCGCCTGAAGCGGAAATAATTGCCACTTGTCATATTAATACCACAATGTGTATTCTGAGTGACCGATCATTGTAAACGGAATAAATTTTACTTTTCGCCGCCATTGATCCGCGGTGCGATATAGTTCCTTATCTCCTGTAATCTGCCGTCCTCGAAGGGGTGAGGTCTGCCGTCCTCCTGCATTGAAGCACGGGTCTTGCTCATAAAGCTGTATGTACCCGACTTTGCGGTTATCGTCAGCGTTTCGATATAATACGGAACTTCCCTCAGCATAAGCGTTTCCACAAACTCATGACCGACTGCGACACTCTCTATATCCTGATACGGAAAAACATATTTTCTGAACAGCACCCTGACACGCAGTTCATTGTCATCCGCACTTATACTGCATGGGACACACGCCGCCAGATGCAGTGAGGATATATGCAGTGCAAGTGCAAATACAAGCACTATCAGCCCCGTCACCGTAGAACCCATTGATACAGCCGCAATGACAGGCAAAAGCACCACTGCTGCAGCACCAACCATAGCAATGGTAAAATAATATGCGCTTTTGAAGGTAAACTTTTTCTTCATAATATACCCCTGCCATCTGTTTAAAAATCGCCCCCGCAGTTATGCAGAGGCGAAAAGCTGTCAGTATCCGTAGCCCTGATCTTCATAGACGGTATCATCATATCCGCCCTGATCATCACTGCTCTCATCACTATCGCTGCTGCCGTCGGGGGCATCTACTGTTACACCCAGCTGTGCAGCATAGTCCTGCTGGGATATCCCGTCAGCTGCATCGTCATAGTTCGATGTCACACCAAGGTATTCCTCCAGACACAATCCCTTTGAGGTCATATCCTTTGCGATATCAACGCCCACATACCTTATGTGCCATGACTCATACTCATACCCGGTGATATCTTCTTTTCCCTTCGGGAAGCGTATGATGAAACCGTAATCCGCGCAGTTTGCTGCTATCCATCTCGCCTCGGCGGTACCGTTGAAAGAGAAATCCGTAGAATTCACATCAAAGCACAAGCCTGACTGATGCTCAGAATGTCCCGGACGTGAAGAAACTCTGTCCGCCTCAGCCACACCTCTTTCCAGGGCATAGTTGTAATACAGCATATACTGCTCATCATAGCTGCGGTATCCCGAATTGACATAAAGATACAGTCCGTCATTGACAGCAGCCGCTGCCATATCATCAAATGCAGCCTGTGCCGCGGAGTTTATGCCAGGTGCATAATCCTGCGGCAGAGAATAGGTCTTGTTTACGATAAGTATACCGTCCACATAAGTAAGACCATCCACCTGCTGTATCTTGTGACCTACTTCCTGCTGCTCCTCCACGGAGCTTTCCTCATCTTCGGTCTTCTTTGCCGGGATCTCAGCTCTGCTCTCCGTCGTCTTGGCATTTGCCTTCTGTTCATCACGCTTTTTTCTGTGTGATGCGTAGCAGCCTCTGCATACGATAAACAATATCACAACAACTATTATCAGCAGAACGGTACGGTTTCGCTTGATACGTCTGCGCTCAGCTGCACGCCTTCTGTCCCTGATACGCTGCCTTATCATTTCTTCGTAGGCTTTTTCTTCGGGAGTCAGTTCATACCTGGACAGATCGTAGTCTATGACAGGTACATTGTTATTAACAGTCTGCTCCTCGCCGGGAACATCCCTGTTATTGTTTTCGATCATATCTTCCTCACTGTTTCCGCTGCATCTGCAAGACAATATCTGCAGTATATTTAATGCAGCGTTATCATTTTACATAACCTATACTTGATTATTTTAACATACCCCTCGTAAAAAATCAAGTCGAAAGCTGTAAATGGCAGCAAGTACTGATATTTTTTAGTTATTTGTTCATTATATATTAACATAATATATAGTGAATTACTATTTATTGCCAAGAACTGCCAGTCTGACCACCTTATATGCACCGTCATATATACCTGCATTCTTAGCGGTCATGATATTCCCACACATCTTTTCAATGATATCACCGTTATGCTGTATAAGCTTCATCATTCCGCAGATCTCTGAGGTAGAAGTGCATTCATAGGTACCGTCACCGACCTCCGCTGCACGCACAGCGCCCCAGGCTTCGTGACCGCCCACCCGCTTTATCATCAGTTTGGGTATGGGATAGAATGCCAGCTCGCTGGGCTTGGTGATAAGCACATCAGAGCAGCGCATTAGCAGGTTGGTGGAGTATACCGCCGCAAATATGTCGCTGTGACAGAAAACGTGTATACCGCTCACCTCACCGTCTATTGCATCAGCCGCAAACCTTGCAGTTTCCGTAAGATCATCTATATGCTCGGTAACATACTCAGCAATATGCGGCAGCTCGGTCCTTAGCTGCTCCCAGACTTTTTTGTGATCCCCAACGTTTATGAACAGCACTGCCTTTCCTTTTTTTATCTCGGGGAGCATCCTGCGTATCAGTGAAACGAATATATCCTTCTGTGCGCCCGCACCGCCAACTGACATCATCCAGCGGACGGCTTTTCCGTTTCGCACCCTCTCGATACGCTTTGCACAATCGTACTCAATATTGCTAACCAGCTCATGGTCGATATAATGACCTGTATACACTATGGAATCCTTTGGCATGGGCTTCAGCAAGCGGTGCTTGTCCATGCCGCGGAGAGCACGATAACCAAGATAGGATGATGGAGTCTGTACAGTATGTACAGCACCCTCCGACAAATGCAGCGCCATAGGCCAGTTATCGGGAACAGCATTGACAACATGGGTCAGCCCTGCATGAACTGCCGCCTGTGACGGCCATACGTGTGTGGCAACATAGGGTATATCCTTCGGAAGATCGCGGAACACAGGGGTCATGAGCTCCGCAGTCTTCTGATCGGAACAGTTGTATGTCAGCTGACGGAATCCCTCGCTGTTGAGAGGCTCCCATACAAGCTTGTTGAACAGCGCAGACTTCTGAGATATTCGCGAGCCCAGTGAATACAGCTGATTCTGACCTGCTATGATCTTGCCGCAGGTGGTATCGCTGAATGAGCACAGATCGAACCAATAGGGATCATACCCCATAGATCTTGCCGCAGATGCTATCGCCATAGATATGCGGTAGTGCCCGAAGCCCATGCGTATATTTCCGATCACAAGGCTCCTGTCATTGAATGTAACACCTGTTTTCCCCGATATCTTCAGTTCCTGCACCCCGAGGATATCACCTATAGCAGGTGCGGGGGCAGCACTCAGGTGGTATACCCTGTCCATATCACTGCCGTACTTTTTTATGAACTTCTCCTTGCCCTTCACTGCCTTCCTGTAAGCTGAATCTGACATCTTATTACCGAATATTACCTTTGATCTTTCCATAGCTGTACCTCCATTGTATCCTGAACCCTTTGTGTCTGATGCTGAAAATTGTATCGTAACTTTTAATATTATCAAAAAACTCTTGACAAATGACCATTTATATGATAGACTAACTATCAGTTGATAGATAGTCTATCATATTTTAGGAGGTTTGTCAAGTGGGTAATGAGATATATTCAGATCTTTCCAGAAAAAGTTTAAAACTTCAGCGCACCGACCGTGCAGTCATCACAGCCTCGCAGCTTTTTCTCAAACACGGCATCGAGGAGATCAAGATGACAGACATAGCAGATGCAAGCGGTGTCGGTGTGGCTACTCTATACCGTTACTTCGGCACTAAGCCCCATATGGTAACAGAAGTGATGACATATCTCTGGGAGGAGATAAACGAGCTTTTTGCAGGAGTGTTCGATACAAGGGAATTCATGCAGCAGCCCGGCATAAAGCAGATAAATGACCTTATGCGTATGTTCATAGTGCTGTATGAGGCACACAGCGATTTCATGCGTTTACTGGGAGAATTTGACAATTATATAGTACGTGAACAGATACCCAAGGAAGAGCTTGTTAAATACGAGCAGGCTATAATAAACTTCTATCCCGTACTGGTACGCGCTTACGAAAAGGGTCTTAAAGACGGTACTGTACGCAGGATAGAAAGTTTCAAGCTGTTTTACCTGACATACGCCCATGCACTTCTTGAGCTGTGCAAGAAATTTGTCGGCAGAGAGATACTTCCATCGGATAACCGTGCATACGCTGTCAAAGAGCTGCAGATACTGATAGACTCGGGTGTCAGCTATCTAAGAGCATAATAGATGAGATAAAGAATATTCCCACAAGGGGGTGCGGATATGGATAACAAAAAGATAGCTTCAAACAAGATACTATGGATATTTGCAATAGGTCAGCTGGGTTGGTCAACTCTGGCAGGCATTATCACAAACTGGATGGTAAAATTCTACGAACCCGATAAACTTCCAGAGGGTCACAGCTACTATACACCCCAGGGCAGGATAGTGCTGGGGCTTCTGACGGCAATGGGCGTTATAGCTGCTGCAGGACGTATATTCGATGCAGTGACAGACCCGTATATCGCAGGCAAGTCCGACGGATTCAAGCATCGTCTGGGCAGGCGCATACCTTTCATGAGGGTGGCGGCTATACCCTTCGGTGTTATGACAGTGCTGATATTCACACTTCCTTTCAAGGGTGAGAGCTACGGCAATTTCGGACTGCTGTTTTTGTTCTGTATGCTGTTCTACCTTTGCATGACAGCTTACTGCACACCTTACAACGCACTTATCCCCGAACTTGGCAGAACACAGGAAACGAGGATAAATCTTTCCACCTATATTTCCGTGACTTACTTCTTCGGTTCGGGCATATCTTATCTTGTACCGAACATCGCAGGGATATTCTCGGGGGCTATGGGCTACACAAACAGCTTCAGGCTGACGGTAGGCATCCTTTCAGCCATAGCCGTTGTATGTATGCTGGTTCCCGCTTTCCTGATAGACGAGAACACCTATGCCGACACCACCCCTACCGAGGGCACTGCATTCTCATCTCTGATGGCAACTTTTAAAAACGGCGATTTCCGTACCTTTGTGGCTTCAGATATATTCTACTGGATAGGACTTACAATGTTCCAGACAGGACTTCCCTTCTACATCACTACTCTGCTGGGACTTAAAGATACATGGGCATTCCCCATGTTTGCGGCTATGACTTTCTTCTCGCTTCTGTGCTATGCGCCCGTTAATATCTTCGCCAAGAAGATGGGCAAGAAGAAACTTATCGCTTTCGCTTTCATGTTCTTCTCCGTGACTTTCCTTGTAACTGCACTGGCAGGCATACTGCCCATACCGGGTGTGGCTTACGGATTCATCATAGCAGCACTGGCAGCTATACCTATGGCAATACTCGGCATACTTCCGCAGGCAGTGGTAGCTGATATATCCGAGGCTGACAAGATAGAAACAGGTGAGAGCCGTCAGGGTATGTTCTACGCGGCAAGAACTTTCGCCTTCAAAATGGGACAGTCACTGGCTATGCTGCTGTTCACCAGTATCAAGACTATCAATTCGGACGTACCCTCGGGCGAGAGCGGTTACGGTCTCGGTCTGAGGATCACTGCGATACTGGCTACTGTGCTTTGTCTTATCGGTGGATTTATATTCTTCCGTTACAACGAAAAGGACGTTATAGCTAAGCTTGAAAGTGCGAATAAGGAGGACTGACCATGCTCAGGTTCAGACATATAAAATTCGCCTACATCACAGGCGGAAAGGTGTATTCCGTAACCACTGACAAGACAGTGGAAAATCAGCGCGTAAAGCTGACGGTCACCAACAAGGACGGGGTCATCTCAGCATCCGTTTCCTCGGCAACACCCATAGAGCTTCTCAGGCTGTCAGCAGAATTTGAGTATGAATTCAAAAGTGTCAGCCGCGTATACCTGAACGGTTATCAGTCATGGACGGACAGTGTTGAACATCCGATAAACGGCAAGCTTCGGGGTGTTGACCATATCCCCAAGCCCATAGCCGACAAATATGCCTTCTCGCAGTACGGTGATTACACTTTCACAAGGTACAGCTCCAAAAAAGGCGTTATGCATGGCTTTACCTACGGGTATATACGCAGCTATGATATGTATGACTTTATAGGTTCGCTGAATGAAAACAGCGGCTTTACAACTATACGCACCGACTGCGGCTTCGGACGTGTCCTTGCTTTCAAGGAATGCAGCGAGCTGCATATCGAGGATCATTTTGAAGGTCTGAAGCTTTACATCGGAAGCGGCAGCGAAGAAGAAGTCTTCGACAGATGGTTTGAGCTTATGGATATACCAAAGCGTGATATCCCAAAAATACACGGCTATACCAGCTGGTACAGACATTATCAGGATATCAGCGAGGAGATACTATTAAAAGACCTTGAACAGAGCGACATCGGTGAAGATGATATTTTCCAGATAGATGACGGCTGGCAGACTGCCGTGGGTGACTGGCTGAGCATTGATGAAAAAAAGTTCCCGAGCGGTCTGAAAGCTGTGACCGACAGGATAGCTGAACTCGGTAAAGGCAAAGCCGGGATATGGCTGGCACCTTTCGTATGCGAGGAGAAATCAGAACTTTTCAAAAGTCACAAGGAATGGCTGTTGAAAGACAAGAACGGCAGAGTCGTAAAGGGCGGAAGCAACTGGTCAGGATTCTATGCGCTGGATATCTACAATGAGGGATTCCGCGCTTATCTGAAAGAAGTGTTCGATACAATTATAAACAAATGGGGCTTTGGCAGACTGCTGAAACTGGACTTTCTCTATGCCGCCTGCATAGTTCCCCGCAGGGACAAGACCCGCGGCATGATAATGGCAGACGCAATAGACCTTCTTCGTGAACTGGCAGGTGATACGGCTATACTTGGCTGCGGCGTGCCTCTCGCATCTGTATTCGGCAAAGTTGAGTACTGTCGTGTGGGCTGCGATGTCAGCCTTGACTGGGACGACAAACCCTATATGAAGCTGATGCACCGCGAACGTCCCAGCACAATGAACTGCATACTCAACTCGGTCTTCAGAAGACAGCTGAATGGCAGAGCCTTCGGCTGTGACCCGGATGTATATCTTCTTCGCGATACCGAAAACACCATGACCGCGGCTCAGCGGCGCTGTCTCGCGGAGATAAATGCTCTTACAGGCAGTGTATGGTTCACTTCTGACAATGCCAAAGACTACGGCGATGAGCAGAAAAAGATGTATCAGGATGCGATCGCACTTTCTGGCTGCAAGGTGATATCCGCCGAGCTCAACAGAAAGGAACTCGTACTGCAGATACTACGTGACGACAAAAAGGAGATCCTCACCTATGATATGAGGGATATCCCTTCGCTGCCCGTGAAAAAGCTTCTGCCGTAACATTAATGTATTGCTAATTCCTCACCTCCTAAATTTCTCGGTAAACCGCCCGCAGGCGTTATCCTTACGGATACATCTGCGGGCGGCATCTTTTTGCTGTGATGTGTTGAAGGGGCAGCCATATTTACATATTGTGGAAGCCCCGAGTTTGCTATGGTAAATTTGCATAAAAGCCGCGGATCAATTTTGTTTGGTATTCTTCAGTCAAAAAACTCTGCCGCGGTTGACAGCAACAGGAAAATGTTATATAATATAAAAGTCGGCTTTATTGGGTAAAAGCATAAAAGCGTTAAAACGTTGATGTACCATATCGAAGCCGTCAATTTTTTTTAAGGAAGTGTTCATATTGGTATTAAGATGGATCATTCTTGTGGTGTACCTTATGCTGATGATAGGTATCGGCGCGTACTACCGCAAAAAGACAGCGAATGTTAATGACTTCGTCCTCGGCGGCAGAGGTCTGGGCCCCTGGTTCACGGCTTTCGCTTACGGTACTTCGTATTTCTCGGCGGTTATATTCGTGGGATACGCAGGAAAATTCGGCTGGGCTTACGGCGTGGCTTCGACCTGGGTCGGCATAGGCAACGCGCTTATCGGTTCACTGCTGGCATGGCTGATACTCGGCAAGCGCACACGTACGATGACAAAGCATCTGGACGCTAAGACAATGCCGGAGTTCTTTGAACTGAGATACAACTCAAAGACCCTGAAAACGGTGTCGGCGCTGATAATATTTGTATTCCTCATCCCCTACACCGCTTCAGTATACAACGGTCTTTCAAGATTGTTCGAGAAGAGTTTCCATATCGATTACGAATGGTGCATAGTTGCTATGGCTGTGTTCACCGCGATATACGTTATTATGGGCGGCTACAAGGCTACTGCCCTCAACGATTTCATTCAGGGCATAATCATGCTGATAGGAATTGCGGCCGTTGTTGTGGCTGTGCTTAAAGTAAACGGAGGATTCTCGGGCTCCATGGAGGCTATGGGCGCTATCCCCGATGCAAAGGGCAACACAGGCGTGTTCAACTCTATAATAGGCCCCGACCCCATAAACCTGATAGGCGTTGTTATACTGACTTCTCTCGGTACATGGGGACTTCCTCAGATGGTACAGAAGTTTTATGCGATCAAGGACGACAAGTCCGTTGTTACAGGTACTGTAGTTTCCACCATATTCGCTGTTGTAGTTGCAGGCGGCTGTTACTTCCTGGGCGGTTTCGGCAGACTGTTCATGGAGAAGAACGAGAAAGGTGAGCCCATTGATGGCTTTGACGCTATCGTTCCTACTATGATGGATTCTCTGCCCAGTGCACTTTTCGCACTGATAATCGTGCTGGTGCTTTCGGCTTCCATGTCTACACTGTCTTCACTGGTGCTGACTTCCAGCTCGACACTGACTATCGACCTTATCAAGCCCCTTAAAAAGAACATGAACGAAAAGGACGAAGTACGCATCATGCGTATATTCATCGCAGTGTTCCTGCTGATATCCGTTGCTATCGCAGTATACTCTCTGCGCGGCGCAAAGCAGGATGCTATGGTCATCTCTTCGCTGATGGGCATAAGCTGGGGCGCACTGGCAGGCGCATTCCTCGCACCTTTCATGTACGGTCTGTTCTGGAAGGGCGTCACCAAGGCGGCTGTTATGGCAAGCTTCATCTGCGGCGTGGGTATAACTGTTGTTCACATGATGATCTACACCTTCGGTGTTATCCCCGATGCACCCAAGACACTTGGCGGTCTTGCACTGGCTTCACCTGTTAACGCAGGTGCATTTGCGATGCTGTTCGGTCTGATAGTTGTTCCTGTTGTTAGCCTTATCACTAAGTCCAATGACGAGGACAAGAAAGCTGCCGAAGCTGCATTCGAGTGCTACAAGTAATGATAACATAAATGCTAATACCCCCGTGGTCAGCAGACCGCGGGGGTATCTTTATATGCTGTTATCAATACTCATCTTCGTAAAGACGCCGATTGGAGTCAACCTCTGTCTGAGGTATTATCTCTCCGACCTCTCTGATAAATTCATCTTGCTTCTCCTCAGGGATATCGAATAAAACACTGAAATCATTTCGGTGAATAATTTTTCTTCTAGAATCAAAGTCACTGTCATCACTTATGCTTATATTTACATTAGTCATTCCTCTCGGTCTGTCGTCATAGTAATTACTTCCATTTAACATCACTCCTTTGAACTCTTCAAAATCTCTGTCGGTGATGTCGTAATACTTGTCTATCAGCGCATTCAGCTTAGTGATCTTCTCATCCATTTCAGCCTGACTTATCATATCAGAAGGCTCACCATCGATAACGGCATTATTGTTCGAGCCCATGTTTTCTCTGTATTTCTCTTCTATATGATATGACTGATAGAATGAACAATAATCGTCTGAGTAGTAATTTGCACTGAGCCTTACAGTATCGTTCAATGTGTTCTTTATGCGCAGCTTATAGTGTCCGAAACCGCCTGTGAAAAAGCCCACAGCCATTATTATCACGAACGCCGCTAGACTGACACCGTATTTTAGAAGCCATGTCAAGAATGTCACGGGAGTTATCTTAGCCCTTGCAGCAACGATCCTTATCACAAGATAGATTATCAGCGCAACAGTGAGTCCGATGCCCCATGTGTCTGCGTACGAGAACATGGTAAACAGTGTGAACAGACCCGTGAACATGAAAAGCTCCATGAACAAGTCATATACCATAGGCTTACCGACATGTCTTCCGTCACGCTTGCGGTAAATAAAGAATGTGACAAATATCAGCAGACAGCTGAGTAAAATATTGATAAACAGAACAGTTATACGCTCAGCCGTTGCATCAAATATCCCCGTATCAGGTATGCACATTCCTACCAGTGCGCCGAAGGATGCAAAATATTTTCCGCTTTCATCGTCGCCCAGATATACGCCCGAAAATCTTTCTATCGTGAAATTGAATACCAAAAACGGGGTCATGCTCGCACAAAGTCCTGTTATGATCGAGGTGTATACGCCCTCTGCCTTAGCGCCGCAGCAGCTCATGCAGAATATGCATATCGCATCAACGAACAGTGCCTCAGCCAGTATCACACAGTGCAGCTGTAACAGATACGATATACATTGACCCATTATCACGTCGCCCTTTATCGCACCTGCTATGGTAACGAATATACCCGCACCAAGCAAAGGCAGTATATGCAGCTTTGCCACAGCCAGCAGCTTTGAAAGATATCTGTCCTTAGCGCTCATGGGCAGTGAGAGCTGAACATCCGCGGTCTGCTTGTTGGTAAGATCACTGAAAACTCCGAATACCACAAACGCACCGAAAGCCGCTGCCACGAACATCAGGAAAATTCCGAAAAATCCGTCAAAATTGGGAGAATACTTTGTCACTGCACCATATTCATAATTATTACTTACCGTGAAATCACTTGCTTCAAACAATGCTGCAGCAATAGTGATTATCAGTATCATCAGCCTTATCTTGCGTCCGTTGCGGTATTCCGCCTTTGAGGCCAGCTCAATTTTCTTTAAGTATGTCTGCGCCATAGCCTCTCACCTCCAGCTCGTATATGAATATCTCCTCTAATGTCAGCGGTACTGCTTCAAGCAGTATGGGTGACAGTCCCTTCAGCTTTGCAAGGCATTCATCCGCAGCGCCGCGCACTATCATCTGTGCCACACTGCCGATGCAAGAGAACTGCATTATCTCCAGCCCTGACTGCTCCGCCATTTCCTTTGTCATCTGCCTGTCCTTCAGCGCCAGCTGAATCTTGCAGAAGCCACTCTTTATCTCGTCTATCTCATCAGCAAATATCAGGTGTCCCTTATGTATCAGCATCGCCCTGTCGCAAAGCTCGTTTATCTCGGCTACGTTATGGGAAGATACTATCATCGTAGCTCCCCTGTCCATAAGCTCATCGACTATCATGGTCTTGATTATCTTTCTCATAGCAGGGTCAAGTCCGTCAAAAGCTTCGTCCAGCATTATGTACTTGGTCTTGCAGCTAAGTGCCGCCACAACTACCGCCTGTCTTTTCATACCCTTTGAGAACTGTGACATTCTCTTGTTCAGCGGAAGTTCCAGCTTGCTTGTAAGTCTGTCGAACACTTCCTCGGAAAACTCAGGATAATAGCTCGCGTAGTAGTTTTTCAGGTCTTTCAGGGTGAAGTTTGCATACTGTATCGTTTCATCGTTTACAAAGAATATCTTTCCCTTGGCTTCAGGGGAGTCGTATACCTCAGTATCATCAATCCTGACACTTCCGCTGCTGCAGGGGTATACCCCGCACATCATTCTCATCAGCGTGGATTTACCTGCGCCGTTTGAACCGAGAAATCCGTATATGCACCCCTCGGGTATCTCGATGGATATATGATCGAGGGCAACAAAATTTTCTTTATCATCCCTGCCCTTCTCAAATACCATCGTGACATCTTTAATGTCTATCATTTGTTATCCTCCTTCTGCAAAGCGTCAAGTCTGTCCTTCAGCTCCACGACGGTCACACCCGCCCTCAGTGCCGCAGATGCCGCTGCATCAAAATCTTCAAAAAGCTTTCTTTCTATATGCCCTTTCTGCTTGGCTACAAAACAGCCCTTACCCGCAACGGAATAGATTATCCCGTCATGCTCAAGCCTGCTGTAAGCCTTAGCTACGGTATTGGGATTCAATCCCAGTTCCTTCGCCAGCGTCCTCGCCCCGGGCAGCTTGTCATTCTCCTGCAGAGCTCCGTTTCCTATAAGTTCCGCGAAGCCGTTGCATATCTGCTCGTATATGGGCACTCTGCCTGTAAGGTCTATATTTATCAAGAGCTTTCCTCCTCTCGTTTATGTTTTGTTGTCTGTTTACATTTTAACACCTGCGTACACGCCCGCCGAACTGATATAACTATTGCGTTCAGCGATCTCTTTATATAGTGTATACTCAGGTTGATCCTTATATCGGTGACTTCAGTCATCCACTTTAACTTCAATTATCTGTATGCCTGCATCGTCCATCGCCGAACCATTTGAGCAGAACACTATGTTGCCGTATTCTTGGCTGTTGGTGATACTGCGAAGCTCCTTATAGTCGGAGTGACGCGATGCCAGTTCATCGGAGAGCGTTTTTGCATCATCAGCAGAATCAAGCCAGTAGAACTCTATGAACGTGTCTTTACTATCGCCAATAAGGTGTTCGCAATTGTCGGTTTTCTCCACGCTCACATCATACCCTTTGCCTGAAAGATTTTCCTGCATCTCAGCGCTGTCAGGAAAATATGTGCCCCTGCCGTCTGCATAGCATCCGGTCATAAGTACTGCCGTTATCATTACCATCACAAGCGCATAAAGTTTTACATATCGCATTACTTTTTTCATATCATTTTACTCCTTATCAGCCGCCTGCCGGGCATCATTCCAAAATAACTTTTTCCGAACTTACACACTCCCATTCGCCGTCTTTTTCTCTCGCGAACCAGAACTGCGTGCCTTCGTGCTTATCAGTATCATATTTTCCGCCCAATGTTCCCCTCAGCATCACTATCGGGTTTTTGGAGTAATGATAATCCACCTCGTAGCCTATACACTCCACAGCTTTGCTGTCCTCTTCAAGTGCTCCTTCTTCCTTGAGTTTCTTCAGCATCTCATCATCACAGTTCTTATCCCCGAAATATCTTATCTTGTCGGGTATCTTGCCCTGTGCTTCGAGAGTGACCTCCACACTGTGTACCGTATGCAGTAATTCATTTCCGACATATTTTTCAGATGATACATCCATATCAACACTGGTCTTTTCTCCGCAACCTGTAAGCGAGAACGCCATGATCACTGCTGCTGATAATGCTGCTATTTTCATACTTATCTCCGTTCTTTCATTCTGCACCCTTCAGCTTTCATCGCTGATGAGTTCTGTCTTCTCATGCTCACATTATTTTTCGTTTTGTTGTCTCCCGTCTTGTAAGCCGATGTAATGCTGTTATCTTTATTTTCTGTCACATCGGCGCTTGTGTCTTTTCTCTTTTTTCTCTCAGTATACCGTGTTCAACATCAGTATGTCATATCCCCATTTCTTCTTCGCTGTCCTCTTCCGTCATCTTCCATTCGCGTACCTTTCTGAATTCCTGTCCTGCCAGAAGTATGCAAACCCCCAGAACGCTCACTGCAAATATCATAAGTTCTCTCATGTTGTCCTGCCTTTCTGCCCTGTCATCTTTTTATAGAGGGCGCTGTCTTGTTGTTTCGTTTCATTTGTCCTGTGTGTACTAGGTGTATTATCTGTCGTAGTACACTTAGAGTTTACCACCACTGCCTCAATTTGTCAATACCCTTCATACATTTTCAGCACAACGCACAACCAACAGCGCTGCAAGCCTTGATCAATACAGCACATCACACAAAAGCCATGCCTCACATCAAACATTTCTGCCTCATCACAGGTGTACTGCACCGCCCACAGCATAATACACCATGTAGTACACCCACAGTACACCACCCTGCAGTGTACTGTACCAAAGCATTATTATAACGGAAACAAGGGCTTATAAGGCACAAAATTCGATAAAATTTAATATTGACTTCACAGTTTGAAAGTATTATAATAGATGTGTGATATGCCGTCCGTGAAAGGGTGGTTGACGGCAAAAATCAGGAGAAGGTGATTGAATATGTCAAATAACGTTATCATACTGGCAGGCGGCCAGGGCAAGCGCATGAAGATAAATTCGCCCAAAGCACTCTGCAGTGTGCTTGGCGAGCCCATGATAGAATGGGTAATGAGCGCCTGCGAAAAAGCAGGACTCGATGAGATATGTATAGTCAAAGGATTTGCAGGCGAGCAGATAGATGCTTTTGTTGAAAACAGAACATCAAAAGCAAAGGTGTGCACCGTACTACAGTCTGAAAGACTTGGTACAGGTCATGCCGTTATGATGGCTGAGGAATTCCTTCGTGCTAATTATGACGGAAATACCCTTGTTCTCTGCGGTGATGCTCCCTTTGTCGATGCAGCTACCATCGAGGGCGCTCTCAAGCTTCATATCCAGAAGAACTGCGGTGTTACTGTAGTTACTTCCGTAGTGGAAGATGCAACAGGCTATGGCAGGGTTATACGCACCAAACACGGGATATCGGGTATAGTTGAACATAAGGACTGCAACGCCGACCAGCTCTCTGTAAAGGAGATCAATTCGGGCTGCTACTGGTTCAAGACCTCAGATCTGCTGGAAGTGCTGTTCGAGATCAAGCCCAATAATTCCCAGGGCGAGTACTACCTGACAGACTGCGTTGAGCTTATGATAAACAAGGGCAAGGCAGCTGATGCCTTCATCTCCCTCAATCCCAACGTGGCTCTCGGTGCTAATGACAGACGCGGTCTGCTGAAACTGAACGATATCGCAAGAATGGAGATCATCAACAGGTGGCTCGATGACGGCATAGAATTTACCTGTCTTGACGGTGTATCCGTCGGAAGGAACGTTACCATCGGCAGAGGCACCCGCATAGACTCCGGTACTGAACTTCGCGGCAATACCGTCATCGGTGAAGACTGCATTATCGGCAGGAACTGTATACTTGAAAACACAACGATCGGCAACGGTGTGGTACTCAACAATGTTCAGGCTTACGATGCCATAGTTGATGACAATGCCAAGATAGGTCCCTTCGTTCAGCTGCGCCCCGATTCTCATATATGCAAGGGCGTAAAGATAGGCGATTTTGTGGAGATCAAAAATTCCACTATCGGTGAAGGTACTGCAGTATCCCACCTTACTTATGTAGGCGATTCCGATGTGGGCAGCAACGTTAACTTCGGCTGCGGTGTGGCTACAGCCAATTATGACGGCGAGAAAAAATTCCGCACAGTAGTTGAGGACAATGCATTCATCGGCTGCAATACCAATCTGGTTGCGCCCGTATGCATCGGCAAAGGTGCGTATACAGCTGCAGGTTCAACCATTACAGGCGATGTCCCGGCAGATGCACTTGCTATCGAACGCGGTCAGGCTGTCATTAAAGAAGACTATGCCAAGAAAAAGCTGGCAGCCCGCACCAAGAAATTCGAGGACGCTCATAAAGACTGATAAATGCGGTAAACTGAATATCCTAAGCGATCACGCCCGTTCGTGAGCGCTTTTTGCATAGTGATCCTTTACCGCAGATGTCTTTACTTTTCCTTTGAGATATGGTATAATGATATTCAAAGCGTGGGATAGCCATATCAAAAAAAGTATGAAAGGAAATTATTATGAGAGTACGATTCCATTTACCTGATTTTGCCGGTCATTTCAGATTCAATCTTATCTTTGCGGAGATGCTAAAACGATGTCCGCAGTATTTCCGCGAGGGCGTGGAGATAGCTTCTGTATACGGATGTTTCCCACCCTCCCTCTGGAACGGCGGCAGGTTCTGCGGCGGCTACTGTGACAAGGATTATGTCAAAACTGTTCTCAATGCTTTCAATGACAGGGGCATCCCTCTCAGATTTACTTTTACAAATCCTATGATCGAGAAAAAACACCTCAGCGATGATTTCTGCAATATGGTGATGAACGTTGCCAACAACGGACTTAACGAGGCTATCGTTTTTTCTCCGATACTTGAGGAGTATATAAGAAAACAGTATCCCAAATACAAGCTGACAAGCTCCACCTGCAAGCGTATAACCGACCCCGACACACTTTATTCCGAAGTTGAAAAGGATTATCATATAGTCGTTATAGACTATGACCTTAACAATAAATTCGATGTGCTTGAAAAGATACCCGATAAGGATAAGTGCGAGATACTCGTCAACGCCTGCTGTGACCCGGGCTGTGTCAATCGTTCCGAACATTACAGGGCTATCGGTCTGCAGCAGATAGATTACGCTAACCATGTTAAAAAGCACCCGAATGCCGCTTATTCCCCTGACAGCTTCTATAAGCAGCACCCCGAAATAAAGCGCTTCGATAAATGTCCCAGCGTTAGCAGGACTGTTTTTGATATACAAGACCTCAGCACACATATCACCCCCGATGAAATATGGAACAAATACGTTCCCATGGGATTCACCCAGTTCAAGATAGAGGGCAGAACATATGAGACCTTCAATCTTCTTGAACACTATATGTATTATATGATAAGACCCGAATGTAAGGATATCGCAAGATTGACCTTCCTCAGACAGCTTCGCGCCAACGGTGTCATAAACCTCAGCGAATAAAGGTCTGTACAGCATAGTCTATTCTTTTCTGCCTGCTTTATACTAAGTATAGAGCAGGCAGTATTATTTTATCCGCTCTGGTAATAATATAGGAATATGGGCAGCTGATATCTTTACTTATACGCAGTATTTGTCTGCTTTCATGCTATTCTTCAAGCCGATATTAGTTTGATCATTTAAATATTTATTTGATAAAAGTCAGGCTTTGGATTTGTAAGATGTGCACAAGAATGATGTGAAATTAACCAAATCTAATTAAAACCTCTTGATTATTCTGTGGAGTATGGTATAATATGAAATAGAAAGATATACCCTTGTTATCGTAGCATTTGTATGATGTGCAGTGTGTTCGGCTGCGGGTACCGGAAGTCCCGCTGTCAGGCACTTCAAGAAAGGAAATAAGGATATGAAAATAAGCAGATTTTTCGCAGGACTATGCTCTGCAGCACTTGCAGCAAGCATCCTCCCCGTATCTGCCGAAGAAAGCAAGACAGCATTCTGTGAGGCAGTGCCGGATAATGTAAGGATACTGGGCAGAACAGTTTATAATGATGACTCACTGTGGCTGGCAAATTCTGTTTCAGGTGTTGAATTTACCGTCACAGGCACTCAGGTAACTTTCAACCTGAATGTTTCGGGTGACCCTACACGTATCGGTGTTTACCTGAACGGTCAGCTGTATCAGAGAGGTCTTATAGGAGTTTCATCCAAAAAGGGCAGCGTGACTGTGCCTCTTGCAGAGGGTGAGAATACAGTCAGGCTGATAAAATTATCCGAATCCATACAATCCGAACTGGGTATAGACAGTATCGAAACTGATGCCGGATCCACCATAAAACCCACTTCCGCCAAGGAGCGTAAGCTTGAATTTATCGGTGATTCCATAACCTGCGGATACGGTATAGATCTTCCCCTGAAGGATCCCTCAACAGGTGAGAACAACAAGTTCTCCACCCTAAGCGAGGATGCTTCAAAGACCTATGCTTATCAGATCGCATCGATGTTTGATTCCGATGTTGATCTGTTCTCAATGAGCGGCTGCGGAGTATGGTGCAACTACGGCGGCAGCAGGGATCATACCATGGAAAAGTACTACAGAAAGACCAGCCTTAATACCTGGAACAGTATATCCTCACAGGATTATGTGCTCATACAGGATTTTGACTGGGATCATTCACAGTATCAGCCCGATTGTATCGTTATAGATCTGGGTACTAACGACTGGACATATTTTGACAGCCACGAAAATGAGAAGGAGAAATTTGAAGACAGCTATACCGATCTTCTGAAGCTTGTAAGAGAATGTTCTCCCGATGCGAAGATCGTATGTACACTTGGCATGATGGGTGCTCAACTCTACCCACAGATCGAAAATGCTGTAGATGAGTATAAGTCAGATACAGGTGATAAGGAGGTATATACCTTAAAGCTTGGGCAGATAGATCCTGCACAGGAAGGCTATGGTGTTGACTATCACCCTTTGGCGGCAAGCAATACCCGCGTTGCAGAAAACGAACTCGGTCCGTTCATCGCAGGTATCATGGGCTGGGATCTGGGCGCTATGCCCGATGACGGCACACTTACACATACCCCGGATGATCTTACGGTAGGTGAGTATCATGAACAGCCCGCAGATAATGCTTCCGATCAGAGCGAGAGTAGTGATCCTGAGAGCGATGTATCCGAAAGCAGTACTTCATCTGCTGTGAGTTCCACATCTTCAGCTTCGTCAGTTTCTGAAAGTACTTCAAGCTTCAGAACAACCACGAACCCGAATCAATCCGAAGATAACCCCACCACAGGCATGGCAGGAGGAATGGCTATGATCGCATTGATGGGAGGCGCTGTTATAGCATCAAAGCGTAAAAAATAAATGATCACAGATCAAATCACAGTATTCACTCTGCTGTATATATGCAATCAAATTGCTCATATACCGCGGGTCTTTTAAACGACGTTTCTTTATAATAATAATTGTGAAAAATTTTCAAAATTACTTGCAATTTAGAAAATAATGTGCTATAATATATATACGGATATATATAGAATTTATCGTGGCTCAGACCATGTGAATTATAGCAAGTATATGATCAGGGAAGGAAGATAGTTATGACATATATGCTCAACAATCTGGATGAAGCTGTTGACAGAAAGTTTCTTGTGACTAAACCCATGAAAGCTCAGGCTGAGCCGGGAAGTATTATTCACGTTCTTGATGTTAAGGATCGTAAGAAGGATGGTTATCTGGTAGAATACCGTGTTACCGACGTTGGTAAGGGTTACTCTTTCAGAGATTACGCTGCAAAGTTCAATAACGTCAAGGAATTCTGCACCTGGGCAAGACCTGATAATTTCATAGCAAGACACTATGAGGCTTTCGATCTCAAGGAGATACAGAATTACATCAAGGTAACTGACAGAAGCTTTATCACTTCTGCTCTGCCTATAATCGTAGTACTGACACTGGCACTGTGGGGTCTTGGTATATTCGTTATCAAGCCTGTACTGGGTATCGTCCTTGCAGCTATCGGTACTGTTATCGTATTCTGCGGTGTATCCTACTTCTTCCGTTGGCAGAAGAGCCGCGTTAAGCTGAATCTTTACAGCAAGATCAGTTCCGACTGGGGCGTACAATTCAAGTAAACTTAAAGCCATGCAGATATTATGCTGCATGGCTTTTTTATGCCTGTTTGAATATTCACACTAACACCGCACTATAAAGTCTGTTAACGTTCAACGATCCGTTACCATAAAAGATCATACTGTGTCAGATCAGCTTCAAAACATAAGTACATCTTGCTCAGAACACCGGTATCTCATCCTCGTGTTTCATGGATTCCTCTAAAAGCCGTCCATATGCACCCATCGTGAAAGCTATGTCACTGCTGCGTATAGATAGTAGTTTCATACCCGGTTCGATCTTCAGAAATGACATCATCTCTTTTGACAAAATGATCTTTCCGTCATCAGTGATATTCGTCCATGAATATGAACATCCTTTATACTTTATGAATTTACCCTGTTCAGCTGTATAATCCTTCAGTCCGTCAGTTTCTGTCAGTATGTGTCCAAGCAAAGACGGTTCTAGCAGACCCTTTCGTGTCACACAAAATCCGCCTGTGCTCTTGCTGCCGGTAAACAGATAGACCCTTCCTTCCGAAGTTATGTCGTATTCACTTATTGCCTGTTCCGGAAGCCTGATAACACCATCTTCCCTTATCAACGATTTTCCGAATATAAACTTTCCGCCTTTGTTCATCTGTGGCATAACGATCTCCTCCGTGTAATGTATTCCGACTGTATAAATAATTATGGTCATCCATATAGAACATCACTTCTTATGCCGGTATAACGATATACTTTTATTATCGTATAGCTAATATAAAGGTGTGCCGTCAGGACAGCCGAATATGATTATATCACATTATTCATGTATTGTCAACAAAAAAGCCATAGTATTTCCGACCAAACATCAGAAATACTATGGCGTTATATTCTTTGTATCAGAATCCTGAATCTCTCATCTTCTTTTTGAAGTTGGC
>ODAI014017380.1_pt1 | contig 51897 bp, 45 predicted proteins | sample 1539321 | NCBI WGS metagenome assembly ODAI01 (sample SAMN02144231, study PRJEB22623) | gut metagenome | biome: sheep rumen | host: Ovis aries | place: New Zealand
ATGCACGTGAAAAGGCAGACATCTTTCGCAGATGTTTTTCTTTTATGCCTCCTCTTGCGAACGATTGCCGCAACATCGCGCTGCGGGACGTCGGGGCGGAATGCAGCTCTCCGCACACAAACTGCAAGCGATCTTTGACATTTTTTTCTTTATGCGCTTGCATATGTCAAAAAAAAGTAGTAACTTTGCAGCGCTTTTAGTATATGGCACCGATTTGCGCAATATCGACACCGTACGGAACGGGCGGAATAGCCGTCATCCGCGTCTCGGGCGAAGAGAGTATATCCATCGTGGATACCCTCTTCCGCGGTCGAACTCCATTGGCGGCAGCCGGTGCAGGCACGGTTCATTACGGGCGTGTGGAACGTAACGGCGAGATATTGGACGAGGTGCTGTGCTCCGTCTTCCGTGCCCCGCATTCCTTCACGGGCGAGGACACCGTGGAGATTGCCTGTCACGGCAGTCTTTATATCCAGCAGGAGCTGCTCCGCTGGCTTATGGACGCCGGTTGCAGGGCTGCCGGTCCGGGCGAGTTCACCCGCCGCGCGTTCCTGAACGGCAAGATGGATCTGACCCGTGCGGAAGCCGTGGCGGATCTGATCGCCGCCCAGTCCAAGGCAGAGAAAGACCTCGCTTTGAGCCAGCTCCGCGGATCGGTCTCCAATGAGTTGTCCGCGTTACGTGAGAGACTCCTGCATTTCACTTCGCTCATCGAGCTGGAGCTCGATTTTGCGGATCATGAAGAGTTGGAGTTCGCCGACCGGTCGGAGTTAACCGCCTTGGCGGACGAGATCGGGCATAAATTAGCCTCGCTCATAGCTTCTTTCCGTGCCGGCAATGCCATCAAAAACGGCATATCCGTCGCTATCATCGGCGCGCCCAATGTGGGCAAATCGACGCTCCTGAACGCCCTCTTGGGCGAACAGCGCGCCATCGTCTCTGACATACAAGGCACGACCCGGGACACGATCGAAGACACACTGGTCATCGACGGTATGCTGTTCCGCCTGATAGACACCGCAGGAATGCGCGAGACCGATGATGTCATAGAGCAGATGGGGGTTGAGCGTAGCAAACGCGCTGCCGGGCAGGCACAGATCGTGGTGAGAGTGGAGGACAATACACAATGCACAATGCAAGAGGCGGATAATATCAAGGGCACAGTCATCAAGGTGCTCAACAAGAGCGACTTGATCCCCGATGCCAAAGCCGATGCCAGCACCCTCCTCATCTCCGCCAAGAACGGCGACATAGAGCCTCTCAGACGGGAATTGGTGCGTGTCGCCAAGGAGATGACGCAGACCTCGGCAGTCATGCTCTCCAACGCACGGCACTACGAGGCAGTCTGCCGTGCGCATGAAGCGATTATCCGTGTACAGCAGGGACTCGCCGGCAACCTCTCCGGCGAACTGCTCTCCATGGATCTGCAGGACTGTCTCTCCGCACTCGGCGAAGTAACGGGGAAGATCACCAACACCGAGGTGCTTGACAATATATTCAGCAAATTCTGTATAGGAAAATAAGAAATGAAAACAATACTGATAACCATAGGACTTCTCGGCGCGGCGATGTTGCTGTTGAGCGTGGGGGTGATTTTCCGCAAGGACCATTCTTTCCGCTCGCAGCATATTCATCAGAATGAGCGCATGAAGAAGGATAATATCCATTGCGCCACCTCGCTGGACCGCGAGGCAAAACGTGCCGCGGATAAGAAGCTAAAGATTGATGAATGAAAAATTAAAAACAAATTATATTATGAACAAATCAAGTATTATCGTTGAGTCGATTTTGGCAGCCGGAGTGGTTGCGCTGTTTATTCTCTTTTTTACGTACAATCCTTGGGGCAAGAAGTCCGCTAATGCGGATGTAGAGGCGCAGGGTGAGTTGCTTCCGGTGGCGGTCGTGAACACCGATTCGATCCTGACCCACTACACGCTGGCAGTAGAGTCGTCCGACAAACTGCAGAGCCAGTACGAGGAGTCGATGGTCAAACTGGACAGCCGCGCCAAATCCTTCCAGAAAGAGTACGAGACGTTCCAGCAGGATGTACTCAATTTCCAGAAGAAGGTGGAGGCAGGTGCTTTCCTGAGCCGTGAGCGTGCGGAGAGCGAGCAGAACCGTCTGCAGAACAAAGAGCAGCAACTGCTCGCCAAACAGCAGGACCTCGAGAACCTGCGCCAGCAACTCAGCTCGGATTTCATGAACCAGCAGGCTGCGCTGACCAAGCAGCTTCAGGACTCCGTGCAGGCATATCTGCGTGTATTGAATGCCGACGGACATTACCATCTGATCCTCAACGACGCCGTGCTGATGAACAAAGTGGCAGGTTATGACATCACCGATGAGGTGATTGAGGGCCTGAACGCAAGGTATAAGAAGTAATTGGTAGTTGATAGTTGATAATTTATAGTTGATAGTTGATGGTTATGAAGAAATGTGCTCACAACTATTTTCGGTGGTCGACCGTAGTTTTGGCATTGTCAATTGTCAATTGTCAATTGTCAACTATCCATGCCCAGCGGATACCGCAGGCGATCGAGTACACGGAGATCTATGATTTTTTAGAGGAGTTGACCACCGACGGCGTGATTTCCTCCAACGCGGCTGTCAAGCCTTACACCCGCGACGCAATAGGGCGGATGTTAGCGGAGGCGCAGCGCAAGGACTCGCTGCTCGACAAACGGCAGAAGGATGACTTGCGGTTCTATATGCAGGATTATGCGCTGGAGCTCGACACCCTGCCGACCTATTATTCGTACGGGCACAGGCATGTGACCCAGTGGATTACGGGCGTGTCCAATCTCTCGCTGGCGGACCCGAGCTTGCATATCCTGACGAAGGACAAGATCTTCAAGATGCGTGTGCGTCCGATCCTCGGCATGGACCTCAGTTACAACAAACACGGGTTGCTGATGCACCGGTGGTACGGCGCGGAGATACAGATGGACATAGCTCACCACCTCTCTATCTGGGGCTCGATCCGGGACAACAGCTGGAGCGGGCAGGGCATAGAGGGCTCGCGCATAACCAAACCGCTGTACCTCAATAATATCCCCGGCGTGCAGTACAAAGAGGCGAACTACGGAGGCGATTTCTCGGATTCCCGAGGCGGTATATCGCTCTATATGTGGTGGGGCAGTATCGGCGTGCAGCGCGAGCGCATCCAATGGGGAGACGCCCAGCACGCGTCGAACATTCTCTCCGCGCACAATCCGGCTGTGCCGATGGTGACCCTCCAGTTGACGCCCTGCCGGTGGTTCCAGTTCGATTATTTCCATGCGTGGCTGCCGTCTAATGTCATGGACTCGACCTATTACTATTCGGAACGGCAGAAAGAAGGGGTGACGGAGCGTGAATACCGTCCCGCCAACAAGTTCATGGCGGCAAACATGTTCACCTTCATGCCCATCAAGTACATCCAGTTCTCGTTCGGTAACTCCATTGTCTATGCCGAGCGGAACGTGCAAGCGGCGTATTTCATACCGGTTGCGTTCTTCAAGTCGCTGGACCATCTGCTGACCAAGGGATTGGGTTCCGAGAACCAGAACTCCCAGGTCTTTGCCACCCTCACCGTCCGTCCGACGGATCATCTCCGGCTATACGGTTCCTTCTTCCTCGATGAGTTCAAGTTCGCGCGGCTCAAACCCTCCAACCCCGAGCATAACCCTGTGTCATACCTCGTGGGCTTCAACTGGAGCGGTTGGCCGGTGAAGGGCTTGGCGCTGCGTGGCGAGTTCATGCGGGCGTACATCGCCTGCTACACCCACTCGGTCAAGGTGCTCGATTATACTTCCAACAGCTATAACATGGGGCATTACATGGGCGATAATGCGCAGTCAATCTTCGTGCAGCTCTCCTACCGCCCGACGCGCAGCCTGCGTCTGACGCTCGACTATACCCAGGACACCAAGTACCGCGCGTATGACTACGTGCGGGAATACATAGCCAGTTACAGGAGCACCCCGCATCCTATTCTTTCTCAGAAGCCTTTTGCGGAAAAGATATGGCGAAACGACATGGTTTCCTTCCACGCGGTGTATGAGGTGTTCAACAACTGCTACGCGCATGTGGACGTACAATGGAACAACGCGCGTGCGTTTGTGCCTGCCTCGGAGCGCATCTTGGGCGAGGACAGAGGCTGGAACGCCGATGGCACCTCGCAGGAACTGACGGGAGACGACCTGAAAAACTATTACCTCAACAAATACACGCCGGCTTATCTGCAGGGCTCGAACTTTACCTTCACCTGCGGACTGAGTTTCGGCTTTTAATGACGAAATATCGAAAAAACAAAATATATGAAAAAAGAGATTCAATTTAGTTTGGTTTACCGCGACATGTGGCAATCGTCCGGTAAGTACGTACCGCGCAAAGACCAGTTGGCACGCGTGGCACCTGTGATCATCGACATGGGTTGTTTTGACCGCGTGGAGACTAACGGCGGTGCCTCGGAGCAGGTGAACCTCCTTTACGGAGAGAACCCCAATCAGGCGGTCCGTACATTCACCAAACCGTTCAATGAAGCGGGTATCAAGACCCACATGCTCGACCGCGGACTCAATGCGCTGCGCATGAACCCCGTTCCGGCTGACGTGCGCCGGTTGATGTACAAAGTGAAGCACGCACAGGGCGTGGACATCACCCGTATCTTCTGCGGTCTGAACGACCCGCGTAACATCATCCCGTCCATCAAATGGGCGAAAGCAGCCGGCATGACCGCACAGGCTACGATGTGTATCACCTTCTCACCCGTTCACACGGTGGAGTACTACGTCAATCTGGCGGAGGAACTGATAGCCAACGGCGCGCAGGAGATATGTCTCAAAGACATGGCGGGCATCGGCCGTCCGACGATGCTGGGCAAGATAGTTGCGGCTGTCAAGGAGAAACATCCGGATATTATCATCCAATACCACGGTCATACGGGTCCCGGTTTCTCGGTGGCTTCGATGTTAGAGGTCGCCAAAGCCGGCGGCGATGTGCTGGATGTCGCAATCGAGCCGCTCTCCTGGGGCATGGTACATCCTGATGTAATCACTATTCAGGCAATGCTCCGCGAGGCAGGATTCCTTGTCAAAGACATCAATATGAAAGCCTATATGGAGGCGCGCAAACTGACGCAAGAGTTTATTGATGATTTCTTAGGTTACTGGATCGACCCGCGTAACTCCAAGATGACTTCTTTACTGGTAGGCTGCGGTCTGCCGGGAGGCATGATGGGTTCGCTGATGGCGGATCTCAAAGGGATGCACGCCGCTATCAACGCCAACCTCAAGAAGCGCGGTGAGAAAACACTCAGCGAAGACGAACTGCTCGTGGAGTTGTTCCAGGAAGTGCAGCGCGTATGGCCGATGCTCGGTACGCCGTGTCTGGTTACGCCGTTCAGCCAGTACGTCAAGAACGCAGCTCTTATGAACCTCTTCAGCCGTTCCATGGGGGAAAAACCGTTCACACGCATGGACCCCGCCATGTGGGGCATGATACTCGGCAAGTCCGGCAAACTGCCCGGCACTCTGGCACCGGAGATCATCGAACTCGCCAAGGAGAAAGGATTTGAGTTCTATACCGGCGACCCGCAGGCACTCTATCCCGATGTGCTGCCGCAATATATCAAGGAAATGGAGGAACTGGGCTGGGAGCGCGGACAGGACGACGAGGAACTCTTTGAGTTCGCTATGCATGACAAGCAGTACCGCGAGTACAAATCCGGTATTGCCAAAGAGCAGTTTAACAAGGATCTTGCCGAGCGCATGCAGAAAGCCGGCAAACAAGTGCCGGAGAACCTGCGTCAGTACTTGGCAGCCCCTGCACAGCCGAAAGCCAACGCCAATGCCAACGCCGATGAAATGGCAGCAGTGGCTATGGCGCTCCACCTCGCGCAAGGCAAGCAGCACAAGGAAGGCATCATAGAACTGCCGTACATCCATCCTACCGCTTGGAACAATAAATATTATACGTTGAAATAAACCATCTAAAATACTAATCGTATGAAGAAGTACAACTTTAATGCAGGTCCGTCTATCCTGCCGCAAGAAGTAATCAAGCAAACCGCGGAAGCCGTAATCGACTTCCAGGGGGAAGGTCTTTCTGTACTGGAGATCTCTCACCGCGCGAAGTATTTCCAACCCGTCATGGATGAGGCGGAGGCGCTCTTCAAGGAGTTGCTCAACATCCCCGAGGGTTACCGTGTGCTCTTCCTCGGCGGCGGTGCCAGCCTGCAGTTCTGCATGGTGCCGTTCAACATGCTGGAGAAGAAAGCGGCGTACCTCAACACCGGTGTGTGGTCCAAGAAAGCACTCAAAGAGGCGAAAGGCTTCGGCGAGGTGATAGAGGTGGCTGCTTCCACAGACTCTATTCCGACCGATTACGAGATTCCGCAGGACGCGGATTATTTCCATATCACCACCAACAACACCATCTTCGGTACCGAGATCAACGATGCCAAACTGGCTGAGATTTACGCGAAGAAAGGCAATGTGCCTTTGGTAGCCGATATGTCGTCCGACATCCTGAGCCGCCCGATAGACGTGAGCCAGTACGACATCATCTACGGCGGTGCGCAGAAGAACCTCGCGCCTGCCGGTGTGACCTTTGTGATTGTCAAGGAGTCTGCACTGGGCAAGGTAAGCCGTTATATCCCGACGATGCTGGATTACAGAACCCACATCGACGGCGGCTCGATGTTCAATACGCCTCCTGTACTGCCGGTTTATACGGCGCTGTTGACCCTCCGCTGGCTCAAGGCACATGGCGGTGTACAGTGGATCGAGGCGCGCAACAAAGCCAAAGCCGACCTGCTCTACAAATGTCTCGATGAGTCCAAACTCTTCATGCCGACGATCAGCAAGAAAGAGGATCGCAGCCGCATGAACATCTGTTTCGTATTCAAGCCGGGCTACGAGGATCTGCAGGACGATTTCTTCAAGTTCGCTACGGCGAAAGGCATGGTGGGTATCAAGGGACACCGTCTGGTAGGCGGTTTCCGTGCTTCCTGCTATAACGCGATGGACCTCGAGGGCGTGCAGGCACTCGTTGATTGCATCAAAGAATACGAAAAATTACATTAATCGAAATACCGTTATATCGATATATCGAAAAATCGAAGAATTATGAAAGTACTTGTAGCAACAGAGAAACCCTTTGCGAAAGTGGCCGTGGACGGCATCCGCGAAGTGGTAGAGGGCGCAGGATACGAACTCGCGCTTCTGGAGAAATATACGGACAAGCAGCAGCTCTTGGACGCCGTGGCTGATGCCGATGCACTGATTATCCGTTCGGATGTCGTGGACGCTGCGGTTTTGGATGCCGCCAAGAACCTGAAGATCGTAGTACGTGCCGGCGCCGGTTATGACAACATCGACTTGGAGGCGGCCACTGCTCATAAGGTGGTAGCGATGAACACCCCCGGGCAGAATAGCAACGCCGTGGCGGAGCTCGCGCTCGGGCTCATGGTCTATGCCGTGCGTAACCTCTACAACGGCACAAGCGGCACCGAACTCAAGGGTAAGAAACTCGGTATTCACGCCTTTGGCAATGTAGGGCGTAACGTAGCGCGTATTGCGCAGGGCTTCGGCATGGAGGTCTATGCCTACGATGCCTACTGTCCGGACGAGGCGATGACTGCCGCGAACGTGAAACCGCTACACTCCGCTGAGGAACTGTACAAGACCTGCGACATCGTGAGCTTGCATATTCCGGCAACGGCAGAAACCAAGGGCTCTATCAATCACGATCTGGTGAACCTCATGCCGAAGGGCGGCGTGCTGGTCAATACCGCCCGCAAGGAGGTGATTGACGAGGAAGGGCTGATTGCTCTCATGCAGGAGCGTGCCGACCTCAAGTACATGACCGATATTATGCCGGTAGCAGACGCCAAGTTCCGCACGCTCTTCGAGGGACGCTATTTCGCTACGCCCAAGAAGATGGGGGCGCAGACCGCTGAGGCGAATATCAACGCCGGCATCGCGGCTGCCAAGCAGATTGTGGATTTCATCCAGAACGGCAACACCCGTTTCCAAGTAAATAAATGAAAAACCGTTTATTCATATTGCTGACCTTCTTCCCCCTCCCCTTATGGGGAGGGAAGGGGTGGGGCTCTCTCTACGCCTCGCCTGTTGAGTGCGTCGGTACGGCAACTCAGATGGTTTATGGGACCGATACCGTGTTTGTATTCAAAGACGAGATTCACTTGCGTTCTACTGCCGGTCCTGTTGACTGGTATAATGCCGACGGTACCATCGCTTTCTCCGGCATGGACGAGGTCTTTCCTGACGAAGGGTGTTACAAGGCGGGAGGTTCTTCGTTCTGCGTGCAACTTTACCAAGATCTCAGTGATTTGGATTTCTCGGTAGAGCCTGCTTGTGAAAATACCATTCTGCATGTCCGCGGTCTGGACTCGCGTGCGCGTACGTGTGCCCTATCTTATAACGCACTCGCGTGGGACGGAGAAAACTGGGTGGACTCAGCCGTTACGATGTCAATCGGGCTTACGGCAAACATCATCCTTCCGCCGCTCTACGGAGCCACTCCCGTCAAACTGTGCTATGATCCGGAGATCCGTGCCGCCTTGGGGCTGGACTCCGTTTGTGTGAAGCAGGTGCTGGAGGAGAACTACGTGCAGGCGGTCAAGATGGAACTCACTTCGCTCGCTACCGCGAGAGGTACGGAGGGAGAGAAATCAAACGAGCGTAACCGGCCTACTTCCCAGACCCTCATTGCTTCCTCCGACTACAGCGGACCGCTGGAGGTCGCTTTCTACTCGAACCCGACGCCCGGCGCCAAGTACTACCGATGGAACATCTACAAATCGACGGAGCGCATTGTGACCCGCACGGATAAAGACATCCGTTATACTTTCTCGGAGCCTGGTTCGTACCGTGTGGTTTGTGCTGTCAATAACGACTACTGCTCTACCGACTCGGCGGAGATGACGGTCGCTATCTCTGAGTCCTATCTGGCGGCGCCGAATGTCTTTACGCCGAACGGAGACGGTAAGAATGACGAGTTCCGCGTGGCGTATCGCTCTATTCGCGAGTTCCATTGCTGGATATACAACCGCTGGGGCAAGTTGGTTTATGAGTGGACAGACCCCGCCAGAGGGTGGGACGGCACGATAGGGGGGCGCCCGGCTGCTGAAGGTGCGTATTTCTACGTCATCCGTGCACTCGGTACCGATGCCGCCAAGAATGCACGCTTCACCACCAAGGCCTCGTATAACCGCAAGAAACTCAACGCCGATGCCGCCGTCACAGGCGTCTATCAGCTCTCCGGAGACATCAACCTGATTAGAGGAAAATAATATCTAATAACTTCGATGTATCGACATATCGGTATATCGACATATCGAAAAAACAATGAGAAAATTGATGCTTATGGCTTTAGCCACTACTGTAATGGCAGCCACCGCTGCTACCAACCCGTTCTTTGACTACAAGAACTGGAAAACCCCGCACGGTACTTATCCCTTCAACGAGATCCATGCCGAGCACTACATGCCTGCTTTCGAGGAGGCTTTCAAACAAGGTCTGCAAGACATCGATAACATCGTCAATAACCCTGCGGCGCCTACATTTGCGAACACTATCGAGGCATACGAGCGTTCCGGCGAGATGTTAGGTATCGTAGCCGGATGTTTCTATAACCTCACTTCCGCGGAGACCAACGACACGCTCCAGCAGATTGAGATGGAGCTCTCTCCGAAACTCTCGGAGTACTCCTCTACCATCCGTCTGAACGAAGGGCTCTTCCAGCGCATCAAAGCGGTCTATGACCAACGCGGCAAACTCAAACTCAACAAAGCCCAGTACAAACTGCTGGAGGATATATACGAGTCTTTCGCTAACAACGGCGCCAACCTCTCGCCCGAGGACAAACAGACTTATCGTGAGCTCTCCGCCAAACTGTCCAAACTGACGCTCCAGTACGGTCAGAACGTGCTCAAGGCTACCAACGCCTGGACCATGCTCATCACCGATGAGGCGCTCCTCGCCGGACTCAATGACGACACCAAAGCCATGCTTCGCGCCAATGCCGAGAAGAAAGGTCTGGAAGGATGGCTCCTCAATCTCAAACCGACCACCACTATCCCTGTCATGCAGGATCTCGACAACCGCGATATCCGCCGCGAGCTCTATATGGCGAACGCCGGTAAGTGCGTAGGCGGGGAGTTTGACAACACCGCCCTCATTGTCGAGATCGTCAACACCCGTCTGGCGCTCGCGAACCTCTTCGGTAAGAAGACTTACGCCGAGAAATCGCTCTATAAGACCATGGCGGAGACACCTGAGCGCGTCTATTCGCTCCTTGACCAACTACGTGATGCCTATATGCCGGCAGCGCGCGAGGAAGTGAAGGAACTGGAGGACTATGCCCATGCGCACGGTCTATATGCGGCGCACGTACAGCCTTGGGACTGGAGCTATTACTCCAAGAAACTCAAACAGGAGAAATTCGCTATCTCGGATGACGACCTCCGTCCGTATTTTGAACTGGAGAACGTCAAGAAAGGTGTCTTCGGACTCGCTGAGCGTCTCTATGGCATCAAGTTCAAGGAGAACAAAAAGATACAGGTCTATAACCCCGAGGTAACAGCTTACGAGGTCTTTGACGAGAAAGGCAAGTTCCTCGCTGTCTATTACGCCGATTTCCATCCGCGGGATGGCAAGCGTGGCGGTGCGTGGATGAATGATTTTCAGCCGCAGTACATGCTTGGCAAGAAGGATCACCGTCCACATATAGTGAACGTCATGAATTTTACTCGTCCCACCGCAGATAAGCCGGCGCTCTTCACCTACGATGAGGTACGCACGTTCCTCCATGAGTTCGGGCACGGCTTGCATGGTATGCTCACCCGCTGCCAGTATTCCGCGCAGAGTGGTACCAACGTGCCGCGCGATTTCGTGGAGCTGCCTTCCCAGTTCAACGAGAACTTCATCGACGAGAAAGAGTTCCTCGATACCTTTGCCAAACATTATAAGACAGGTGCTCCACTGCCGCAGGAACTGCTCGACAAGATGCACGCTTCCCAGACATACCATGCGGCGTATGCCTGCGTACGTCAGCTCAGCTTCGGCTACCTTGACATGGCTTGGCATACTCTGGAGAAACCCTTTGAGGTCAATGAGACCATCGGTACCGTAGAGTCCGTATGTCGTTTCAGCGACGAGGCGATGGAGCAGGTACAGGTGATGCCGACCGTTCCGGGAACCCAGATGGCTACCGCTTTCACCCACATTTTCTCGGGAGGTTATGCGGCCGGCTATTACAGCTATAAGTGGTCCGAGCTCCTCGATGCTGATGCTTTCTCTGTCTTCAAAGAGGCACAGAAGAAGAACGGCTCAATCTTCGATAAGAAAGCAGCCAAACGCTTCCGTGAGAACATCCTTGAGAAGGGTGGCACCGAGAAAGCCATGGACCTCTACAAAAGCTTCCGTGGCGGCGAACCGACCATTAATGCCCTCCTCGAGCGTGACGGCATCAAAGCAGTGGAAATCAAATGACCGAGACCGCAGTGTGTTTGTAGCTGTGACTATTGATCATGTATTATGAAAACATATCTTATACAAAAAATCTGCACATTTGGTGCAGATTTTTTGTATGCGGGCACATATGATCCAAACATAAATATATTGTTTTCCGTTCCATATAGTTAAATTATTATCAGTTATGTCCGTTAAACGGTTCTGCAGTGGCTACACCTTCGTGTGAAATATCTTTGCGGTGGAGCACATTATGTATAGTCATGAATATAATCTTCATATCCAGACCGAAACTGAGATGATCAACGTACCATACATCGTATTCAAATTTCTTGGTATGCGTAATGGCATTGCGCCCGTTCACTTGTGCCCAACCGGTGATACCCGGGCGGATCTCGTGACGTCGATGCTGTTCAGGAGAGTAGAGTGGCAGATATTTTACTAATAATGGTCTCGGACCAATCAGAGCCATATCGCCTTTCAGCACATTGAATAACTGCGGTAGTTCGTCAATGGATGTTTTGCGGATGAATTTGCCGATAGGCGTCAGGCGTTTCTCATCAGGAAGGAGATTTCCTTCTTCATCGCGTTCGTCCGTCATGGATTTGAATTTTACTACGTGAAAAATCTTCTCTCCTTTCCCCGGACGCTCTTGGGTGAAGAATGCCCCGGCACCCTTATTGGCAAAATGCAGCCAGATTGTGACTACAATCAATATCGGGCTGAGGCACAAGATTGCCACCAGTGCCAACGTAAAATCAAATATTCGTTTCAAAAAATGTGCGTACATATCGGACTATAATTTTATCTGTGGTACAGCATTCCAATCTATCCTGTTGTCTGCATTCTCCAGATTTACAAAATCATTATTACGAATGAGTTTTACCAGTTTTGGGTATGCAGTCCCTGTTCCTAATATTGTTTTTACGGTAAGTTAATGATAGTTTTTGTCTTTCTCTCATCTATAGTTCATTTTAAGGAGCGACTATTGTATATCGTGTTCTGCAATGTATGATATTAATTTGTCATATAGAATGGATGCCATTTTGTTCTGGATATATGTTCCTTTATCTCCCCGCAATGGGTGCCAGCCATATTCGATACCATTTATTTTTTCGGTATTTACTGCATATTTGATGGAGGGTTGTCTTCCATCGCTGTCCGGTATCTCTTTGGTAAATCCGATATTGCAATCTAATTCAACAACTTCTGTATTCCATCTTTCGGCTAATTGTCTGACTGCAGTGTTATAAATGGTGCGTGCGTCATGCCAGTGAGTAACAAATAGTACATGCATCGGCTTGTTGTATTGATTGCATATCTGCTGCCATTTCTTCAATATATAATCCATACTTTGGGCATAACTATATTTCTTGAATGGCTTAGAAATGGTCGTATCCAGATTCGCAATATATTCTTCCGCAGTAGCATATAATGTGGCTTCGTCGCCATATATATCTTTGCAATTGGCAAATTGGATAAGCAAGATATCAATTTCTTGTAGTTCAGTCGGTGTAGCATATTCTTCTTTCCATAATTTGTAGGCAAAATCATATACCATTTCACCGCTAACTGCTTTATTCATACATAGTATGCCGGCTTGTGTACAGGCACACTCTACCCATCCGTTGCCCGGATCCATCAACGAGGCTCCCATAGTAGCTACGACTACTTGCTGATCTATGTTTGCCTCATTTTTTGTACTGCAACCTGTCTGGATAACACAGAATGTTATCAGAACAAAAAGGAAAAAACTATTTTTTCTGTACCAGTTCACCGGGCTCTAATATTTGCGTATTGTCTGTGATAATGGTTCCCGTACGTATAATCTTTGCTGGATTGCCGCCAATCATACAATGATCAGGAAAACTTTTTGTTACTACGCTTCCTGCGGCAACAAATACATGATTGCCCAATGTAACGCCGGGCAGAATGATGGATCTTCCACCAATTACACAATGATGTCCAATTCGGGTATCGGTCCACATACTATGATTTAAGCCTCTGGAATAGTCGTGAGCGATAATCAACGCTTCAAGCATTACACGACTATAATCCCCAATATGGATGCCTCTCGGATTAGCTCTATCTAATGTGGCTCTCCATGAAATATTGCAATGTTTGCCGATATCGTATTTGCGACATTTTGTGAGAAATACGACATACATATGAGCAAAAAACTTACTAATTTTTTGTCTGATTTTTTTAGTGATCATTTTCTAACTATTTATTATTTATGACAATTATTTTCATTTTAATATATACTCATCAATAATGATAACGATTTATTGATTAATATAACCTAATGCTAAAATTATGACTCTAATTTCTGTCTTTTATTGAAATCCTACATGCACATTCATATTTTTTGATACTCATATGTGTATATAGTCAAATTAACACAATTTTCTAAATATTGGAATTTTGCGCATCATCTTTATTGTGAATAAACTAACAATGAATACGATAAAAGTAAGTATGGGAATATAAACTAATGTTAAAATGAAATTTTCTACTATTTGCATGTCATTCCATATGAACCATAATAAATGAAGGAAAAAAGCATGGATCAGATATATCCCAAAAATGTTCGGGGTGATTAATGATAAAATATTTGTTTTTTTGTTTGCTTGTTTGTTTGTCGTATATGTAGAGAAAAGATATTTTCCGCAAACAAAAACAGAAAGTGACAACATAATAATATTAAATGGGATACCGTTCCACAAACGTTCATCATTATAATAAAATGTGCCTATAATTGTCAAAATGATAGATATGAACAGAGTGCATATAGCAATGATGAATAGGTTTTTATTGATATTTTGTTTTGAAAGGTAATATCCAAACATGAAGTATCCACTATAACCTACTATCATGTTAATTTGAAAAGAATCTAAAATACTAAATGCTAATTCTCTATGAGGGATATTTAATGTGGTTATGGTATGTAGAAAATGATAAGTTAACCATAATAGAATAAAATATTTCTCTAATTTATGATTAACAATGGCTTTTAATAATGGAATAACGATATATATTCCAATCATCATGGGCATAAACCACATGTGAAAGTGTAGTTCAAAAAGTTTTGGAATGTAAGTGATAAATGGTTCTTTGTTTATAATGCAAGGAACGATACATTCAAAGATTCCTTGATAAATTGTGTTCCAGAATACCAAAGCTATAAATAATCTATAAATGTACTTGTTGTATAATGAATTGAAATTAATTTGTTTCTCTGGATTCAAGAATAAAGTACCACTAATCATAATGAAGATAGGAACACCCCATCTCACAATACTATCCCATATAATCCCAGCAAGATGTACGTCTTCGTGCTGGGAATAATAGAAATGAACAGATATATGTATCAAGATAATGGCAAAACACGCCATTATTCGTAACATATCCAACCATACAGTTCGCTTCATCGTAAATCAAGCTATTAAATGCTTATAGTCTATCTTCCCAGACTCCATTTTCGGAATAGATGGAATTGTTTCTACACGGAACGCCTGTGGATTTAATCCGGTTTTACCGCTCAATAGATTCACAATAGATTCCACTAAACCATCTTTAGTCACGTAAATTGTAACTAAATCGTCCACGCCTACGCACGCACAATCTGTAGTAATAGCTTTGACCAATTGTTCAATCGCATCAAGATTACATCTATTACCCCAAACTTTAACAAATCGCTTGAGACGACCGGTGATATAAAATAGTCCTTCTTCATCAAAACGAGCCACATCACCTGTGTGCAGACATCCGTTGTTCTCATCGCCTTTTGTTAAATCTTCTCGACACTCAGCATAGCCAAGACATACATTAGGACCATAGTAAATTAATTCTCCATCGGTGTTAGGGGTTGTTATCTCATGGCCCTCTACGTCGATGATACTCATTTTGCCTCCAGGAACAGGAATGCCGATACTGCTATATTTTTCAGTTGCTTTTTCATATGGCAGATAGCTGATACGCGGTGAGGCTTCTGTTTGACCGTACATGACGAAGAAACGTTTGCCTTTGTCTGCCGCAAAATCTGCGTACTCTTTGACTATCTCTGCGTTGAGCTTTCCTCCTGCCTGAATCATGGTTTTGAGGTAGGGTAGATCCATGCGGAAGAAACGATAAGCCTTGAGCGTCTCGTATGTATAAGGAACTCCGGCAATAGACGTAGCTTGCTGCTCCTTCAGGAAAGTCCAAAACTCACGTTGTACAACAGTCTTATCTGTAAGCAAGATGGTAGCACCTTGCATGAGATGACTGTTGATGACCGACATGCCGAAACTATAATACATCGGCAGCGATGTGATTGGACGCTCTGTCTTATCAATGGATAGATACTGAGCGATAGAAATAGTGTTTGACTTTAGATTCCCTTCGCTAATACGAACAAACTTAGGAGAACCGGTAGAACCGGAGGTCGTAAGACAGAGTAAGAGTTCGTCATGAACTTTTGTCTCTGAACGATGAACTCCGCGCGCTAAACAATAGCCTTTATAGTCACATACCGATTGCTCATCAATTAGACCATGTGTGCTGAACTCTTCCTTGCGTTCTAATGGAATCCAATAGAAATCAGGGCTATATGATGCAGCCAAGTGCTGGATAGTATCTAAGTCCTTATGTGCATCAAGCAGCACTTGAGCCTTATGATTGTCCAGCATCGCAACGTATCCAACAAATGCGCCAATATGATTTTCGCATAATGTGAATACAAATGATCCAGCTGGCACATGTGTCGCAATAGAATGGCTGTCACGATATAAATCCTGATAACTCAATTGCTCGCCATTATCAGTAATGACTGCTGATTGCTTTCCGTATTTAGTTAAATCAAAAAACATTATAGTTCAACTCCGTATTTACGAACGATATCTTTTCCGGTTTCGTATGAATCAAGAGACATCATGTCTTCCGGCTCAATGAAGATATCAAACTCATCTTCAATCGCAGATAATAGAGTCATGTGACCTACTGAATCCCAAGTTTGTGTTTCTTTAAGGCGAGCATTTGGAAGTTCGTCTTCTGTAATCTGCAGAATATCACAGAGAACATTATTATATCTTTCTAAATTTGTCATAATCTATAAAAGTATCAATTCCGGGCAAATAATATTGTCAGTCTCAAAATACATATTAGCCCACGCTAAACCGACGCCAAAAGCACAAGCAATTGTACGCAGATGAGAGGTGCTGTATTTATCTCTACATTGAGTTACAAGTGTCAAAGGAATAGTAGCAGGGCCTGTGTTTCCGAAGTCCTTGAGGCTATAAGGCACTTTCTCCGGGGCTAATTTAAGTTTCTTGCGAATCTTCTCGTTGAGGTACTTATTGGCTTGATGGAAAAGATAAGTATCTACGTCTTCATCTTTCAATTCAAACTTCTCCATGAGCGAGGTGAGGCTCTTTGGCGCAACAGAAATAGCAAATCCGAATACGTCCATGCCATTCATCATGCTATCAATAGGTCGACGAACGATATTCTCTCCAAACTCTTCATAAACGAGTGATTGCTCAGTCACTGGGTGACGAAGTCCTCCGTCATGCGTCATAATGGCTTGCCAATCTTTTCCGCGCGAACCGTGCTCCAAATATATAGGTTTAGCACTCTCATCATACTCTAAAGCCGTTGCTGTTCCGGCATCACCGAATAAAGGACGGGTCTCTTTGTCCTTGGGAGATTTCATGATGGTAGAAGAGTCACCACATAAGAGGATGGCTCGTTTGTAGTTTCCGGTCATCATTAGCGATGAAACAGTACTTATACCGACAATCCATCCCGGGCAGCCTTGGCGAATGTCATAGCACAAACACTCTTCCGATAAATTAAGTCTGCCGTGCAACACATTAGCCGAAGCAGGAGTAATATAATCGCCTGCAGACGAAACAAGAATAAGAATCTCAATAGATTCCCTTTCCCAGCCGAGTTCGGTAATTAGTTTTTCAAATGCAGCAGCACATAAATCGGTAACTGTTGTTCCTGGTTCAACAGTGTGCTTACGTTCTATACCTGTTTGAGCAATGACACGCTCTGCTTCGCCTTCTATGAATACTGGAAGACCTATATTCTCCTCTATATGCGCAGGTACACAAGCGCTTATACCTCTGATAGATACGTTTTTGATAGTAGCAAAAGCCATAATTAAAATTATTTGAGAGTTATACCTCCGTCTATTACAAATGATTGACCAGTCACCCAAGACGAAGCGTCAGAAAGCAGATAGATCATCATATGTGCTATCTCTTGAGGACGTCCATATCGTTTGAGCGGATAGCGCAACATATCTTTCTCTAAATCCTCTTGAGCAACGGCTCCGCTATGAATAAGATTTGTCTCAACCATACCCGGGTGAACGGTATTAGCGCGAATGCCTTTGTCGGCTAATTCTCTTGCACAATAATGCATGTAAGATGTTAAGGCCGATTTTGAAGCTCCGTACATGGCATTGCCAAAATCTGAACTCATCGATGCGACAGATGATGTGAATACCAACGATGCACCATTGGCAATCTTTTTCTTTTTGAGAAGAGATTTGATGACTAAAATCGGAGCATACGTGTTAGTATGGAATATATAATCCAAATCATCTCCTTTGATAAAAGCCATTGGTTTGCGTCTATTCACTCCTGCATTGTTTACTACGCCATCTAAAGCAGAAACCTGAGCGCATACCTCATCTATTCCTTCTTGAGTTGACAAGTCGGCAACTATATACTCATGTCCATCTCCAACCAATTGGCTCATCGTCTCTTGCAGTCGTTCTTCATTACGAGCTGTAATGAAACATCGAGCACCTAACTTAGAGCACTCTATCGCAGTCTCACGTCCGATACCGGAAGATGCCCCGGTAATAAGAACAGTCTTACCAACTAAAGAGAAAGGATTATATCTCGGATCAAAATCCATGCGTATTAACTCAATTTTGACGCAACTAAATTACATAACTCACCGATTGTGTTAGTTGCACGCATCTCTTCTCCCTTGAGAATGATGTCATACTCGTCATCGATCATTGCGATAACAGAAAGCGCAACGAGCGAACTCCAATCCGGTAATTCACGATAACGTGTGTCTGCTTTCAGTTGATCAACTGTTGTCTCATCAAGTTGATCTGCGAAATTGTTGATAAATTCTTGAATGTCCATAATTGTATTATTTAATTGTTATTACATTTTTAATCTTGTAGCAGGGTTTCCCATGACCGTTGTACCGGCTTTGACACGTCTGATAACAAAACTCATCGCTGCTACTCTCGCGTTGCTCTCAACAACTACATTATGATTGAGTACAGCGCGAGTGTGTATGTTTGTCTCATCTTGCAGTTCTGTGCCGCCTACCATCATCACGTAGCAATCGATGCGGTTAAAATCGCCTAACTTACAATCATGAGCCACATCGGCATAGTTCTGTATTAGGTTATGGGAACCAATCACGGAATCGCATGCAATACGAGCATAGGAACCTAAGATATTTCCTTCGCCCATCTTTACGTTTGTGCCGATATAAGCAGTTTTGTGAATGAGGTTTATGAAATGTCCGCCTTTGGCAATAATCTCTTCGATACATTTGCGGCGAGATGCTCCGCCTATAGAGCAAACAAATACCTCGTCTTCTTCAGGGTGGAAGCCGTTAATAGCTCCTAATACGGGAGGATAGTTATCGTATCCATCCAACGCAGACAGATTGTCATCAATAAAACCCTTGACCACATATTCTGTCTCATATCCGAGGCTATTACATGCCATATCGTACATGGACCTACCCATACCTCCGGCACCTATAATGATTAATTGTTTCATGTGTTTATCTCAAAAATCGCGCAAAGTTACAAAAAAAATATAATATATGCAAATAATTTCTAATAAAATTTAATAAAATAAATTAGCTATTTATAGTGTTTTTTGCAATAACGTCTTCAAATATCTCAGTCAATTGTTTAGCGATGACTTCGGATGAGAAACGGGCTTTGCAATCATCAGCAATAGCCTGCCGATTATAGTTTGGATAATGTTCATACATGTATTTAATTGCAGTAGCTAATGCATCTACGTCATCTACAGGGACTAAGAGTCCATTCTTCTCATTTACAAATTCTTCCGGTCCTCCACAACGGGTTGCTATAATAGGTAATCCACATGCCATGGCTTCTATGTAAACAACACCAAATGTTTCTGAACGAGAAGCTAGAACAAAAGCATCGGATTGATTCAATAAATCCACAATACCAGCTTTGTCTTTTTGTCCAACTAGTGTGATGTTTTCTTGTAAACCATATTTTGTAATTAGCGATGACATATAACTTTTTGACTTTCCATGTCCGGCAATACGCAATTCCCATTTGTTTCTTGGTATTGCTACTTTTGCGCAAGCATGGATAAGGGTATCGTAGCCTTTTATGGGAAGTAAATTTCCAACTGCAGTAAAAATAAATTTATCATTATTTTTCTTTAGTAGTTTTACATCATATCTAAATGAAGAATCCACCATGTTATAAACAACTGTAGAATCAATCGCGAAATGATGCATTATAGATTTGCGTGCAGCATAAGACACCGTAATTAGTCTATCCACTTTCGGATATGCCTCATCACCCATTTTTTTTACATGTGGTCGAAGCGTGGACTGGTTTACTTCCGACCAATGTTCTATAGCAACAATAGGAGCGTTGATATGTTGTAAATAACGAATTGCACTATGAGTTTTTGGTAAATAATGAGTGTATATTATATCAAATTTTTCATCTTTCAATAAAACCTTTTCTATTTTATGCCATAGCCATGCATTATAACGATTAAACATGGAAGAGCCTAATATGCGCACTATTTTCCCCGGAAGAAAGAATATATTATAAGTTTTGATACCATCTATCATTCCTCGTGTTAGACCAATCGTTCGCCAATATAAGCGTAATCGCGTATCAACAGATGCGATTGTTACTTGATGGCCTAATGCTTTCAAAGCTTTTGCCTGATCAAATTCAAAACTTCCCCATTGAGGATCTTGTTTTGATGGAATACCTCGTGCAATAATCAAAATATTCATAAAGAACAATTAATTATTTATTCTACTTAACATTTCTTCACGTAATTCGTCCTTCAAAGGATGCATGTCTTCTTGAAAATAAGACACATATGCACCAGTATTTCTAGTACAATTATAAATAAAAGCATTATATGTTATGAAGAGACAGATGATGGTGGTAATATATTTCAATTTTTGAACGACATCTTGTTTTCTGGTCTCGTATAAGTAGCACAATGCGTAAGCTATTAAAATAAATTGTGTTTCACTAAAATAAATAATAGCTCGTCGCAATAACATACTCCCCATAAACAAGTAGCCTAAACAAGTTCCTACAAAGAAAAGATCATATAATATATTTAATAAATCGCTTTTGAAATACTCTTTGATTTTTATACTATTAAGGATGATGATTAGATTTATAACAAGAAGAGCAATACGCGTGATGCCGAATTTACTGTTAATGAACATTTCTGCTGCATCTTCGATATAATCTTGGTAACCCAATAGTATAGTTATGTCATCAAAAAAGTGTATGATGGATTGCCATTTTGCAAAAAAAGATATGAAGACGCAAATCAGCAGAATGCAAAGTTCTATTATTGGTCTATGGAGCAATCCTTTATGTCTTATCCAAATGAAATATAGAGGGAAAAGTAAAAGAGCTGAATGATGAAATGCTAATGCAAGAACACAGCAAATCCAATATTTAATCAGTTTATTGTCTCTAATATATAGAAGCGAATATATAAAGAAACAGAATGCAAGCATATGTCGAATAATGTTCATAAAACTCGTCATTCCTATTGCAGTTAGAAACATCGTTGCATAAATATATAGCAAAATGTTTCTTTCATTTTTAAAAGTTTTATATATTAAGAAAATTTGTAAAAAAGCAATTAGTGAAAATAGAATATATACGGGGAAATTAAAGTAATGGCATATGAATAGTAAAATAGAAAAGCCTGCTTCATATCGTTCATTTTGTAAAATGTCTACAATAGATGAATAATATACGGTGTCTTCATATATATTAACATAGTTGTTGTAATCCACTCCAACTCCATAGCGTAATCCAAAAACGAGCGTAAAAAATAGAACCGGTAAAAAATCAAATAGCTTGGTTCGATGCTGCATCCATTGAGAACAATATGCACAATAGCACATTAACAAAGCTAGCAAGGAATATACAATTATTGATTGGAAGTATAGCATGATTATAGCGATTACTTTATCGATTAAAATGGATAAGATAATAATAACAAATAAATAAACGTGTAGATAATCCTAATAGATAAGATTCGAAACGAAAATACGGGTTTGTACAATGACGCATAAGTGTGACAATTATCGTTTTGTACTGATTAATAAAATGAATATAGTTTTTTCTATGAGAAGTATCACCAACTAATTTGATCACCCTTAATGAGCTATTGAGTAATTGTCCTACAATCGTACCAAAAGCAGGCAAGCATTCCTTTTCTTTTACTTCATGTTCAATAAATGTAAGATGCCTTTGCAATATAAGTGACATGTCAAAAACCCGTTTTATTGAAACATTGTGCATTATGGATGATGTATTACTTAATTCATAAAAATATATTGGAGACGTGAAATAACTCACCCGTTCAGCATAGTAATAAGCTCGTGGAGTAAATTCTACATCTTCATGATAAATTTTAGGGTAAAAGGATAAGTTGTGTGATAGTAAAAAATACCGTTTGTATATCGTAAATTGAGCCGGGTTCTGAAATTGGAATTTAGAAAGTATTTCTTTCCCTTTCCATATGGAACCATCAAAAGCGGAATAATCAAAACGTAATGTTTGTTCGCCATTAGTAACGTTAAATACAGAGATATGTAGTGCATCAAGGTGCTGATCACTCATGCGTTCAGAGATAGCTTTTAGACAATTGGTTTTAATCCAATCATCAGAATCTACAAACCATACATAATCACCTTTTGCAATTCTTAATCCTGAATTGCGAGCTTCTGATAAACCTTTATTTTCTTGTTCAATGACCACAATGTTAGAGTATGATTGAGCATATTTTTGAACAATCTCCATACTATTGTCAGGAGTTCCATCGTTTACGACAATGATTTCATATTCGCTAACGAGTAAATCCTGTTGTAAACATGATGCAAGACAGCGATCAATATATCGCTCAACATTATAAACGGGTATGATAATAGATAGTATCATTGGTTATGTAGTATTAGTTGGCAAATGCGCTCAGCACTATTGCCATCATGATGAAAATTAAACATGCGATGTATTTCGTTTCTTTTTTCCTTATATGGATCATGACCATAAAGTACGCTACTAACTGCATCGGTCAATTGTTGGGCATTCTTAATAATATGTCCGGCTGCGATACAATCAATGGGTTGATAGGACAAGCCTCTTAATTCTTCATATTTCTCTAAATCATAGAAATTAAATATCACAGGTTTGTCGCCATGTAAAAAGTCAAAATAGGTGGATGTGTAATCTGTAATAAGGACATCCGTCTCTGCCATTATTGTATATAAGTTACATTCAAAAGGAATGTCACGATAATTCATTAAACGAGCGTTATTGCTATTAACAATGCATGTTTCTTCTTGCCAGGGATGTAACTTATAGATAAGTAATGCAGAATTGTCTTCTAAAATAGAAGTCAACCTATCCATGTCTTTAGTATTAAACGGGAAGCCAAAGATACTATGTTTTTCACTCTCCGCTGTCTCATAATCACGGTAAGTGGGTGTGTATAATATGATTTTTTGTATGTTTAGATTCGTCACCTGCTCTAATTGCATTAGACATTGATGTGTGGAATGTTGATAGAATATATCGTTTCTTGGAAAACCTAATACACAATGTCTATTCCAGTATATTCCTTTATCTACACATTGAATTTGGGAAGATATTTTAGAAGTGGTGATTTGGTAGGTGTATGATTTGTTATAGTAGCGACGCATCAAATCAAAATGATTATCATCAAAATGTCGATCATCACTCTTAAACGGAGTAAAATATCCTAAAGATGTTACCGTTTGCTTTTTTAATTTAGATATAAAATTATAATACACATCTGATGTAAACGCATATTGACAATGATAAAATGCAAACAAATTACTTATTATTGGATGTTGCGTAGTCGGCGCATATAGGAATATGCACTTTATGTTTGAATTAATAGTTTCACAATAACGTACATAATCATACTCTTTTTGTTTGTTGTAATGCACGATATAAAATGTGTAGCCGTTATATTTGCTTTGTTTCAACATATGGTTGATTAAACAGAGCACATTATCTGCTTGATAATTAATAACATCATAGTTATCTTTCTCGCAATTATGGTGCGGCAGAAAGAATATATTCTTTGCACTTTTGGGTGTTAACCGATTGACCAAACGCAAACAAGGATGTATGATATGGAGAGATATGAATTGTCTTATTGTCATAGTTTAGATTTTATGATGTTTATAGTTTCATTTAAAGCCTCTAAACGGAATAATCTTGCAAATATGTAATACGAAGTGATTCCTGTAAGGATTCCAACGGCTAATTGCAGCCACACAGATGAAATTAATCGTATTGAACAATATACCAAACCACCCATAAGGATGGATATCAGTAAATATGGGAGAACCATTATCATTTGATGGAAATATGTCAACTTTGGAATCATTTTCCCTGTATAATAGGAATTTATATAAACTGATATTAATGAGTATATGATTCTACCTAGACAGACGGAAATGAGTCCAAATGGAAGTGAAGCAAATAATATACCTACAGAAATAATTCTTTTTATTATTTCCAAGCGTAAAATCAATCCGCTCTTACCTTTCACCATTAGAATATTAGTGTTAATTTTGCACATAGGATCCCACATCCAATCTATACATAATAATTGTAAAATCAGCGTCATCTCTATCCATTTCTCCGTAAAAAGGAAAACGATAAATGGCTTTGCCAATACGGCGAAACCTGTCATTAAAGGAAATATAATAAAACTTGATATAATCAAAAATTTTCTGTAAGCATTTGCTAATTTTTCATCATCATCTTTTAAATTGACTAAAGCCGGGTAGGATACGCGTGACATAATGAAAGCAATATTGTTTGTGGGAAAACGTACAAGATGATCGGATTTACTATAATACCCTAAATCACTTGCGGAGAATTTTTTTCCTATAACTAATGTGTAAAGATTATCATAGATGGTTCCTAACAAATTAGTGATCAGCAATTTAAAACCAAACGAAAACATGCTATTAAAAGATGCCTTCGAAAATTTCAATAAAGGAATCCAACGTACAAAATATACAAGAAGAATGGTTTGAATTGTAAAATTTGACAAGGATTGCCATACTAATGCCCATACTCCTTGGCCTAAATATGCAGATATAATACCTATTGTGCCGGATATAATAGCAGCGATGAATGATACTTTAGCTTGGGTTTTAAAATCGATATTGATTACCAAAATTGTTCTATGAACAATAGTTAGAGATGATATTAGTAGAGAAATGGAAAAATAGCGTGTGATTGATGTTAATTGAGATAGATTATAAAAAGCAGCAATGATTGGAGCTAAAAAATATAAAATAGCATATACAACAGATGCTACAATAATGTTAAAATAAAATACCGTCGAGTAATCATCTTGGTTGCGATCTGTTTTTTGAATTAATGCATTGGAAAAACCACTGTCTATAAGTGAACGTGAAATGGCGATAAAAATGGCGAGCATTCCGATTAGGCCATAATCGGACGGAAGAAGCAATCGAGCCATTAGTAACTCAATTACAAACTGGATTCCTTGCGTGGAAAAGCGCTCTATGCCACTCCACAGCACTCCGCTTATTGCTTTTTTCTTTAAATTATTTTCCGGCATTTATAAATGTTTGATACTGAATTGGTCTAAAGCTTGCTCGAACACTTCGAAGAATGCTATAATATCCGGTTCATCAATCGCTCCTAAAGCACAAAGGCGGAATGTGTTTGATGTGCTGATCTTACCGGGATAGATAGTAAAACCATGCTCATAGCAATAATCATGCACTTTTTCAAAGCTCCAATTGGGATCATCCGGATATTTGACGGAAACAACCAATCCTGATTCAATCTTTCTGTCAATAACCGTTTCCAACCCCAATTTATCAATACCGCGATGGATAGCCTCATAGACACGACGATGTCGTGCAAACTTAGCGTCTTCTCCCTCTGTGAAATACTCTTTCAGAGCTTGAATGGTTGCATAGATAGTTTGTACAGGAGGTGTAAAATGCATCTCTCCTGTTTTCTCGAAATATTCATATTGCAGATACAAGTTCGTATAATACGAGCGAGTGGGGTAGTTCTTCGACGCACGGATAATATCTTCTCTGCCTATGATATATGACAGACCGGACATCGCCATCAGACCTTTCTGAGCTGATGCCATACAAAAATCGATATTGTCCTTTACTACATCAACAGGAATCATTCCTAACGAAGAAGTCGTATCGCTCACAAAGATTGCTCCGTACTTATGTGCCAATGCTCCAATTTTCCGAATCGGGTTAAGCACTCCGGTTCCTGTCTCATGATGGCAGCAATATACCATAGCCACATCCGGATTTTCCTGCAGAGTGCTTTCAACATCCGCTAAATTTGGTTGCTCAAAAACGGAGGATTTCAAGTCAATATAAGGCAAATGGTACATCTGACACACTTCTACCGCACGAGAATTATATGCGCCATTATTTACTACAAGCACTTTTTTATTCTCGGGAAGTAATGAGTTGATGCATATATCAATATTTATCGTTCCCGACCCACAAAACAAGACTGCTGTGTATTGATCAGCAGGAGCATGAGCCACTTTCAGCAAATCATTCCGCAGCCCTTTCATAAGACCGGCGAACTCCTTCTCACGCGGGCAGATATCCGGCACAACCTGAGCCATTTTTACTGTATCGGTCGTAGTGGACGGTCCCGGGTTTAATAATATATTTCGTTTGATATTCATTTCTGTAATTCTTTCATTAAAGATTCTTTATTTTGTTGCGGAGTGGTAGTCGGGCGACCGAGATCTTTGCGGTTTCCTTTATGTACGTTGACATTGATGAGAGCCACACCATTTATTACAGCGTTATTCACATTGTTCATAGCAGATATCAGCGATTCTTGGGAATCCACACTTACTACATCTGCATACCCCACAGCCTTGGCAATAGTCTCTACATCTATCTTCTGCCCAACAGTGGGTTGCCCACCCACCGAGTCATGTGCTCCATTATTGAAGACGATATGTACAAGGTTCTTAGGATTGTAATCTGCAATAATTGCCATTCCACCCATATGCATGAGTAAAGCGCCATCTCCATCAAAAACAATCACACGTCTGTTTGGTTTTTGGAGTGCGATGCCTAAAGCAATCTGCGAAGCATGCCCCATCGAACCCACCGTCAGGAAATCATGCGCATGTCCTTGTCCTTTTGATTCGCGGTATTCGAAGAGCTCACGGCTGATCATACCTGTTGTGGAAACAATGATATCATCCTCATGCAGTTGATCGACAACAATCTGTATAGCTTCCTCGCGGGCTAAAGACCAATCTTGTAGTACCTGATTTTGCAGTTTGTATTCGTCAAATGTTCCTTTGCGCACGATAAGCGCATAAATGCCATTGGTATCCTGAATAGCATTTAAGGCTTGATCTACTTGATTTTCCCAATTATCATCCAATACCAGATACGGCACTCCCATAGTATCTAACAAGGAAAGCGTTACTTTTCCTTGTTTAACGTGTTGCGGTTCGTCATGCACTCCCGGCTCACCACGCCAACCGATAATCAGCAGCAAAGGCATTTTATAGACATCCGCATCCATGAGCGACAAAAGAGGATTGACGATGTTTCCCTCACCGGAATTCTGCATATACACACAGCCGGCTTTTCCTGTTGCCAAATGGTATCCTGCCGCTAATCCAATGGCATTTCCCTCGTTGGCTGCAATGATATTATTCTCGCGCGCGATATTATCTGTAATATACGCACAAAGATTCTTCAGAAGGGAATCCGGCACTCCAGCAAAGAAGTCCACTCCTCCTGCATGCAGTTTTTCTATGAATTTATCAGGTGCAATCATTGTTTTGTTCCAGGGATAAGGGTTAATATTTGTTTGATAGGCATGCAGTATTCCTCGCTGGCTTCTTTACAACGGCCGTGCTCCAGGATAGACTCAGCGCAATGAACCATAGCCGGATAAGCCGAACGAAGCATGTGGTTTGCATAGATAACGATGTTAACTCCCCATTGAGCGAACTCTTCTTCTGTGATGTGATTGAAGGTTGTAGGTACCACTACGATGGGAGTGTGCGTATCTTTCTCGCGGAAACGTTTACAGAACTCGTGTATGTCTTCTCCATCTTTGTTGCGTGAATGAATCATGAGTCCGTCCGCTCCAGCTGCCACATAGGCAAAAGCGCGCTCCAAAGCATCTTCTACGGGTTTGCCGGCAATGAGCGATTCGATTCGAGCAATAACCATAAAGTCCCGTGTCACTTGTGCCGCTTTGCCAATACGGATCTTATCGCAGAAGCCTTCGATGGTATCTTGTGTTTGCTTGGCTTCTGTGCCAAAGAGCGAGTTTTGTTTCAGCCCCACTTTGTCTTCAATGATAACCGCGGAAATACCAAGACGTTCCAAAGTACGTACCATGAACGGAAAATGCTCCGGTTTGCCACCCGTGTCACCATCGAAGATAACCGGTTTTGTTGTTACCTCCAAGGTGTCGTTCAAATCATGAAGACGTGTAGTCAAATCTACTGCTTCGATATCGGGTTTTCCCTTGCTGGTAGAGTCGGTGAGCGAAGAAGCCCACATTCCGTCGAACTCAAGCGTCTTTTCGCCTTTTTGTACGCTCGTGTTCTCTATGATCAATCCAGTTAAACCGCTATGGCTTTCCAAAATACGAACAATTGGTTTCGCTGTGATCAATCGGCGTAATGTCTTCATACGAGCCTGCGGAGTAGTACCCATCTTAGCGAACTCGTCCGCTAAATTCGTGGATGAGATCCCTTGTGTGTAAGGAATTTCAATCACTTCGCCGCCTTGCTCTTTCATGAGGGCAAACACTTCCTCCCGGATGTATTTATCCGGTCCTTCGACCCAATCATCTCCATGAATGATATAATCCGGCTTATACTTCTTTAAATTAGGAACATAACTCCAATCATCTTGTGGAACTACCTGCGCCACGCCTTGAATATGTTCCACTACATTCTTACGTTGCTCATAAGTCAGATAAGGAAGACGTTTGTGGGTAGCGATGGCTTTGTCTGTGTATAAGCCAATCATTACATCACCATATTTGGCACCCTCGGAGATGATATTAATCAGCCCTGGGTGCATAATGTCGGCAATCATGCCAAGATAAACTGTTTTTGCCATATATTAGTTGTTTTTATTCAATGTTGATATGCTCTTCTGAATATTTTAAGTCATCTATATCATCAATCTCATACCATGCGCATTGGTCGTTCTTTAATACGTACAATGGTTTTTTGTTTTGTGAGATAGCTAATAATTCGTATTCATAGCCAAGTTTCGGGAGTTCGTCCATTTTCTGTTCGTAGTCTTTTACCATTGTCAGGTAAAACTCATTACTGATTTTATGAATTCCAACCAATTCTCCGGAAGGATTTAGTTCGTTTTTGTTGGTAGAGCAACGAACTAATTGTTGTTCTTCGTTCATCTCCACATAGTATTGATCTTGAAATTTACGCACTGATGTGATTAACATCGCCGATTCAAAAGGACAACGCATCAGGGATAATACAGCCTCCTTGTCATATACAAGATCAGATTCTAACAGTAGAAAATCATCTTTGCCAATAACATTTCTGCAATTATACAAAGTGTACATGCTATTCGTTTCCGCATATCGTGGACTATAGACGCATTCAATTTGTGGATATGTTTCGCACAACGCTTCGTACGCCTCTTTGTGGTAACCGGTACCAATGATAATTCTCTTTATACCGCATTGAATCAGGGTATCTATGGCTCGTATAATCATAGGTTTGTTTTTAAATAAAACAAATCCTTTTGGCTGCTGGTCAGTCATGTGTCCAAAACGAGTACCCATTCCTGCTGCCATTATAACTGCTGTTGAAATCATATTGTTCTATGTGTTTGTTGACACGGTGTTCACGCCGATAGTTTGAAAGATGATTAGTCGCGGCGGAAGAGGTCACGGGTATAGACTTTGTCGGCGACATCGTCAAGGACGGAATCGTAGCGGTTGGCGATGATGGCCTGGCTGCGAAGTTTGAACTGCGCAAGGTTGTTGACTACTTCGCTGCCAAAAAAGGTTGTGCCGTTTTCAAGGGTGGGCTCGTAAATGATGACCTGGGCACCTTTGGCTTTGACGCGTTTCATGATCCCTTGAATGGAGGACTGGCGGAAGTTATCGCTGTTGGATTTCATGGTCAGGCGATAAACACCGATGACGCACGGGTGCTCCTCTGAGGCGTTGTACTGGCCGTTGTTGTAGTAGTCGTAGTAGCCAGCTTTCGCCAAGACGCGGTCGGCGATGAAGTCCTTGCGGGTGCGGTTGGACTCCACAATCGCCTCGATGAGGTTCTCCGGCACGTCCTGATAGTTCGCCAAGAGCTGCTTGGTGTCCTTGGGCAGGCAGTAACCGCCGTAGCCGAAGGAAGGGTTGTTGTAGTGGGTACCGATGCGCGGATCCAGACACACGCCGTCGATGATGTCACGGGTGTTGAGACCTTTCATCTCCGCGTAGGTGTCCAGTTCGTTGAAATAGCTGACACGCAGCGCCAGATAGGTGTTGGCAAAGAGCTTGACCGCTTCCGCCTCCGTGAGTCCCATGATGCGGGTCTCGATGTCCTGTTTGAGCGCACCTTGTTTGAGCAAGGCGGCAAAACGCTCCGCTGCTTGGACCAGACGCTCGTCGCTCATAACCGTTCCGACGATGATGCGGGACGGGTAGAGGTTGTCGTAGAGGGCTTTGCTCTCACGCAGAAACTCCGGCGAGAAGAGGATATTGCCGCAGTTGTATTTCTTGCGTATTGATTCGGTGTAGCCGACAGGGATGGTCGATTTGATGACCATGATGGCTTCCGGATTGACGCGAAGAACGGTCTCAATGACGTTCTCCACGGCGGAGGTGTCGAAATAATTGAGCCGGCTGTCATAGTTGGTCGGCGCGGCAATGACGACATACTCTGCGTTTCTGTAGGCAGATTCGGCATCAAGCGTTGCCTTGAGGTGGAGTTCTTTCTCGGCGAGGTAGCGCTCGATATACTCGTCCTGGATGGGCGACTGACGGCGGTTGATCATCTCCACTTTCTCCGGGATGATGTCCACCGCTGTCACCTCATTATGTTGCGCCAGAAGAGTGGCAATGCTGAGGCCGACGTATCCTGTTCCTGCTACTGCTATTTTCATTTTGTTTCCTTATTACTTTGTACCGATGTCGTTCCGATGTTCCTCCGATTCGATTACGTGTCGTTTACGTCTCGTTGTCGTCTCGTTGTCGTGTTTGACAGCGGTAAGACTGCTATCAAGGTGGTTTTAGATGTGTTCCTCGACGCCGCGGAAGTGGACGTTGAGTTCGTGGAGGTGCTCCAAAAGTGTGCCAAGCGGTGTGCCTTCCGTCATCTTGGCAAAGGCATTGACATCCTTCGGGAAGCACTTGCCGCCGTAGCCGAACTTACCGTCCGGGCCGGGGACGTAAGTGTGGGTGTCGTTGATATAGCCGGATAGCAGGATACCGGTGTGTACCTTGCGCCAGTCGGCTCCCATCTGCTCGCAATACTCGCGGCAGGCATTGAAGTACGTCACTTTGTAGGCGCCGAAGACATTGTGCATGTACTTGGTCAGCTCCGCCTCCAGAGGTGTCATGACGGTAAACTTCTTGCCGACAAAGATCTTGGTCAGCAACTCCTGCGCGCCGGTGAAGACCATCGTCTGTTTATTGAAGTCCTCAATGAACGTGCGCTCGGTGAGGAACTCGGGCATGTAGCAAACCTGGTGTCCGGTCTCTTTGGAAAGGCGCTCGCTGGTGCCCGGCAGGATCGTTGTGCGGACAAAAACCGGCACGTCCGGCAGGTTGGTGATGAGCTCTTTCATGAGCGTCAGGTCCTGCGTGCCGTCCTCTTCCGTAGGGACATGAATCTGCAAGAAAGCAATGTCAATCTTGCTCAGGTCATCATTATAGCCCTTGTAGGGGTCAGAGATGAACAGTTTGCAATCCGGGTTATTGTTCTCCAACCAGTTTTTGAGGGCTCCTCCAACGAAGCCGCATCCGATAATTCCAACGTTAATCATGCAAGTGTGAGTTAATAATACACAATGAGTATTTTTACGTTTTACAAAAAAGCGTGCAAAGTTACAATAATTTTTTCATATATGCAAGTGTGCGCGCATTTTTTTTAATGTAGTGATGTTTTTAGACCCGTCAGTAGGGAATTTGGCACCCGCTGCTTGCATATATCATTTTTTTTTTGTACCTTTGCGCCCGATTTTGCCCTAAAACGGACTTTTACATATAAATCAATAGAAAGAATGAAAAATTTTAAACTTTGGAATACGGTGTGCGGATGGATGGTGTTTGCCATCGCAGCGGCAACGTATCTCCTGACGATGGAACCCACTGCCTCCTTCTGGGACTGCGGTGAGTTCATCTCAAGCGCCTGGAAATTAGACGTAGGTCACCCCCCCGGAGCACCGTTCTTCATGCTCATGGGGCATTTCTTCAGTCTCTTTGCCTCTGACACGGCGCATGTGGCGATGTGTGTGAATGCACTATCTGCACTGGCGAGTGCGTTTACGATTCTGTTCCTCTTCTGGACGATCACGGCGTTGGCGAGGAAATTAGTCGAAAGTCCAAAGTCGAAAGTCGAAAGCCGTCAGATGGATTTATGGCAGGGAATAGGAATCTTAGGCGCAGGAGCGGTAGGGGCGCTGGCATACACGTTCAGCGACACGTTCTGGTTCTCGGCGGTAGAGGGCGAGGTGTATGCGTCTTCGTCGCTGTTCACGGCTGTTGTGTTCTGGCTGATACTCAAATGGGACGAGCAGGCGGACGAAGAGGGCAGTGACCGGTGGCTGATAGCGATCGCCTACCTGATGGGTCTGAGTATCGGCGTACACCTGCTGAACCTGCTGACAATACCGGCAATCGGGTTGGTGTATTATTTCCGCAAGTACGAGTTTTCGTGGAAGGGAATGATTTACGCCTTCTTGGCGTCGTGCGCCGTACTGCTGGTTATCCTGTACGGCATCATCCCGGGCGTGCCGACTCTGATCGGCTGGTTCGAGCTGCTGTTCGTCAATGTGTTCGGATGTCCGTTCAATACGGGTCTGGCGGTGTGTCTTGTGCTGATTGCCGCATTGCTCGTCTGGGCTATTGTTTATACCAAGTCAAAAGTCGAAAGTCAAAAGACAAGAGACGACCGCCGTCAGTTGTGGCGGTGGCTTAATACGGCTACGCTGATGCTGACGGTCATCCTCGTCGGTTACAGTTCGTATGCGGCTCTCGTCATCCGTTCGGCGGCCGACACTCCGATGGACCAGAACAGCCCGGATAATGTGTTCAGCCTGAAGTATTATCTCAACCGCGAGCAATACGGCGACCGTCCGCTTTTCTACGGACAGACCTACAACGCCCCGGTGGAGCTGCGTGTGGAAGGCAACATGTGTGTCCCCGTGGAGAAACAGGGGCATGCGCAGTATGCCCCGGCTCCTAAGAAAGAAGGAGAGAAAGACCGTTATGTGATCACCGGCTACAAGACGAGCTACAAGTACATGCCACAGTTCTGCATGCTTTTCCCGCGTATGTACTCCAGTCAGGGAAGCCATATAAGCGCCTATAAAGAGTGGGCGGACGTGAAAGGCAAACGGGTGCGTTACGACTACTGCGGCCAGCAGAAAACGGAGTACTGCCCGACCTTCGCGGAGAACATGCGCTTCTTCTTCCGGTATCAGGTGAACTTCATGTACTGGCGGTATTTCATGTGGAATTTTGCGGGCAGACAGAACGACCTGCAGAGCTACGGCGATATAACGAAAGGCAACTGGATCAGCGGTATCCCGTTCATTGACAACGCGATGCTCGGTGACCAGAGTCTGCTGCCGACCGAACTGAAGGAGAACAAAGGCCATAACGTCTATTATTTCCTGCCGCTGCTGTTAGGTATCATCGGTATCGTATGGCAGTGCGGCAAGAAAGACAAGGAGGGCAAGGCGGTAGGCTGGGAGAATTTCACCCTGACCTTCCTGCTGTTCTTCCTGACGGGTCTGGCAATCGTGATTTATCTGAACCAGACACCTTATCAACCGCGCGAGCGTGACTACGCGTACGCGGGCTCGTTCTATGCTTTCTGTATCTGGATCGGTCTGGGCGTGCTCGCCATCATAGACTGGATCAACGGGGTAGTAGAAAGTAGAAAGTCGAAAGTCGAAAGCCAGGAGTCGAAAGTCGAAAGCATACAAACCATGGTGGCTGTTGTTGTTTCGTTAGTGTGTCTGGGTGTGCCGGCGTTGATGGCGCAGCAGAACTGGGATGACCACGACCGCTCGCAGCGCTACTCCTGCCGCGACTTCGGAGCCAACTACCTCAAGTCCTGCGAGACGCAGGCGATCCTCTTCTCCAACGGTGACAACGACACCTTCCCCCTCTGGTACAATCAGGAGGTGGAGGAAGTCGGAACGGACATCCGGGTTTGCAACCTGAGCTATCTGCAGACCGACTGGTATATATCCCAGATGAAACGTCCGTACTACGAGTCGCAGGCCCTTCCGATCAGTTGGGAATACAAGGATTTCATGCCCGGCAAGAATGAGATTGCGCGTGTCGATAACCGTTTGGGACAACCGATAAGCGTAGAAAAAGCGTTCAATTTCCTGCGTTCGGACGATCCGCGTACCAAGACACGCGAGGGCGATAACTACCTGCCTTCCGACCAGCTGTACGTGGAGACACCGGACGGCGGACAGATCAATTTCCGCAAGAAAAGGATGTACACGCGCTCGGAGATGATGATCATGGAAATGCTGTCCTCCAACCAATGGAAGCGTCCGATGTATTTCTGCGCGACCGTGGGCAACGATTATTATCTCGGTCTGGAGCCGTACATGGAACTGACGGGTCTGGCATACCAAATCACACCGGTTCGCAGTGCGGATGGTCAGCCGCGCGTCAACAGTGAGAAGATGTATGAGAACATGATGCACAAGTTCAAGTTCGGCAACATGAATATCCCCGGCATCTATATCGACGAGAACCTGATGCGCATGTGCCGTACGCACCGGATGATGTTCGCACAACTGGCGGAGCAACTCATCCGCGAGAACCAGCGCGAGAAAGCCAAAGAAGTGCTTGATTACGCAGAGGAGCAGCTGCCGGGTTGCAATGTCCCGTACGACTATACTTCCGCTTCGATGGCAAGCATGTATTTCATGCTCGGCGAGGACGAGAAGGCTCTCGCCATCATGGACAAGGTGGCCCAGACCAGCGTTGAGTACCTGCGTTTTGCGGCATCGCTTGACAGGAGACAGCGTGCGCTGATGGAGAGCACGACGAACCGCGAAGGTGCCATCCTCGGTTATGTGCTGCAGACCTGCGAGCGGTATCACCAGACAGAATTAATAGACAAATATTACGGCGACTATGCCGCGTTTGCAAGATGAAAGAAATAAATAAAATACCTGTCTTGCTGCTTACCGGTTATCTCGGAAGCGGCAAGACAACACTTCTCAACCGCATCCTGACGAATAAGAAAGGTATTCGTTTTGCGGTCATTGTCAATGACATCGGCGAGGTGAATATAGACGCTTCGCTGATTCAGCAGGGCGGGGTGGTGAGTCAGAAAGACGACTCGCTGGTAGCCCTGCAGAACGGTTGTATCTGCTGCACACTCCAGACCGACCTGATCAATCAGTTGCACGATCTGGCCGCGCAGAAAACATACGACTATATCGTCATCGAGGCATCCGGTATCTGCGAGCCTGCCCCGATTGCCCAGACGATCTGTTCGTACCCGCAGATGGTACCGCAGTTTGCCCAAGACGGCATGCCCGTTCTGGATTGTATCTGCTCAGTCGTAGATGCACTGCGCATACGCGATGAGTTTGATGGCGGCGAGCAATTAGCGCACTATGTGCCGAAGGAAGAAGACCTCGCGGCACTGGTAATCGAGCAGATCGAGTTCTGCAATATAGTATTGCTGAACAAGGCTGCGGAAGTAAGCGAAGAGGAGCTTGCGCGTATCAAGTCTATCATTCGTGCTATCCAGCCCACCGCGCAAATCATCGAAACGAACTACTGCGATGTGGATTTGGAACTGCTCCTCAATACGAAGATGTTTGACTTCGACAAGACGGCTACTTCGGCTACCTGGATCCAGGAAGTAGAGGATGCACGCCACCATCATGATGACGATGACGACGATGATGAGGAGCACGAGCATGAGCATCATCACCATGATCACGACCATGAGCATGGCGAGCATGACCACCTGGCGGAGTTCGGCATTGAGACCTTTGTCTATTATGCACGGCGCCCGTTTGACCTCGGGCTGTTTGACGAGTTCGTAGCTGCACATTGGCCGAAGAATGTCATCCGTTGCAAGGGTATGTGCTATTTTGCAGAGGAGTACGACATGTGCTATCTCTTCGAGCAGGCGGGAAAGCAGTTCAATCTGCGCAAGGCGGGAGAATGGTTTGCCACAATGCCCAAAGAGGAACTGATGCAACTGATGGCGGACGACCCGCAACTGCAGAAAGACTGGGACGACCAGTACGGAGACCGTATGCAGAAACTGGTATTCATCGGCCAGCATCTAAATAAGAAAGCCATTACGGACGCCTTGGACAACTGTTTGCAATGAAACGGATTATCAATCCCTGGACACAAATGAAGGAGTACAACTGTTTCGGTTGTAGTCCTGACAACCCGATAGGAACGCGGATGCGGTTCTTCGAGGACGGCGACGACATCATCTCTATCTGGCGGCCGACGCAGAACCACCAGTCGTGGATCAATACGCTCCACGGCGGTGTGCAGGCGGTGCTGTTGGACGAAGTGTGCGGATGGGTGGTTTTCCATAAGCTGAAGACAGCCGGAGTTACCGCCAAAATGGAGATGCGCTACCACAAACCGGTCTCCACCCTGCAGGAATATATCAAACTGCGCGGGTACTTGAAAGAGATGCACCGGAACGTGGCTATCGTACAAGGCGAAATCTATTCCGCCGGGGGCGAACTGCTCTGCGAGTGCGTTTGCACGTATTTCACCTTCCCGCAGGCGAAAGCCCAAGAGGAAATGGGATACCTGCCGTCTTCTACAGAAGACCGCGATTATACATGGGAGGAAGCGCTGAAACTGTAATCGTGCATAATGCACGATGCGTTAACGTACCTTGCGGATAATCGTAAGGCCGTCCCGCAAAGGGAGGATGACTTGCTCGAAGCGGTCATCCTCTTTCAGTTTGTCATTGAAGGTGCGCAGACCGAGAGTCTGTTTGTCATGGTCGTATGCCGGATCAATGATATGTCCGTCCCAAAGGGTATTGTCCGCCAGGATGAAACCACCTACGGGCACCAAGGGGTACACGGCATCGAGATACGCCGAATACTGGCGTTTGTCGGCATCGATGAAGACGAGATCGAATGGATAATCGGTAATGGGTGATTGCTGATTGATAATTGACAATGCATCACCGATGACCAACTCTATCTTGTCGCACAAGGGCGATTTGGCTATATTGCGGCGGATGGTATCCTCCAACTCGTCGTTGTGCTCAATGGTAATCAGCCTGCCGCCTTCTGCCAGTCCTTCCGCCAGACAGAGGGCACTGTAGCCGGTGAAGGTACCGAGTTCCAGGATACGTTTAGGTTTGATCATGTGGCTGATCATCGACAGCGCGCGCCCCTGTACGTGCCCGCTCAGCATATGCGCGTTCAATATATGTATATGCGTGTCGCGCGTAATGGTGCTCAGAACCTCGTCTTCCGGTGTAGAATGGGCCGAAATATACTCTTCAAGTGTCATTTTGTAAAGAAATTTGCTGCAAAAGTACAAAAAAATTTGGATATATGCAAAAAAAGTACTAACTTTGCACCAGAATTTAAACATTTTACTATTATAATGGAAAAAATAGACGAGTTGGATCGTAAAATCCTGAAGATTATAACCCAGTCAGCGCGTATCCCGTTTAAGGATGTAGCGGAGCAATGCGGCGTGAGCAGAGCGGCAGTCCATCAGCGCGTTCAGAAGATGTTTGACAATGGGGTAATCACCGGTTCCAGTTACCATGTACAGCCTAAGATGTTAGGATATCAGTTATGCGTGTACATCGGAATCTCGATGGAGAAAGCATCGATGTACAATCAGGTGATAGCGGCGTTGGAGCAGATTCCCGAGGTAGTGGAGGCCCAATACACATTAGGCGCCTTTGGTATTTTAGCCAAGGTCTATGCCCATGATAACGAGCACCTGCTGAGTCTGCTGAACACGAAGATCCAGCAGATTCCCGGCGTAGCGGACACCACCACCCTTACCGCCCTCGCACAACCGATCTACCGCCAGTTACCCGTTGAGATATGATTTTTAATTTTTAATTTGTCTTTATGGAAAGAGTCATTAGCGGCATACGGCCTACGGGCAATTTGCACCTCGGAAACTATTTCGGGGCGGTGAAGAGTTTTGTCAAGATGCAGGACGAGTATGATTGTATGTTCTTCATCGCCGACTGGCACTCACTGACAACGCACCCTACGCCGGAGAATATACGTAATTCAGTCAAAATAATCCTCAGCGAGTACCTCGCATGCGGTATAGACCCAGAGAAAGCACCTATCTACGTGCAGAGCGATGTGAAGCAGGTGCTGGAGCTCTATCTGTACCTCAATATGAACGCCTATTTAGGAGAGTTGGAGCGCGTGACTTCATTCAAGGAGAAAGTGCGCAAGCAGCCTGATAATGTCAATGCCGGTCTGCTGACATACCCCTGTCTCATGGCAGCGGATATTCTGATGCACAAGGCCGACAAAGTGCCGGTAGGGAAGGATCAGGAGCAGAATATGGAGATGGCAAGACTCTTTGCGCGACGGTTTAACCGCATTTATAACGTAGAGTATTTCAAAGAGCCAGCATCCTTCTATTTCGCGGACAAGGCGGTCAAGGTTCCCGGACTGGACGGAACGGGCAAGATGGGCAAATCGGAAGGTAACTGCCTCTATCTATGCGATGACGAAAAGACGGTCACGAAGAAGATCATGCGTGCAGTGACCGACCAGGGACCGACCCAACTCAATCAGGAGAAACCCGAGGTGATCCAAAACCTCTTTACCCTCTGCGAACTGCTCTGCGGTAAGGAAGCGGCGGAGTATTACAACGACCTTTACAACCGCATGGAGATCCGTTACGGTGATATGAAAAAGCAGATGGCGGCGGATGCAAACAAGCTTCTCGCTCCGATTCGGGAACGCATTATCGCCTATTCGTCCGATGATGCACTACTCGAACGAATCATGCGTCAGGGGGCTGAAGCGGCGTCTGCACGCGCTGAAAAGACTATAGAAGAAGTACGGGAAATAATTGGTTTCCGTAAAATCTAATGACGAAATATCGATATACCGAAATATCGAAATGTCGAAAACTAAATACATAGTATTCTTAGTGGCGGTGGCTCTCACCGCTTGTGGAGTGAACCAGCTGCCGATAGACGATGCGTACTATTGGCCGGACAAAAATGCGGAGGTATCAGCCCCTGCCGTTCAGACCGTCAGTCAGCCCGCTCAGGCTGCACCGGCTGAGCCGGCTGTTGAATATACCCACGTCTCTGACACCGTAGTCACCATTCGTATAAAGAAATGAGAAAGTTCAGATTCATATTGGTCTTTGTACTATGTACTTTGTCCCTTGGCACATTTGCTCAGGACTATATCCGTCTGGGCGAGCGTACCATCATGGGAACTGCGCGTTATATAGGTATGAGCGGTGCCATGTCGGCTATCGGCGGAGATCCTTCCGCTGCGCATGACAATATCGCCGGACTCGGTCTGTACCGTCGCGCCGAGGGGATCATATCGCTTGACGTGACGCATGGCTCGTCCCGTACTGCAATCAGTATTCCGCATGCTTCTTTTGTTCTCAGCCTGCCGAGTTTCCAACCGGGTAGCAAGGTGAAGTTCAACAATATATTCTTCTCTTACCGCCGGTTGCATGTTTACAACCTTTCCGTCTTGGGCAACGGCGCGAATGCACCTTCTTTAGGCGCGCTTGTGAACAGGGAAAGCATCGCATGGGATATTCCTTTCTGTAAGGAACGGACCAATGATGCCTATTCGTTGGATTTGGTAGAGAGCGGAGCCGTCAATGAGTTTGATTTCGGATGGGCGATGAATATCTCCGACCAATGGTACGTGGGACTGGGTGTGAACATCCAGTCATACAGGATGAGTTCCAATGCCACGTATAATGAGACGTTCGGCTCCATGTATAACCGAAACAAAACAACGCTACTCCATACGGGAACTTCGGTCTCGATGTCAGCCGGTATGATTTACCGTCCTGCGGAGTGGATGCGCCTGGGGTTGGGTATCGAGACACCTTCTCTCGGTTCGCTATCCACTTATACCACGGGTACTTTTACCGCCAAGACGGACAGCGTGCGAAACTCCTATGCAAAGGATCTTGTCATGCGCGACGGGAATTTCCATATGCCGCTCCATACCAGCACCTCCGCGGCGTTCCAAATAGGCGCATACGGAATGGTGGCACTCCAGTATGATTTCTATTACCAGAACTCGGCAGACCCCATTCATTCGCTCCGTGCCGGTATAGAAGTTATACCTGTAATGGGTATGTACATTAACGCCGGTTATGCCTGCGAGAGCCCGTTCAAACGGAACAAAAAGGTAGTCCCCATGGATCCTACGTTCGATCGTCAAGACACCTATTTTACCCGTCCGAATATAACACACTACGGATCCTTTGCCATCGGCTATCGCGGTCCGAATGTTATTGTGCAGGCGGCATACCAATACCGCTGGAACAGGCAGGATTTGTATGCACATGAGAATATAGTAAATCCTTTTGACGCCCAAACAATAACCCATAGAGTGGTGTTAACCGTCGGCTGGCACCAATAAAAATAACAGATTGTACATATAGTGTCCGCATAACAATAGGAACCGGAAAACTCAACAAAAATCAACTAACCGAGTGCAAATGCTTCACTAATGGCGTGCCGGTACTCTACCGCCGTGACCCGACTGGGGTAGTTTACATTCCTACCCACGGTAGCGATGAGGTGGCCGGATTACAGAGGAAAAAGCAGGCCTCAAATCCTATTCTCAGGAAGTTTTCTCGAGTAGAAGTTATGCGGACGCTTTTTTTAGAACATCATGGAAAATGAACAGATAGAAGCCCGCGCGAACCGCGCGGTGGAGCTCTTCAAACAGGGATTTAACTGCTCGCAGGCGGTGTTCGCCTCCTGCGCGGATTTATATGGCATAGAGGACGAGCAGTTGGCTCTCCGTCTGGCAGCCTCTTTCGGAGGCGGAATGGGTAGAATGCGGTTAGTATGCGGAGCTGCCAGCGGTATGTTCATGCTTGCCGGTCTGCATAACGGTTCAACCACGCCCCACGACAACGAAGGCAAAATGGCGAACTATCAGTTCGTGCAGCAGCTTGCCGGAGATTTCAAGGCTAAGTACGGCAGCCTTGTTTGCGCCGAACTGTTAGGCCTTGCGCCGAAAGGGCAATGCAATGTGAAACTGGATCTGGATCCGCGCCCTGCTGAACGCACACCTGAGTATTACGAGAAACGTCCGTGCGGCGAGATGATAGCAGAGGCAGTGAGAATCTATCTAAGGAGAGTGAACGAGCACGTGAATGACTGAAACGAAAGAAAAATTATGGAATGCCAATTACATCAAAGTGTGGGTTGCCAACTTCCTGATGTATTTTGCGTTTATGCTGCTCACGCCGCTGCTGCCGCTGTATCTGCGCGACACGTTCGGCGCGGACAAACAGGTTATCGGTCTGGTGCTATCCGGCTATGCGGTAGCGGCATTGTGCATCCGTCCCTTCAGCGGTTATTTCGTGGATTCTTTTCCGCGAAAGATGATTTTGCTCATTTTCTATGCGCTGACGGCGTTGTTCTTCGGCGGTTATCTGGCAGCAGGCAGTCTGACGCTTTTTGCCATCGTGCGTATGGTACACGGCGCGCCGTTCGGCGCTACGGGTGTCTCGCTTTCCACCGTGGCGATTGATGTACTGCCGTCCTCGCGACGCGCGGAAGGAATAGGGTATTACGGTCTTAGCAATAATATAGCAACTGCCATTTCGCCGGGTGTCGCGATGTTCCTTTTCGGCAAGTTCCATAGTTATCCGATGCTCTTCTGGCTGGCTTTCGGAACGGCTATTTTAGGCATGCTGATCTCTTATTCCATCCATCCGCGGCACCGCGAACCGGAGCTGAACAAAAAGCCCGTTTCGTTGGACCGTTTCCTGATGCTTCGCGGCTGGCCGCCGTTCCTCACCATCCTGACGATGGCAACGGCATACAGCGTCGTCTCAACATATGTGGCTATCTACGGGCAGGAACGGTTAGGTATTACGACCGGCACGGGTATGTTCTTCACCCTCTTTGCCGTCGGTCTGATTCTAAGCCGTTTGACGGGCAGCAAGTCGCTCGCCAAAGGACTGATCATCCGCAATGCTTCGTTGGGATTGATTGTCTCGTTGAGCGGTTTTGTGCTCTTTGCCGCCAGTCCGACCGTGTGGGCGTATTATCTGGCGCCGTTTATCATCGGTCTGGGTAACGGGCATGTGTGGCCTGCGTTCCAGATGATTTTTATCAACATGGCGCCCAATTCGCAACGCGGCACAGCCAACTCGACGCTCCTCACAGCCTGGGATTTAGGCATGGGATTGGGTATGTTTGCCGGTGGGGCATTAGCAGAGCATTACGGCTATTTTCCGGCTTTCTGGGCGGGTGTGGTGCTTTATGGTGCCGGCATAGTTTTCTATTTTGCATACGTGCGTAACTATTACAATGTGCATAAACTACATGACTGACATGAAATATTTTTTAGCAATCCTCGGTGGCGGACCGGCGGGTTACACGGCGGCAGAGATTGCCTCAAAGGCAGGCAAAGACGTCATTCTATTTGAGCAGAACGCCCTTGGCGGTACGTGCCTTAATGTGGGCTGTATTCCTACCAAGTCACTACTTTACGGTGCGAAGCAGTATTACAATGCTACGCACGCGCAGAAATACGGCGTGACGGCGGAGAACGTGGTGTTTGACTACGCTGCGATGCAGAAACGCAAGACGATTGTCGTCCGCAAACTCGTTGCCGGCATCAAACAGCGGCTCAATAACGAGCACTGCACCGTAGTGAACGGGGTGGCCGTAGTAATGAGCCATCAGCCGTCAGTTGTCAGCATAGAGTGCAACGGCGAGACCTACGAAGCAGAGAACCTGATGATCTGTACGGGCTCGACGAATTTCGTACCGCCTATACCCGGGATCAAGGATAATCCGGCGGTGTGGGACAGCACCGATGCATTAGCGGCTGCCGAACTGCCGAAGTCCATCATCATCGTTGGCGGCGGCGTGATCGGAATGGAGTTCGCTACGCTTTACCATGAGTTAGGCGTGCCCGTGACAGTCATTGAAGCCATGCCGACAATTCTACCGAACCTTGATCAGGAAGTGGTACAAGTCCTGCTTGATAAATACCGCAAGGCGGGAATAAATATCCTGACGGGAACAAAAGTGGAAGGGATAAGACCCCTCCCGACCTCCCCTGAACGGGAGGAGAAGGGATGCCAAGTTAAAGCCAATGGCGAATGGTTTGAGGCGGAGAAAGTGCTTGTGTGTGTCGGTCGCAGGGCTAATCTGCAAGGCTTAGAGGCTCTCTCGGATCTTGAGATGGTGTGCGGGGCAATCAAGGTAGATGAGTTCTGCAAGACGAACCTGCCAAACGTATATGCCTGTGGCGATGTGACGGGCAAGATCATGCTGGCGCATGTGGCTTCGCGTCAGGCGGAAGTGGCGGTAGGACGGATGCTCAAGCAGATTCCGCTGCAACGCATCGCTTACAACGCTATTCCGTCGGTCGTTTATACGAATCCCGAAATAGCTTCGGTGGGTCTGACTGAACAGCAAGTGAGAGAGTTTTACACCGAGATGGAAGGTCCTGACGGTATCACCAAAGCGGGTGGAGTAGAGGCGTTCTACGAGGTACATAAACTGCCGATGACCTTCTCAGGACGATTCATGGCGGAGAACGACGGCGAGACAGGACTCTGCAAGATGATTGTGGAGAAACGCAATCAGACGATTGTGGGCGTGCATTGTATCGGCAACCCGAGTTCAGAGTTCATCGCGGCTGCTTCGTTCGCTGTGCGTAACGGCTACACGGTTGCGGAGATGAAACAGGTGGTGTTCCCGCATCCGACAGTAAGCGAGATCCTGCACGAGGTGCTATAAAACATAGAGATAAATTTGCGTATTCCGGGAAAAAGCAGTAACTTTGCAGACTTTTTGAAATTCTTGAGAATAATATATCATGAAAAAACACATTATTTCTATTGTCGCGCTTTTGTTATGCGTGAGCATGGGATGGGCGATAGATGAGTCTTATTATGCGTCTATTGACTCTAAAGGGCAGTCCGCATTACGAGATGCCTTGTACATTATTACGGCGGCGGGTCCACAAGGCATGAGTTATAAAAAATTATGGACCGCTTATTATACTACAGATGTTTACCCCGCTGATTCCGTGGGCAAATCAGGAAAGATCTGGGATATGTATTCCAACGTGTTGTTTACCCCGGGATCGAATCAATGTGGCACTTATGGTAATGTTGGGGATTGTTATAACCGTGAGCACTCATTGCCTCAGAGTTGGTTCAATGAAAAAACACCTGCGAAGTATGATCTCGGACACGTAGTACCGACAGATGGAAAAGTAAATGGTCAACGTAGTAATTATCCTTTTGGAGAGTGTGCCAACGGAACGCGACTTGTAAACGGACAATACCACGGAACGGGTAAATTAGGTGCTTCTACGTTTGAAGGCTACACCTCTGTTGGGACTGTCTTTGAACCTGACGACCAATACAAAGGGGACTTTGCGCGTATGTACATGTACATGGTTGTGCGTTATAAGAAAGGTAATCAGGATGGAATAGTGCTTACGTATGAAAACGGCGCAAAGATGTTCAATACCAATGACACCAATTATGGTCTAACGGACTACTCGGTAGCGCTACTCATGAAATGGCATAGAATGGATTCCGTCTCTCGCAAAGAGACAGATCGTAACAACGGCATGGAACAGGTACAGGGCAACCGTAATCCGTTCATTGATTATCCGGAGTTAGCGGAGTACCTCTGGGGAACGAAAAAAAATAAGACTTTCTATTTTAAAGATCCCGAGGAACAAGGCAGCGGTGTAGAGGATACAGAAGTGACTGTAAAGGCGCGTAAAGTGCTGATTGACGGACAATTATATATCATTGTTGAGGAACAGATGTTTGATATAACGGGTAGAAAAGTGAAATGAGAAAAGGGATTGTATGTGTTTTGCTCGCGGCACTCTCCGTGGGCGTTTATGGCAATGTAGAAATCGGCGTAGCAGCCATACCTGATGGTTATTACAATGATGTGGACGGGAAGAAAAATGCGGATGCTATTTTGAATGAGCTCTGCTCCATCATTGATAATCACACGGTTATTAATTACCAAGGACTGGAGCCTTATTACGAACAAACGGATTTCTATTCCGACACCCTCTGGGATATGTATTCCACCTGCCGTTTTACGATGGCTGACGCGAACAATCCGCAGAGTGCCGTGTGCGACGGCTGGAACAAAGAGCACCTCGTATGTCAGTCGTGGTTAGGCTCGGGGCCGATGGTTTCCGACCTTTTTAATGTCTATCCGACCGACGCACGTATCAATAACCTGCGGTCCAACTATCCGTACGGCGTGGTGGGCACAAATAATGGCTTCAGCAAGGATCCACAACATCACGGCCTCGGTAAATTGGGACCTTCCACTGCCAGTGTGGGTACTGTCTATGAGCCTGACGACCAATACAAAGGTGATTTTGCGCGTTCGTTCTTCTACATGGCAGCGCGGTATCGGAATAATATTCTGAATAGCGGCAACGGGTCAAAGATGTACACCTCCAACCCGACCAACCTGACCTCTTACAGCCTTTCTTTCCTGTTAGAATGGCATCGGAACGACCCTGTGAGCCAGAAGGAGATTGACCGTAACCAGGCGGTCTATGGCATTCAGCATAACCGCAACCCCTTTATCGATTATCCCGAGTTGGTGGAATATATATGGGGTAACAAGGTAGGGCAGACCATTAATCTGAGTGCGATGACTCCCACCTGTGACGGCGGAGGATACATACCCGAAGAGGTGGTTAAGTATGCCATCTCATGGTCGGTCAACGGAGTGATTGTTCAGACCGATTCGGTCATTGCCAACCGTGCTGTTCCGGCTCTTCCGGAGACTCCTGTTTCCTGTTCCGATATGAGCGACACGTTTGTCGGTTGGACGGATCAAGCGCTCTCTCAACCTGCCCAACAGGCACCGGCAGTACTATACAAGAAGGCCGCGGAAATTCCTGCGATTGCTGCAAATAACACACTCTACGCCGTCTTCGCAAATGCTACAGCAGGCGAATCAGTTACGCCGGCGGTGTATGTATATGACGAAGACCACCAGAACGGATGGACCAATACAGCGACCTCAAAGGGCTCCTATTGGCTGCTGGATAAGGGAAAAGTGTTGACCTCGCCGGAAATCAATCTTGCAGGACTGAGTTCGATAAAAGTGAATATGCGTACATACGGTGGGACACAATATTGCAACCTGGATGTAAAGGCAGGCAGTGCCCAAATCGCTACGATAGAAGCAACCAGCGGAAAGTCCCTGACGGATTATACATGGACGAATACAAGTGTGCTGACCGGGAATTCGGCTCTGACCTTCTCCTCCAATTATGGAACCCTGCAAGGCATTGGCATTGCTTCCGTGACGATCAATGCCACCGGTTCAGGAGTAACCTACAGCGACTATATCACTTCCTGTGAGACTACAGATGTTGACAAACAACCCGCAAGACAGGAGAACCGCAAAGTACTGATTAACGGAAAACTTTATATCATGGTCAATGAACAGTTGTACACGATCATGGGGCAACGGGTGCGTTAAAAGTACCAAAAAATAGTGAAAAGTGGCATACACTATTGTGTATGTCATTTTTTTTTTGTAATTTTGCACCCGCAAAAGTTATGAAGAAGTTATACCTCCTGATAGTAGCCGTTTGGATGAGCATTGTGAGCATGGCGGGTGTGAATGACCTGCTATGGGATTACAGCGATGCGGCGCCGATGAAGAACCCTGATAACGGGCTCTCTTATTCGGCTCCGGTCAATGACGAAGAGGGGGTGAAGAACGGTCTAAAGGGGATCAAACTCAATAGCTCCGGTTGGTGCAGTTTCTCCAAAGCACCTATTGCAGGAGTGCTGCGCCTTTCTTTTGGTCCGCGTACGGGCAAGAACAAAGCTTCGCTCGCGGTGTATGTGTATTCGGGTGAGGAGGAAAAGACGGTAAGTATGGTAGGCACAACCTGCGAGACACGCACGCTGCGCACGATGGTGATACCCTTGACGGCGGAGCAAAACCATATTTATATTACCCGTCAGGCAGAGACGGAGATCGTTCTGCAGAAGATTGAGTTTGTCGCCGAGAGTGCCGAGCAACCCGCGCCCTGCGAAGAGGACGAAGAAAATCTGCGTTTCTATTCCGCTACCATGCCGGTGGATTCTTTTCCGGCTAATACCGCTTTCTTTTTACGCACACTGCAAGAGGCAAACAAGGCAGGTAATAAGACGATTTATCTGCCTAACGGCGTGTATGACCTCGGCGAACTGGCATTAACCGCTATAGAGGCCAATAATATTTCCATCATCGGCGAGTCGATGGAGGGCGTGATTATCAAGAACGCGCCGGACTACCGCTTTGAGTCTATCAATAAGTCTGCTACGCTCCGCATTGCCAAAGGGGTGGAGGGCACGTACCTGCAGAATCTGACAATCCAGAACGCGTTGGATTACTACAAAGACGATAACGGACGTGCAGTAGCCCTCTGGGACCAGGGTACTAAGACCATCTGCAAGAACGTGCGGCTGCTGAGTTACCAGGATACGTATTATAGCGACTGCCCGGGCGGGCTGAAGTATTTCGAGGATTGCGAGATCCACGGAACAGTAGATTTCATCTGCGGCGACGGAAATGTGTATTTCAAGAACTGTCTGTTATACGGCGAGAAACGCAGCAAGGACGGCAGCGGCAGTGACGCGCTAACTGCCAGTGGAGCTGCAAAAGATGACAAAGGGTACGTATTCGAAAACTGTAGCGTGAAGAGCGAGTGCCCGGTAGTGAGCCTCGGACGCAGCTGGAAAAGCTATCCAAAGTGTGTGTTCCTCAATACTAATCTGGATTATAGCGCCGGAGTCTTTGAACTTCGGAGCAAGGATATTAACCGGTGGACCACGAAGGGAATGATGGCGCTGCCGGAGTTGTTTGGCGAGTATAACACCATGGATGCAGAGGGCAGAGTAGTATCGCCGGAGATGAATGAAGTGGAGTTTACCCTGAAAGGCGAGACAAAACGGATGAATACCATTCTTTCTCCCGACGAAGCTGCGCGCTATACGATGGAGTATGTATTAGGCGAATGGGCACAGGAAGCAATCAACAAAATCAATAATATTAACAAACAACAATTTAATCAACATTAATTATTAACCACAATGAAAAAAACACTACTTTTTGTAGCAAGTGCTCTCATGAGCATGGCTATGATGGCAGGTCCGAATGACCTGCTGTGGGATTACACGGAGGCAGCTCCAAGTGGTAGTCCGGACAATGGTTTGTATTTCGCAAGCAAGGTAGCAGATGCGCCGAGCTCCAATAACGGACTAAATGGTATTAAGATGGACGGAAACGGTTATGCTTACTTTACGAAGGCCGCTGTGGCTGGAAAACTGAAACTGACCTTCGGCCCGCGTAGTGGCTCTAATGAAGAGTCCATGAGTGTTTATACTTGGACAGGCGATGCTCCTAAAGCAGAGACATTAATTGCCACTACAGGTAAACAAGCAGAACTGGGTACACAAATAGTAGATTTGTCTGCTGAGCACACGAACATTTATATCAAGCGTACAGGAAGCGTACAATCTGTTCTTCAAAAAATTCAGTTCGTAGAGAATGTGGCTCGTACGTTTGTGGATTTCAAGATTGAGTTCCGCGAGAACCCATATCAGGTGCTTCTGCCGGAAGGTGGTGAACTGCCGCAGGGTGTGAGTGTAGCAGGAACAAATTACAACGGCGGTCAGCATGGTATCCAAGGCGGTACGATCACTGTTCCTGTTGACGGTCCGGTGAAGTTCACTCTTGGTGCTTGCCAATTCAGCACAACCCCCATCACTATCAAGAAGGACGGAGTGGATTTTGCTACCTTTAGCAACAAAGCCGCTTGCGGCGAGACAGCAGGTAACTTCGCGCAGAATGTGCTGTACGTCTATACGGGTGATGCTGCTACGCTGACGTTTGAATTGGGTTCGCAGACCTATCTGCCTTATTTCTTCGCAGAGGCAACGGAGATCACTCCGTGCGACGTGATTTTCAAAGACCAGAACGGCGCAACGCTGGGCAAGATCGAGACCTACGAAGGTGCCAACTTGACCGTGCTGCCTTACGGCGAGAGCGATCTGACCATCCCTGAGGGAGAAGTGTTCCGCGGATGGTTCTATACGAACGGCAAGAAAGCCGCTATCGGCGACGCTATTACCGGCAACACCACCATTACTGCCAAGGTTACTCCTGTAGAGACCGCTACCGTAGGAAGCGTACAGACGTATGACTTCGCCAGCCAGATTTTCTATCCGGAGGACCATGAGACCGTAACGACTAACGGCGGTTCGTTCCACGACGCAACACACGGCTGGTATTTCAACGCAGACGGAAGCATTGATATTCAGGTAGCAGGCAACGCGATTATCAATGTGACGCTTTGCACCTATTCGGAGACAGGCGACGTGATTCTGATGAACGGCGAGACCAAGATCGGACAGACGAGTGTAGTAAAGAACGGAACGGAAGGTGCTACAGCTACACCTGATGGAACCGAGTATTCGTACAAATACACAGGCGATGCAACGACGCTGACACTGAGCTGGACGGCTAAGCAATATATCCACAAGATCGTTGTTTACAATGTATTGGATTTCCTGGAGAAAGATGAAGCAACAGGCTATTTCATGGTTCCTTCCGGTGACGTGGCATCGTTCCTGCTGGCACTGGTACAGGCTGAGAGCGGCGACAAGATCTTCCTGCCGAACGGCACGTATGATCTGGGCGAGACTTGCTTGACTACTATCAGCAAGGACAATATTGCTATCATCGGTCAGTCGATGGAAGGCGTGATTATCAAGAACGCTCCGGACGCATCGAAAGAGAGTATTGACAAGACGGCTACCCTCAAGATCAACAAGAACGTGAAGAACACGTATCTGCAGGATCTGACGATCCAGAACGCGCTGGATTACTACAAGAATAATAACGGCCGTGCCGTAGCTCTCTGGGACCAAGGAACACAGACCGTTTGCAAGAACGTGCGTCTGCTCTCGTATCAGGATACCTATTACAGCAACCTGCAAGGTGCATTGAAGTATTTTGAGGACTGCGAGATCCACGGAACCGTCGATTTTATCTGCGGTGACGGTAGCGTATATTTCAAGAACAACCTGCTGTACTGCGAGAAGCGTAACTCGAACGGCGGCGGAAGCGATGCGCTGACCGCTAACAACGGTCCTGCAACGGACAAAGGTTATGTGTTCGAGGGCTGTACAGTCAAGAGCGAGTGCCCGACCGTTTCCTTCGGACGCGCATGGAACAACAAACCGTCCGTTGCGTTCCTCAATACGTTAGTGGACTATAGCGCAGGCGAGTTCGGTTTCTCGGACGGCAGCAAGATCGAGCGTTGGACCAAAGAACTGATGAACGCCAATGCATGGCCTCAGTTCGGCGAGTACAACACGCACTTGGCTGACGGTACTGTGCTGACTCCGGCAAACAATGTGGTAACCTTCGTTGATACGAAGTCCGGTAATGCTACGCGTGACATTGAGACCGTCCTGACGGCAGAGCAGGCTGCTGTTTACACGATGGAATATACTCTTGGTGACTGGGCGGCAACGGCAAAGGCTGATGCCTCTCAGGCTATTCTGACTTACAAGAACGGTGAGTGGGCTCCGCGTGAGGCAACAATCTTCCTTGTAGAGAGCGCCGAAGGTGCATCTATCGTAACCGAACTGCCGGCACTGCCGTTGGCAGAAGGTACGGTAGTCCGCGCGGCAAACGGTCGTGGCGGCTTCGGCGAACCTGCTCACGAGGGCGAGCCTACTGAGGCAATCGAGAATACCGCTGTTGAGGGAGCGAAAGCTGTAAAGGTCATCCGTGACGGTCAGGTAATCATCGTTCGTGGCGAGAAAGAGTACAGCATATTCGGACAAGAAGTAAAATAAAACATTCATCGGGTGTGTTTTGCACAGCACTTGCATAGCACTCGCATAGCAGATGCATAGCACTTGCACCCGGTGGTGATTTGAAACATTTTTAATATATATAATGGATTGGTTTAGTAGTTTATTTTTTGGTACCGGGATAGCACACTCGATATTTGTGCTCACTCTGGCGATTGCTGTGGGTATCTTCTTGGGCGCGAAACTCAAGTTCAAGGGGATTACCCTCGGCATCACCTGGATCCTTTTCTGCGCGATTGCGTGCAGTCACTTTGGCATGACGCTCGACCCGATGGTCGAGTCGTTTGCCAAGGATTTAGGACTTATACTGTTTGTGTATTCCATCGGCTTGCAAGTCGGCCCGGGTTTCTTCTCGTCTTTCGGAAAAGGCGGGTTGAGGCTTAATATGCTGGCAGCAAGCATCGTTCTATTGGGCTGTGTCACCGCTTATGTGATCCATCTGTTGAGCGGTGAAGATATAGCGGTCATGACGGGTGTGCTCTTTGGTGCCGTGACCAACACACCGGGACTGGGTGCCGCGCAACAGACATTTCAGGATCTGACAGGTATATCCAACCCGGATATAGCCTCCGGTTATGCTATGGCGTACCCGCTTGGCGTAGTAGGAATCCTGTTCTCCATGATGCTCATCCGCTGGGTGTTCCGCATTAAGATGGAGAAGGAGGAAGAACAGGTCTCCAAAGAGAAAGGCGAGGCACAGCAGGTGGAGCATTACGACATGAAACTGAC
>ODAI012106182.1_pt1 | contig 51848 bp, 53 predicted proteins | sample 1539321 | NCBI WGS metagenome assembly ODAI01 (sample SAMN02144231, study PRJEB22623) | gut metagenome | biome: sheep rumen | host: Ovis aries | place: New Zealand
AAGATTCTCTTTTAGAAAATCATAGAAGTATCATTTAATAGATTTCCCGCTTTGCGGAACTCATAGATTTCTACGAAGTATCGATCAAAGCCCTTCGGGCAGAAATCATAGAATAACAGCCTTCGGCTGGAAATCTTGGAAATAAATAATATAATAGATTTCTACGAAGTATATATTAAAGCCCTTCGGGAGCATCAGTTCATCAACTTCAACTTTTAACCGGTTTGAACCGATAATTAATACAACGTCTAAATCCGTAACAGTTTGAGTGTCACTTCCCTGTCATTTCTGTCTATTTGATGAGCGAGGTATTTAGGTCGAAAGCAGTAGTTAAATGATTACCTTTGTCAATATCACAGAAGAAGAGTTTCTTGATAGCAAGTTGCTTTATAAGCATATGTCATTAGAGGACGCTTTACGTTCTTTAAATGAAAAATACTTATGGTTTGCCAATCCATCTAAATGGAAGGACCCTTTTGAGAAAAGATTCTTGGAGGCAAAGTATATTAAGAATGGGAAAGAAGTTCGCTTTAATTGGAAAGGAAAAGTTTTCTGTACTTGCTTGACACAAACCCAAACAAGTGAAGCTTATTGGAATATATATAGCCAAAACAGCATTGGTATTGAATTCAGAATTTATAGAGAGCAACTTTTGGAAGAATTGAAGAAGTATGATGCTACCTATAAAATTTTTATTGGTCGTGCAGAGTATTTGAAGACTAGTGACATTGAAAAAGATTTAAAAGATATTCCTTTTAATCCTGCGATGACTCCAGACGTGAAAATTAATTCTGATATATATGCATCTCGTTTGTTCTTATTAAAACGCGTAGCATTTAAATATGAAGATGAAATTCGTATCATCTTGGTAAAAAAGAACGCTACAAAAGAAAATGGAATCAAGGTGACATATGATTGTGATAATACAGATTTGATTCATCAAATTGTTCTTGATCCAAATCTTGGAGATAGCACCTCCCGAATGCTCAAGAAGGTCTTTGCTACTGAATATGGATTTAAACCATTTGTAGGAACGTTTCATATTCATAATACTGTTAGAGTTTTGCAGTCGCAACTTTATACTAAAAAAAGTATAGCAGAGTTGCATATAGATTAGAAACGTTTCTTCCATCATCCACATCTTAACGATAATATGTTTACACCAATTATAACAGCAGAAGGGATAGCACGTGAAATTGTAAGCAGAGCGATAGGTGAACAGGCTGTTGCTATTAATGATTTGTATAATGCTTTAAGGGATTACCCTGCATTGCAACATCTGGTCGATTTGCTCTTAAACCATGTTCCTGGACAAGCCATTACAGGTGATGAGATAAACACAGCAATGACCGAGTTGCTCACGTTCTATAATAGGAATACAGACAACAAGTATAACTTGACATCATACCAGAAAACCATAGAGAAGGAGATGAACCGTACGTTTGTTAGTATGGTAAATGATGCAATTCGCTCTTATTTGATAAGGATAGTATGACAGGAACCTGTCCCCTGTCATTTTGGTATTCCAAATACTCGTTAATAAGGGAGTTCAAATAATATGACCTTTCTCACTCTCCAATTGTATTCGTTCAATTTTTGATATTTGTTCGATTTCCCGCTTTTCGGTAACTCACAGATTTCTACGAAGTATTAATAGTTCCACGCGCCTCAGCGCCTTCCACCTTTCACGGCCTTCGGCCTTTAGCGTTTTAAACTTTTCACTAGCGGCTCAGCCGCCTATATTATGCCAACCAAACGAATAGAATATATTGATGCGATGCGGGGATTCACGATGATTTTAGTTGTGTATTCTCACATACTTTTGTTTTCATATCATTTGAAGAGTGATGTTTTTACATATAATGATATCTTTGTAAAGTTCAGAATGCCCTTGTTCTTCTTTATTAGTGGTTGGGTTCTTTATAAAGCAGACCGTATTTGGAATATTTCCACTCTTAAATCTTTCCTCTCGAACAAGTTTAGGGTACAAATTGTTTCGACAGCAGTTTTTTTCCTATTTTATGCTTATCTATTTAATTATGATATATCAAAAGGACTTATAGATTCTAAACTAGGTTATTGGTTTACCTTCGACTTATTTTGTTTCTTCTGTTTTTACACTACTTCCTGTTATGTCGTTCCAAAAAGGTTTTCTTCTGGAATGATGGTTGATAGTGTGGTTCTTTTGGTCATGGTGTTAATAATGTTATTAAGTTTTTCTCATACACTATTCGATCAAACCGAATTCGGAAAAAGTGTTTTTGGATATTTGAGCATAGCTAAATGGCGATACTATGTTTTTTTCATTTTGGGAGTATTTGTCAAAAAGTATTTCAATAGCTTCGTCTCTTTGACAAATAATAAGTATTTTATAGGTTTCATAATTGTCTCATTTGTTTTCTTATTATGTTTTGAGAATAAACTAGAAAGTCCTATTGTCGAGAAAGTGTTATTTGTGGTTTATGGTCTACTTGGTGTAATCATAGTATTTACCTTTTTCAGGAAATATGAAGATTCATTCATTCAAAATAAGAGAATAGGCTTTGCTCTGCAGTTTATTGGCAGAAGAACTCTAGATATATACCTTATCCACTATTTTATTGTTCCAAGAAGTTTGTATGTATTGGGTACTTTTTTTGAACACGATAACAACTATTCTTTAGAATTCATTATAACATTAGCGCTTTCCTTATTAGTTATTTCTATTTGCTTAGTTATTAGTAGTATCATAAGACTGAGTCCTGTGTTAAGTCACTATTTATTAGGAGTGAAATAATAGATGCAATGATAGTTATTTAAAGTGTTAGTTTAGAAGTCCTTTGAGCTTTGCTTTTTAATGGAAACAGAATCTCAGAAAAATAAGCGCATAGCAAAAAATACCCTTTTTCTGTATTTTAGGATGGCTTTTTCTATGCTTGTAGCATTGTATACGAGTAGAGTCATCTTGAATGCGTTAGGTGAGGATGATTATGGTATATATGGTGTAGTGGGTGGCATCGTTGTCTTCTTTAATATAATACAAGGTTCTTTGAATGCGGCAATTAGCAGGTTTATAACTTTTGAGCTGGGAAAAGGGGATGAAGAAAGGCTTTCGAAAGTCTTTAGCACATCAGTGAACATTCAGGCTGCGATGTCTTTTGTTTTTTTTGTTTTAGCCGAAATAATTGGTGTGTGGTTTTTAGAAAACAAGATGAATATTCCAGATGGTAGGATGTATGCAGCTCACTGGGTGTTACAATGTTCAATACTTTCTTTTATCGTTGGGCTTCTTAGCGTCCCGTACAATGCTACTATCATAGCTCATGAGCATATGGGTGCTTTCGCCTATTTAAGCATTCTGTCTACTTTCCTTAATTTGGGGGTTGCATTAATAATAAATTACGTTCCATTTGACAAGTTGATTTTCTATGCTTTCTGTATAGTTGGAATTAATGTGTTAATGCGAATCATCTATGGAATCTACTGTAAAATTCATTTTCAAGAGGCTACGTGGCGTTTTGTAAAAGATAAGGCATTAGTAAAGGAAATGGCGGGGTTTGCCGGATGGAATTTCCTCGGTGCAAGTTCAGGAGTTTTGTTGAGCCAGGGCGTTAATATTTTGATGAACATTTTCTTCGGTGTCGCTGTTAATGCTGCACGAAGTATTGCAAGTCAAATTGACAATGCTGTTAATATGTTGGTCAACAACTTTACGATGGCAATCAACCCGCAGATTACAAAATCGTATGCCTCAGGAGATATGACATATATGCATGATTTGGTATGTAAAGGTGCTAAGTATTCCTTTTTCATTATGCTTGTACCATCACTTCCATTATTATTGGAAGCTCCTCAAATATTAGTATTGTGGTTAAAACAGGTTCCTAATTTTACTATAGTATTTGTGAGGTTAACTATTCTGATTTCTTTGGTTTCCGTACTTTCTCAGACACTAATTACCTCAATGCTAGCAACAGGTAAAATAAAGAAATATCAAATTATAATTAGTAGTTTGAGTTATTCTATTTTTATTTTTGCTTATTTGGCCTATAGGTTGGGCCTTCCACCTTATACATCTTACATTATTCAATTAATTGTATTTGTAATCGAGTTAGGAGCAAGATTGTTATTGTTGCGTGGAATGATTTCCCTTTCGATAAGAGAATATGCAATTTCTGTAATTTTAAAAATTATGGTAGTAGTAATAGTTGCTTCCATTATTCCTGTTTTAGTGATGCTGTCTATGCATGAATCGTTGTTGCGTTTGTTTTTTATTTGTATTCTGAGTGTTGTTAGTGTATTGCTTACAATATATGGCTTGGGATTATCTTCAGGTGAGAGAAAATGGCTAAATGGAAAGGTTGTTAGTTTTGTTAAAGTTCGAATGAAATGATAAAAGATAAAGTTATTACACTATTGAGGATCATCTTTGGTAAAAGACCAGTTATCGTTCAAAAGCCAGTCAACGTCATTCAGTTAGGTGAGTCGGAGTTGTTGAAGGGTAAGACTGCACTAATCACAGGTGGGTCTAGTGGAATTGGCTTTGCAATAGCAAAGGCAATGCTGCAAGCTGGCGCATCCGTAATTATTACAGGACGTAATGAAGAAAAGTTGAATGATTGTACAGGGAAATTGAATGCTTATAGAAGAAGTGATGCTTTTATACTTTCTGAAGTTCTCAACATGACCACGGTAGCCACATTTGATCAGGCTTTTCAGAATATTTTGAGGAAGATTGAAGGTCATTCAATCGATATATTGGTCAACAATGCTGGCACACGCGGGAACTGTGAAAGTGATTTTGGAAAAGCGGTGGAAGAGGATTATGATGTTATCATGAATACGAATTTGAAGGGTATGTTCTTCTTTTCCCAAATAGTTGCAAGATATATGGCGGACAACCATATTGAAGGTAACATCTTAAACATCGCATCTTCGTCTTCGTTGAGGCCGGCCAACTCTGCATATATTCTTAGCAAATGGGGGATTCGTGGGCTAACATTAGGCATGGCAAAAGCTCTGATTCCTCATGGCATTGTTGTAAATGCAATCGCTCCCGGTCCAACTGCAACTCCAATGCTGAATAAAACTACTGATGATGTCAATTTCCCCCAGAATCCAAGTGGTCGTTTAGTTACTCCTGATGAAATTGCTAATATGGCGGTTGTTATGTCTTCCTCTATGGGAAGAATGGCTGTAGGTAATATTGTTTATATGACAGGCGGTTCAGGACTTATTACCATGGATGATGCCATATATGATTTCTAATTTTGATTTTTATGTATACAGACAATAGGAATATACAGATATTGTTAGCACTGCTAAAGGAGCATCATATTACAAAGGTAATAGCATCTCCAGGAGGGACAAATCCTCCGGTGTTAATGAGTATGCAGGTTGATGGCTCTTTTGAAATGTTTTCATGTGTAGATGAGCGTTCTGCTGCTTATATGGCTTGTGGTATGGCAGAAGAGTCAGGTGAACCAGTCGTTATCTGTTGTACTGGTGCCACGGCATCAAGAAATTATATGTCAGCTTTAACAGAAGCATATTATCGAAAATTGCCCATCATTGCAATAACTTGTTCACGACCAAATTTTACACGTGGCCATCTCATGCCTCAGGTAACTTACCGTGACAGGTATCCATCAGACATACTGGTTGACGGAGAGCATCTGCAAACGGTTCGCAATCGTGATGATCAATGGGATTGTGAGTTTAAGGTCAATAAGGCGCTGTTGGCTCTGAAACATCGTGGTGGTGGCCCAGTCCATTTTAATGTGGAAATTATCACCCATGCTTACACGACCCCAAGTTTACCTCCTGTACATGTGATACATCGTGTAACTCAAATGGATAGTTTTCCTACCATAAGAGGTAACCGAATAGGATTATTTATAGGCTCTCATAAATTTATTTCTAAGGATCTTCAAAAGAAGATTGAGCAGTTTTGTGAGAATTACAATGCTGTAGTTTTTTGCGACCATACGAGCGGATACTATGGTCGTTATTCAGTTCCGTATGCTCTAATCGCGACTCAGCATAATCATCAGTTTGGATTAAGTCATTTGGATTTATTGATTCATTTGGGTGAAATCTCAGGTGACTATTTGACGATGGAATCAATGCGTTCTTCGCATGTTTGGAGAGTGAGTGAAGATGGTGAGATAAGGATTAAGTTTGGATCTTTAGACTACCTTTTTGAAATGAATGAAGAAACATTCTTCACTCATTATGTTGAGAATAAAACAGAACAAAATGTTGCTTTCTGGGAGGAATGTAATGACGTTTATCAGATGTTGTATCATGCTATCCCAGAACTGCCGTTAAGCCTTATATATATTGCCTATACGTTGGCTCCCCAAATGCCATTAAACAGTGTGATACATTTTGCGATTATCAATTCTTTGCGCGCATGGAATTTCTTCAGAACAGATCCATCAATTCGGACTAATTGCAATGTTGGGGGCTTTGGCATAGACGGGTGTACTTCATCGTTGATAGGCGCATCTCTGGTTGATAAGAATAAGTTATACTTTTTATTTACGGGTGATTTGGCGTTTTTCTATGATTTGAATTCCTTAGGAAATCGCCATATTGGACCTAACGTTCGCATTTTATTATTAAATGACGGAAAAGGAGCAGAGTTCACTCATTTCATGAACCCCCAATACGAGCGTGATGTCAATGTGTATATTGCGGGGTCAGGTCATTTCGGAAATCAATCTCAAAATCTTGTTAAGCATTTTGCTGAAGATCTAGGATTTGAATATTTGCAAGCAAAAACAAAAGAAGATTTTCAAAATCAATATGCCCAGTTTATTTCTCCTGAAATAACAGAAAAGCCAATGGTCTTTGAAGTGATTACATCTGACCAGGGGCAGAGTGAGGCTTGGAAAGCCTTATGCAATTTGGTTGATGCTACTACAAAAGAAAAAGTAACGAAGGAGATAGCAAAATTCGAGGAAAAGATAAAGGGAAAAGTCAGAAAAGTATTAATTAATAAACTTAATCCTTAAATGAAGGAACGATTGATTTGGATAGATGCTATCCGTGGTTTGGCTATCATCTTGGTTGTAATGGGGCATGCCATAGCTTGGAATTATAGCGATTGGCATGAGGTTTGCCTGTTTGATCAAGCACAGCCTGTCAACTACATGGCTGGTGGTTGTATTTGGCAAATTATTTATTCTTTTCATATGGCACTATTCTTTATGGTAAGTGGATTTCTAACAGGAAATATGGCTGTTACAAGAAAGAATGTTTTTGCTATCGTAAAGAATAAAGTTATACGTTTGTTGGTTCCGTATTTAGCAACAGGCTATTTAATTTTTTTCGTTCGTGGTAATTGGGGGTATTGGTTCTTATTAACATTGTTTGAACTGTCCTTACTTTGGATTGTAATGTCATGGATATTAGATATTATCAATAAAAATAGGCAATTATGGACAGATTTGATATTTATGGGAGTTGTATATCTATGTTTGCGTGCTATCTCATATTTACTACCTCAAACCAGTGTTGTCGTTGATTCAAATATCTTAAAATACTTCATTCCATTTTGTGTCGGTACCTTAATAGGTAGGCACAAAATAGTTAAGAATCTTGTATCGAATTCGAAGACATATACGTTTTGTCTTCTTGCGTTTGTAGTTTTATTTTCGTCAAGGTATATTATAAACTTTCCACAATTATACCAGGTAGTATCTAAATTAGATTTCTTCTTGTCTGTTTCATCTATCTTGGCTTGTATTTCGATCTTCCATATTTTTATGGACGGAGTAAATAAGAAGATTGAAAGTTTCTTCGCCTATCTCGGAATACTGAGTATGCCTATATATATATTGCATAATTTATTTATGATGCAAATGCCTGTTGTCGGATGTTTCATATTAGAACAAAATCCCGTAACGTCAATAACATTCCAGTTAGTATATTCTTGCTTGATTTCAACTATTTCAATTATATTGTGTATTATCGCATATCATATACTTAGACGATCAAAAACGATTCGCTTGTTGATGTTTGGGGAAAAATAAATAGGAAATGAGAGTTGGAGTATTAACATATCATTGTGTTCCCAATTTTGGTGCCCAGCTACAGGCTATGTCAACAGTTGGCTATTTGAAGAGAATGGGGCATACCCCAGTTCTACTGCATTGGTATCCGAAAGATTTGGAGGCTTTATATGCTCGAATGGTTCCAAAAGAACAACGTTTTTGTCAGATGAAGTTTGCAGAGGAGCATTTTCCTTTAAGTTCCTGTTGCCGAACAGAGAAACAACTGATTCAAGAGATTGATCGACAGCAATTGGATATGATTATAACTGGTAGTGACGCTCTTTTTAGATATGTCCCGCTATGTGATCGCAAAAAAGTTTTCTCAAAACGTAAACTTCGTTTCGTGAATAATTATGTATCCAGTGAAGATTTAGATGGGAATCCATTTTTCTGTGGCTACTATGGCGAACTCTCAAAGCAAATACCTGTAGTAGCATTCTCTGTTTCGTCTCAGAGTTGTCCTTATCCGAGAATGACTCAGGAAGAAAAAGAGAAAATGGGTAGGTTCATCTGTAATTTTAAAATAATAACGGTTCGTGATCAATGGACAAAGCAGATGGTAGAAGATGTTGCGGGGCTTAAGAATATCAAAGTGACGCCTGACCCTGTTTTTGCCTTCAACCAGAATTGCTTTATTCACATTCTAACGAAAGAAGAGATATGCGAACAATTCCATTTGCCCGAACATTATGCATTGATTTCGTTAGTGCCAGGAGTGCTAAAGACAGATTATCTATGTTCTTTGAGAGACCAATTAAAGGCGCATGGTATCTCGCCAGTTTTTCTACCAGAGCCAGAAGGTATTATTTTGAATGAGATTCATCAACAGATTCATTTACCTTTAAATCCTATAGAATGGTTTTCGCTTATTAAGCATTCAGATGGTTATATTGGGACTAGAATGCATCCTATTATTGTAAGCTTACATAATAGTGTTCCATTCTTTAGCTTTGATGGGAATGGATATACCGACAAAAATGGTACTTTTGTCCAGCAAAGCAGTAAGGTTTATGATATTTTGAATAAAGCAGGACTTGAAAGTAATACCTATCCATTGAGGGGGAATTTACCATTACCATCTTCAGATACTATTATAGGATTCTTAATGAATTTCAACAAAGATAATTGTCATGCGTTTGCTCAAGCGATGTTGACAAACTATGAAATAGCCATGCAATACTTATTTTAATCATACTAAACCAATTATGAAAGTAATTGTTGTTACAGCATTTACTCCAACACCTGAGAATACGAGAGGTATCTCTGGATTATTATATGCTCTTCTGCGATATAGGCCTAGTCATGTTGAAATAAAAATATATTCTTATAATTTTAATGCGATTGGTAATGACGTATGTTATCAGGTGTCAAAAGTATTAAATGCAGAAATCAAAATTGTTGAGAAACCAGCATGGACTAAGTTGTTTGGCAATGTTTGGATGGGACGGTTTGCCAAATTCTTAATGAAGGAGCACATTGAGTGTCTTATGCCCAATAAAAAAGTTGTCAATATTCTGCAGCAAGAAAATGCGGACCTCATTTGGATATATCCTTATTTCTTCTATAGGTATGCAAAATTGATGCCCAATCAGCAATTTGTCGTAACAGCATGTGATTGTGAGTCATTAATTAATGTAAGAAAGTTCCAGACAAAGAGATGTCTGATGGATAAAAAAGCATTAAGGCATACATATATCATGCTGAAGAAAGGCTTACGTTTTGAGAGTGAATGGAACCTGCCTAATCTGCAAATACATTTTGTCGGGGAGGCCGATAAGTTGTTCTATGAGAGAATTTATGGATATCATAATTCTCATTTTATATTGCATCCTCACTATTCTCTTGCTGATAAGAACATCACTTTTTCTAAGCCCAAATTAAAGGTGATAATGACAGGAGGATATGATATCTACACGGAAGATGATGTTGATTTGATGTTGCCCAACCTAATTAAACATAATCAAGAACTCCATGAGCATTTCGAGTTTACTATTTTAGGAAAGACATGGGACCCTGTAAAACGCAAACTCGAAAAGAATGGATTTGAATGTCAATATAAAACATGGGTTGAAGATTATGCAGAAGAGTTGGTACAACATGATATTCAATTGGCTCCGATTAGTTATGGAACAGGAACGAAAGGAAAAGTATTGAGTGCTTTGTCAAATGGATTATTGGTAGTCGGTTCAAAATATGCATTAGAGAATATTGTTGTGAAGAACAATGAATCGTGTGTACAATATCAGAATGCTTCGGATGTTGCAGAAATCTTATTGAAAATTGCACAAGAAAAATCAACATACGAGCAGATTGCAAAAGAAGGTCGTAAACAAGTAAGAAAGTTTCATCATCCGGAAGTTGTATCTAAAAAGTTTTTTGATATTTATGGCAAATAATACCTCTCCCGCACATGGAAAGATTTCTGATCGTAATGCAAATTTTGAGATTTTGCGTTCCATGTCTATGCTCTTTATTGTCATGCTTCACTATCTGAAGTCTGTGGGTGATGTGTTGACTTTTAATATTTCGACAGGTGCCGGCATGTTTAATTACATTTCCTCGACAATGTGTTTTATTCTGTTTTCAACAGCAGTTCCCTGTTTTGTCATGATAACTTTTGATCAATAAGACGGAATTTAATATAAAGAGAATTGAAAAAACATGGTTAAGAGCTTTCTTTATAGTGTCGCTTATTTATGGGGTTGCATATCTTATAGATCATGATATACGACATTTAAAAGACGTCTTTTCTATTTTGTATATAGGATTTCGTGAGGGTGTAAGTTTATGGTTTGTTGATTACTATTTAGGATTAATTTTTGTTGCTCCCTTTTTGGCAATACTTGCCACTCATTTAACGAAAAAGCAGTATCAGTTGCTGCTTGTCGTGTTGATTTTTATCAAAATAACAGTTTTTGGACGTTTTGGCACGGCGTTAGGCGTGGTGAATAGAGGGTATTCATTACAATATTTCACCCTATTGTTTTTCGTAGGTGGCTATATACGCATATATAGTCCATTTCCCAAACAAAGACAATCATTGTTTGGCTTGTTAGTATTTACAATACTCCAGCTACTAGTTCAATTGATACATTCTATATATCATGGTTTTGGCAGTTTTAATCAGTTGAACTTTGTTTATAGCGGACTGTTTTTTTTCGTGTCGGTATTTCTTTTTATTTGGGTAAAGAATCACCATTTCAAATCAATTGTCTGGAAACCACTAGCCTTGTTAGCTCCATATACGTTTGCAGTGTATTTGTTTCATGACAATTTGCTTATACGACATTTGTTATGGTTTGATGACTTTCAACCGAAAGACTATGTTAATTCTGTTTGGTTTATTCCTCTGATGCTGGTTGTTGGAATAGCGATATTCTTTGTCGGGGTAATACTCGATTATATGCGCGCATTGATTGTAAAAATAATTAAAGGTGACACTCTTTTAGAGTGGTTCAATAAAAAATATCAATTGTTTGTATTTCCTTTATAGATAAAATAAACAAATTATAGTTTAAGATTATGAAAAAGAAATTTGCATTTATTTTGCCATATATAGGAAAACTTCCAGACTGGTTTCAGCTTTGGTTAAATTCTTGTGCACGAAATCCGATAGTTGATTGGTTGCTTTTTACGGATGACAAAAGCCCTCTTAATTATCCTGAAAATGTTAAGGTTCATTATTGTTCATTCGAAAATTTGAAGGGTCTTTTCCAGAAACCTTTTCCTTTTACGATAAATTTGGATCATCCATACAGATTTTGTGATTTTAGGCCTAGTTTTGGTCTTATATTTAAAGATTTCATTGCAGGATATGATTTTTGGGGGCATTGTGATCCTGATTTGATTTGGGGAGATTTAAATAAATGGCTGTCTGTTGATGGTATTTCTAAATACAATAGAATCTCCCATTGGGGGCATTGTAGCTTATATAAGAATTGCGAAGAGATGAATTCTCTCTTTAAAAATAGAATCGAAGGAATTGCATTTTATAAAGATGTATATTCGAATAACCGTCATATTGCGTTTGATGAGGAATATGGAATGAACATCATAACACGTGAGAAAGGCATTAAAGAATATGTGATTCCTTTTTTTGATGTTAAACCTGCTATCCAATCATATGGCTTTACTCCTACCTTTGTTGCAGAGCCTTTCTTTCCTGATGTGTTTAAGAATAAATTAGTTCAAGTTAGTCAAGATGGTGTAATAGTTTATGGTCTTGATTCTAGTGGGAATCTTATAAATCGGGATTTTGCATATGTTCATTTACAAAAGAGAAGAATGAATATTAAAATTAATATGATGAGTGATTCATATCTTATAGTGCCGAATAGTTTTATTCCAAATAAGGGTGTTGATAAAGATCTAATTAAAAAGCTAACCCCAGGCTTTTTAAATGATTATGCCCATCGTAAGTTTCTGGTATGGAAATCACGTTATAATATGATAAAAAAGGCTTTTTAATAGAAACTATAATGAAGAGTATTCTTTTAATTGGCGGTGCTGGCTTTATCGGCTCGAATATTATAAAGGCATTAAAGAAGCAGAGAAGTATTAATGTGAATGTCTATGTTTTGGAACCTTCTTTTGCCAACATATCACGTTTGACGCATGAGAACGTGAACATCTTCCGGGGTGAACTCTCTGATTTGGACTTTGTACATTCTATCATAGAAACGTATTATATAGATACAATTGTTCATCTTGTAGCAACCATTATACCAGGCAGCACGTTTGATGATTACAAACGTGAGTATCAGCAGGTGATATTCCCCACGATAGAGCTGATGCAGACATGCGCACAACGCCATATCAAGTTTGTCTATTTCTCATCTGGTGGAACTGTATATGGAAACCGAACAGACCTGACACCATTTAAAGAGACAGATGCCATGGCACCGATATCCTATTACGGCTGGTCAAAGCAAATGATGGAGAATAGCATTCATTATGTGCATCGTACAACAGGGCTGAGATATCTCATCTTACGACCTTCAAACCCATACGGACACGGTCAGAACATCCATGCGAAGCAGGGACTGATAGCCGTGGCACTTGGAAAGATTCTTGCTGGAGAACCAATTACAGTATGGGGAGACGGATCGAACGTACGGGACTATATCTATATTGATGATTTATGTGAGGCTGTTGTCCAACTATTGGAGAAAGATGTATGTAATACAACGATCAACATAGGTAGCGGAGTGGGGGCATCTATCAATGATATCATTGAGGTACTGAAAGATATAGTCTCTGAAGAAGTGAAAGTGGATTATCAACAAGCTCGCTCCGTGGATGTGGCTCACATGGTATTAGATACAACACACCTCAAAGAGTATGTGAATATTGTTCCCACACCTTTGCATGAGGGAATCACACGTTTCTATCAGGATGTCAAAAAGAGTGTAAGGCCCTGAAGGGAGTGAAAGGGCACTGGGTGCCGTGAAAAGTGTAAGACCCTAAAGGGCGTGGAAACGTGGAAGTGGAAATGGAAAAGGTTAGACGTTTTGAGGATTTGGAGGCTTTCCAGAAAGCGAGGTTCCTTTGTAAGGAGGTTTATAGTGTTACAAGTTCTTCGCCATTCTGCAATGACTATCGTTTTGTACAACAAATAAGAGCTGCTGCTGGTTCCATCATGGATAATATAGCGGAAGGTTTTGAACGAAATGGTAATAAAGAGTTTGCAAACTTCTTGTATATAGCGAAGGGTTCATGTGGTGAGGTAAGGAGCCAACTCCTACGTGCCCATGATGTAGGGTTCGTTAGTGATAGTGTTTTTGAACAGTTGTATAATGGTGCTTTGGAAATAGGTCGACTGCTTTATCACTTAATCCAAATGATAAAGCGAAATGGCAATCCTGGTGTCAAATATATGTAATGTAGAACTTCTGCGGAGCGTGAAAAGAGTGTAAGAAGTAGAAAGATTCTTCACATTGAGGAACACTTTCACAGTACGGAGTACTTTTCACTCCTTTAGAGTCTTTCACTGCACATAGTACTAATCTTTTAACTTTGTGCCTTATACGCCCATAGGGCCTTTCACGACACATAGTATTTTAACTATATATTAATATGAGCGAAGTGAATATTTGTTCTCCAGCCATTACGGTTATCATCTGTATGTATAAAGGAGAGGCGACAGTCAGTAGGATGATTGACTGTGTGCTGAACCAGACATTTAAGGATTTTGAATTGATTCTTGTTGATGACGGATCTCCTGACCGTTGTGGTGAGATTGCAGAAGAGTATGCACAAAAAGACTCAAGAGTACGTGTACTTCACAAACCCAATGGGGGATTGGCAGACGCCCGCAATAAAGCATTGGAGATAGCAAAAGGAGAATACACCATTCAGTTTGACCAGGATGATTGGGTTGAATTGAATTGTCTGGAGGAGATGTATGCGGATGCTGTTAGTCTTGATGCCGATATGCAGATTTGCGATTACTACCATAACGACGAATACCGGCAGAGCTATGCTAAACAAACGCCCACGGCTTTAGACCATTGGTCAGTTTTGAAAGACGTGATTACTGGTAAGCTTTTTGGCTATTGCTGGAACAAACTGATCAAGTTAGAAATATATAAAAGGTATAATGTCAGATTCCCTTTGGAGTTTTATGGATGTGAGGACCAGTATGGTATGTGCCAGATACTGAAGCATGATATCAAAATAGCATACCTCCCTAAAGCCTATTGTCATTATGCGTATGTAGCAGGCTCATTGTCCAGACATTATGATGATAAGACATATCAAAATGACCTGAAAGTCAGAGACATGTTCACGAACTTACTAGCAGATACTCCGTTAAAAGAAATTGCTTATCGTTCAAAGTCATCTGCCATCTATTCAAGGGCATTCTTGTTCGGAAAAGATCTGTATAGTTCCTCTCAGTTTAAAAGAACCTTTTCTGAGTATTATCCTTATGTGCAAGGGCAAGGTGTTATGAAATGGCTGTATAAGTTCTCACAAGCAGGATGTTATCAATTGGCCAGAAAGATATTTGGCATTTTGTTTGATGCTAAACAAATCTATAAAAAGTATAAGAGATGATTTACCTATTTGTTTTGTTCTATGTCTTTGCTTTATATGCGGAGTCATTAAGCCATAAAAGGAAGATTCTACTTCTAGGACTTTCTTGTATAGTTTTGGCTGTTGGGACCGGTATGCGTGACACGATGATATGGCCTGACACAGGCGTATATGTTGATTCTTTTTTGTTTTATACCAATCCGTTAAGGCAGTTTTCTCTTGATGACCGACCTTGGGGCTATTCTGAAATGGGATTCTATTATATTGGAGTTTTAGTAAAGACATTTACAGATAATGTAACATTATATTTAATAGTAGTTTCTGCTCTTACATTTCTCTTTTTATATAAAGGCTTGCAAAGATATGCAGTTTATCCAATTTTAGGATTGTGTGCCTATTTGGCGCGTTTCTTTGTCGGTAGAAATCTGATTCAGATTAGAGCAGGTTTGGCGTATGCCATAATTATTCTAGGTGTACAATATATTACTAAACGGGATTGGAAACGATATTTTGCACTTGTCTTGATTGCCTTTTTTTTTCATCGAAGTGCTATTATTGCCATACCTTTGTATTTTATCTCATATATTGATTTCAAAAAATGGCATGTTGTTTTGGTAATAGCTATAGCTTTTATAATAGGGGGATTCTTTACGGGAATATTGCAAGGTTATATTGTTGATACATCACAAGATTTGGATATTGCTACAACATATACCCAAGAATCATACATGGAAGAAGCGCAGGGCTTAAGAAATCCGATGATTTATTTCCAAACTTTTTTGTTGTTTGCATTTACCTTTAATGAAAAGCGGCTAAGTAATGTAGTTCCTCATTATTATACAATCCGTACAGCGTATATGTATTCTACTTTTATTTTGATTGCTTTTAGTATGTTTGCAGTGCTGTCTGGCCGGACTTCTACAATGTTCGCTACTTTAGAGTTTGTGGTTATTCCTTCTTTGGTGTATATGTTCAACAAAAGAAATCGTTGGATGGCATTTATAGCCATGGGAATAGCACTTACTGCAATTATGTATATAAACATAAATGGTCGCGCATAATGAAGTTTTTGATAGTTTGTCCAACATTAAGTCATGGAGGAGCAGAACGTGTAGCAACTTTGTGGGCAAAAGGATTTGTTAATCAAGGTGATGAAGTTTTATTTGTTGCGAATATTGAAGAAGATGCAGTATATCATCTGCCTGATAGAGTTGTGCTTTTACCTCTTTCGCAGCCAAAAGGTAATAGAATAATTAAATATGTCAAGTCGATTTTTTCTCTTCATTCGTATTATGTCAAATATAAGCCTGATGTTATAATTGGTGTTATGTATGCATGTTCTTTGATGGCTAAGATAGCAGAACTAGGAATGCATATCCCTGTTATTAACACCGAACATAATTCATTTGAACGCCCTCCTCAACAACCTATGTCTTCGACAGATAAAATTGCAAAGTTTTGGCTTAATTATATTTATGATGGCATAACAGTTTTAACTGAAGCAGACATGAGAGTATTGAATGGCAGATTTAAAAATGTTTTTATTCTGCCCAATCCAACCTTTCTTTCTACTCTTGAAACAGTGCCCTCCAAAGAAAACATCGTTTTAGCAGCTGGGAGGTTGGATGCATGGGAGTATAAAGGGTTTGACGTGCTGATAAGAGCTTGGGGAAAAATAGCTAATAGTGAACAGTTAATAGTGAATAGAGGAGGATGGAAACTTCAGATTGCAGGGACGGGAAGTGAAAAGAGCTTGAACTACCTAAAACAACTCTGTAAAGAGAATGGGGTGGAGGACTACGTGGAGTTTCTTGGGTTCCAAAAGGATATCGAGAGCTTGTATAAACGGGCATCAATCTTTGTCCTAAGTAGTCGGTATGAAGCCTTTGGAATGGTTTTGGTAGAAGCAATGAGTCAAGGTTGCGCCTGTGTGGCATGTGATTATAAAGGTCGACAAAAAGATATAATAGGGAACGCTGCAAACGGTTTGTTGTGTGTTCCGGATGATGATCAAAAACTTGCAGAAAGACTCTCATCTTTGTTAGAAGATGATGTGCTTAGGTCTGAAATACAACATGCATCATTAAAAAGAGCTAAAGAGTTTTCTCTTGATTCAATCATGGATAAATGGAATGTCCTTCTTAATGACATCCTTAATCACAAATAAAGCGTATGGAACATTTGTTTACAGTTGGGACTCCTACATATAATAGGAAAGAGTTGTTAAAAAGATTGTATGAGTCTTTGAAGAATCAAACCTTTAAGGATTTTGTATGGCTCATTGTTGATGACGGATCGAAAGATGGAACACAGGAGGTTGTATCTGGTTTTATTTCTGAAGGTGTTCTAGACATTCAATATGAATATCAAGAAAATAAAGGATTGTATTATGTTGACAAAAAACTCTATTCCTGTATCAATACAAAATATTATGTGGGTATAGATGATGATGATGAACTAACTCCAAACTGTTTAGAAACCTTTAAAAATGAATGGGAAAGAATAGAGTGTGAAGAGAGAATAGATATAGGATGTATCAGGGCATTGTCAATTGATGAAAATGGTATAATATCTGGTAGGTATAATGCTAAGACCGATATAGGTACTTTGGATTCCGATTATATTGAAATGGATTGGGTCCGGAATAAACATTTTGAGAATATAACGTGTTTAAGATCTGACGTTTATAAGAACGTTGATCTTTTTTGTGATGAAGAAAAATGGATGTTTGATAAAATAAAAGTTATCTATGAGTCCGTTTTCTGGAATAGAATTGCCAGGAAGTATAAAACAAGATATATTTTTGTTCCATTGAGAGTTTACTACCATGATGCCGAAACAAGTTTGACAAGAAATAGATTTACAGAACAGAAATGTTATAATTATGTGGTAACATCTTACTTATTACTGAATGATTTGGGGCCAGAGCGATATAAGAACTTTATGAGATTATTTAAGGTTATTGGAGAATATTGGTCTTGTGTGTTGGCTTTAAAGCTACCTATATATAAAGCTTTCAATACTTTACTCAATCCATTTGACAGATTTATTAGCATTTTATTAATACCAATAGCATTTTTTGTTGGGCTAAGATTACGCTCAAATTTTAACGATAAGTAGTTTTTTAATTTGTAAATCTGAATTGTGAAGATTATTTTCTTATTGGCTTCTTTGGGTAGTGGAGGGGCAGAGAGGGTGGTCACGCTGTTGGCTAACAAGATGTGTGAGGATGGACATGATATTCAGATTGTCTGTCTGAAATATAATGATGTGTATTATTCTCTTCATGATAAAATAAAGGTGGTGGCTGCCACAGATTATACTTCTAATAGGATAATGGAATTGTTCTGATTACGAGAATATATCCAGAAAGAAAAGCCAGATGTGGTGATTCCTTTTACAGAAGGGGTCTATTGCTTTACGATTCTGGCTTTATTGGGTACCAGAATTCCCATTATTGCTTCTGAACGCTTGGATCCTGCAGCCATGTCGTTGCCTAGGAAGATTTTGAAACGTTTGTTATTGCCATACGCAGATTGGCTGGTGGTGCAGACTGAAAGCATTAAAGCATATTTTCCTAAAAGCATTCAGAAGAAGACGAGCGTGATTTATAATCCGGTGAATGAGGAGGCGTTTCATCAAATTGAAAATGGAGAATTGAAAATTGAAAATTTGGTGAGGCAGAATCGGATTATATCGGTGGCGAGATTGTATCCGCAGAAGAACCAGAAGATGATGATTGAGGCGTTTTCAAAGATTGCGGATGAGTTTCCGGATTGGCAGCTGGTCATCTATGGAGAAGGACCGCTGCGTAGCAGTTTAGAGTTATTAGTGAAGAGTTTACAGTTAGAGGGTAGGGTTTTATTACCGGGACGGACGGAGCATGTGATAGAGGAATTAAGGAAATCGAAAATCTTCTGTTTGTCAAGTGATTATGAGGGTATGAGTAATTCTATGATTGAGGCCTTATGCGTAGGATTACCGATCGTCACGACAAATGTCTCAGGTGTTAAAGAGTTGGTCGATGATAATATAAATGGATTTGTCGTGGAATGTGGAGATGTTGACAGAATGTGTAGCGCCTTATCCACTTTGATGGGCAACGAATCGCTCATGAATTGTTTCGCACAAAAAAGTTTTGAAAGAAGAAGGCTTTTCCAAATGGATGTAGTCAACAACAAGTGGAACTCGTTAATCAATCAAGTATCGAAAAAAGTATGAAAGATATATATAATTTTCTTAAAAGAAAGTATTTTCTTATTAGATCTTTTGTGATTTCTCCTAGAATCTATGGGATCATAAAATACTACATGCTTTATCATAAGTATTTAGATTTGAAGAATCCAAAAACATTTGACGAAAAATTGTGGTGGCTAAAGCTAAACTATTTCAATCCCCTCATGACGAAATGTACGGATAAGTATGGGGTAAGAGATTACGTTAAGTCTTGTGGCTTAGAAGATATATTAAATGATTGTTATGGTAAGTTTGATAGTGTAGAAGAAATTGATGTGAAAAAAATGCCCGATGAATTCTTCTTAAAATGTAACCATTTGTCAGGTGGGAATATTATCTGTCACAAGAGTGATTTCGACAAAAAGAAATTGAAAAGGATTTTTTCTCATTACCTAAAAAGCAACTTTTATTATACTGGCTTTGAGAGGAATTATAAGGATATTAAACCAGCAATCATAGCAGAAAGAGTTCTCAAAATGAAAGACAATTCAACCTTGCTTGATTATAAGTTTATGTGTTTCGAAGGTGTTCCTAAACTATTATTCTTGGATATAGGTGTTGCTAATGCTGATGGAACGCATGCTGAAGAGTATTATAGAAATATTTATGATATGTCTTTTAAGCCTGTGGATATAAAAGAAACACGTGAGCATTATGATTATACGAAAATAGCAAAGCCAGAAAATTTTGATTATATGGTTGAATGTGCTCGTAAGCTTTCCAAACCATTTCCCCATTGTCGGGTAGATCTGTATAATGTAGACGGGAAGGTTTATTTTGGTGAGATAACTTTCTTCCATGGATCTGGTTATAATGATATACAACCCTATTCGGCAGATTTAATGATGGGTAGTTGGATTCCTTTAATGAAAAAATAATGTTATGTGGAGGAAATTGCTAGAGATTATTTTTAAATCCCCATTCCTAGAAAGATGGAATGTCCGAATTTTAAAGAAACTTGGTGTGAAGTTTGTTGGTGATATCTGTTCTGTCAGGGTTGCTAAGTGTACTATCATGGGAGGGTCATATGAAAATCTATGTATTGGCAATAATTCTAGTATTATTGACAATGCTTTTATCTTATTGCGGGATAAAGTGATTATTGGAGATAATGTTGATATTGCTTATGGCGTCAGTATCATAACAAGTTCTAATGCTAGTTCGTCGCCTTTCTTGTTGAAGCATTATCCAGCTTTTACAGCTCCTGTTGTTATCAATCATGATGTATGGATAGGGGCGAATGCAACAATTCTGGGGGGGGGTAATAATTGGCGAATGTAGTGTTGTGGCAGCAGGTGCATTGGTGAATAAAGATGTTCCTCCCTATAGCGTCGTTGCAGGTGTACCTGCTAAAGTCATAAAGCGAATTGGAACTAATAATGTGTAGAACGTATACTCATGATGGTTGGAAAAGAAAGTTAATTGAAGATTAGTAAAAACGCTTTGTTTTAGTGACTAATACGCTGAGCTTTGGCATTAAGACGAAGCGTTTTTAACAAGTAAACGATGAAAATGGATAATAAGATGTTGAAATTTAGTGTCATTATGTCGATATACAAGAGCGATGTGCCAGAGTATCTGCACATCGCTCTTGAGAGTTTATTGAACCAGACAAGACATCAATAGTGAATCTGTCAGAATGAATGCAGAGGAGCAATCGATGTGTATTTTGCAATAAAATACAAATAGGAGATGGGAGGATCTGTTGGATAAAGTTGTAAACGACGTGAAGAAATGAAGATATCTTTTGTTACGGCTAACTTGAATTCTGGAGGAGCAGAAAGAGTAATGTCTTTGCTCGCTAACGAGTTTGTTAAGCATGGGCATGTCGTGGAGATAATTTTTTTCAAAGAAAGAATTGTTTTTTATCCTGTTGACAACCGAGTTCAGCTCGTTATAGCTGATGAAAAATGCCAGTCCAAGAAGATGTGGAGAAAAGTATGGTGGTTTAGACAGTATATAAAACGGACAACGCCTGATGTGGTGGTTCCTTTCAGAGTTTCTGTTTATTGTACGACCATTGCTTCTTTATTGGGTGTTCATGTCCCGATTGTGGCATCAGAGCGGATTGATCCGCATATCCCGGATTCGTATTGGACGGTACTTCGAAAACTTTTACTTCCTTTCGTGAAACATCTAGTGGTACAGACATCCTATATCAAATCGTATTATCCGAAGTTGATTCAGAAGAAAACGAGTGTGATTCCGAATCCGGTGAGGGAAGAAGCATTCGAGAATCCGGTGAGGGAAGAAGCATTCGAGAATCCTAAAATGGATTCTCGGGTTCAAAGTTCAAAACGAAAAAGAGCTGATAGTTATGACCATTCTGGTCATGATTTTTGTCACAACTCGTCCAAACAAACAAGTTTGACGGATCTCGTTGCTCCAAAAATTCAAAGTTCAAAACAGAATCGGATTATTTCGGTGGCGAGGTTAGCGCCACAGAAGAACCAGAAGATGATGATTGGGGCGTTTGCAAAGATTGCTGATGAGTTTCCGGATTGGCAGTTGGTCATATTCGGAGAAGGACCGCTGCGAGCAGAGCTCGAGTCTCTAGTTTCAAGTTTCAAGTTAGAGGGAAGGGTATCGTTTCCGGGACGGACGGAGCATGTGATTGAGGAGTTGCGGAAATCGAAGGTTTTCTGTTTCTCTAGTGATTATGAAGGCCTAAGCAACTCAATGATAGAAGCTTTATGTGTGGGTCTTCCTATAGTAACTACAAAGGTTTCTGGCACAGAGGATATTATAAATGATGGTGAGAATGGATATTTAGTCCCCATCAAGGATGTAAATGCAATGGCTAATGCTCTGAAAAAACTTATGAGGGATGAAGAAGAAATAATCAAGATGAGCGAGAAAAACAGTCAGAAAGCAATATTATATAGTATGAATGGTATTTACCCTCAATGGGAGGAATTGATGAATTCAGTTTGTGAATAATGATTAAAGTAGAACAATTGATGCGTCCTGTAATACAGGATGAATATGGTATTCTCAAGTTACAGAACATCATTCTGAATATTATGAAGTATATTCATGAATTATGTGAAAAACATGGGATAGATTATTATATTATTGGTGGAACAGCATTAGGCGCAGTTCGCCATGGTGGCTTTATACCTTGGGATGACGATCTGGATATAGCCATGACAAGAGATAATTATAATAAGTTTCTGGAAGTTTGCAAGAAAGAGCTTGATAGAAACGAGTTCTTTTTGCAAGAAGGACGAAAGGATTGGTATTTGTACTTTTCCAAATTACGTTTGAAAAATACTGTTTTTAACGAAGAACATCAAGCCAGTTATGATATTCCCATTGAGAACAGAGGCATTTTTGTAGACGTTTTTCCTTTGGACAAGGCTGCTAATTCTAAGTTGGGAAGATTATGGCAGTATGGATGTAGTAAGATGTTGATTGCTTACGCGATGAGAGGAATCAGATATGAGAATGACACATGGTCAAAAAAAGTTGCTAAATCTTTTGCCACTATTCTGAAGATAAGACGATTAAGAGTTTGGATGATGGCTCAAGTAACTAAATATAATCAGCGTTCAACTAAATATATTGGCGATTTTTTCGATAAGGTGAGTTTCAAAGATGCTTCTTATCCCAGAGAATTATGGGGTAAGCCAACATTGGTTGCATTTGAGGGTATTGAACTGTATGCTCCAGAAAAGTTGCATGATTATCTTTCTTTTTACTTTGGAGATTACATGAAGTTACCTCCAATAGAAAAAAGGGTTTGTGGTCATAATAATGGTGTGGAATTTGGGAAATATATAGAATATGAATCCAAAGATAAAGAAAGCTCTAATGAATCCGAATTATGTATGTGAGTTAGTGCTTAACTAACAAGATTCCTTTGTGAGTGATGAGCATGATGTAAATATGTTCCCAAAATGTGAATTATATAATGGGCGGATAGTTGCGTTTGCCCAAAAGCTAGATTTTGTATTTGTATAAATAAAACTATAAAACTATTTTTTACAAGTTATAGTAACGCGGAGTTTTAACCATTGAAACACCGCGTTTTTAGTCATTAAGACGCTGTGTTTCATCTAAGAATATTATATTATTTGAAATTGGCATTAAGAGATTAATTTGAGATGAAAAAGTTTTCTGTATTAATGTCGGTCTATCATAAAGAATGTCCAGAGAACTTGAAATCTTCTCTGGACAGTGTTTTTTCTCAGACTGTACGGGCAGATGAGGTGGTCCTGGTTGAGGACGGCGCTCTGACTGATGAGCTGGAGGCTGTCGTACGCGATTATGAGAAAAGATATCAAGGACTGAAGGTCGTGCGGTTCGCTGAGAATCGTGGGCTGGGGTTCGCTTTGAATGATGGGTTGAAGGCTTGCTCGTATGAACTGGTGGCTCGAATGGATGCTGATGATATATGTAAACCACAACGCTTCGAAAAGGAGCTGAAGGTGTTTGAGGCGCATCCTGACTATGGGATGGTGGGCTCTTGGATTGATGAGTTTGAACATGTGCCTGGCGACAGCTCTTCGGTGAGGAAAGTGCCTGAGACACCTGAGGAGAATCTGAAATATGCTAAGAGCCGTTGCCCGGTGAATCATCCTACCGTGATGTACAGAAAGAGTGATGTGATGAGAGCAGGTTGTTATCAGACGGCATTGTTCCCAGAGGATTATTTCCTGTGGATAAAGATGTTGCAGAATGGTACAAAGGTATATAATATTCAGGAATCGTTGCTGTGGTTCCGATTCTCGATAGATACGTTCAAACGCCGCGGTGGATGGAAGTACGCATGTGACGAGGCTAAGACGCAATGGAATATTTATCGACTGGGATTTATTGGTATTCCTACGTTGTGCAAGAATGTGGCTGTTCGGTTTACAACACGTATCTTGCCTAACTGGGTAAGGGCATGGATGTACCAGCATGTGCTGAGGAAGTAACCCCCCTCCGACTCCCCGAGGGGGAGGGCAGAGCCGCCGGTTCAAAGTTCCAAGTTCAAGGTTTGCCCACAGATTCTCACAGATTTACTCAGATTTTTCATTAAGACGTATGTTGTTTGAGTTGTTTTTATATTAAACACAAATTGGCAGAAATGGCCAAAAAATATCACGAATTCATTTTTGATAATTTGTGCGTAATTAGCGGGAATTAGTGTTAACTCTTAAGATTATAACAACATATCGGTCAAAGACCGATTGACGGTTGCTGTTATTATGAATATAAATACACAAGAACAGATGCTGGCGCTACTGCGTGGAGGCCTCTGGGGGACTCCCACGGATGAAAGGGCCTTTGTGGGGAAGAAAGTGTCGTGGAAGGACATCTTCTACCTGGCTAAGGAACAGACGGTGCTGGGCTTGGTGGGCGACGGACTGGCGCTCTTGCCAACTGCTTGTCAACCGCCTCAGAAGGCGTGGATGAACTTCGTGATGATGGCCGCACAGATGGAAGAGCAGAACAAACGGATGAATGACCTGGTGGGGCTGTTGGCTCGCAAAGGGTGTCCCTTTGTGCTGCTGAAAGGGCAGGAGCTGGCGCTGTGCTACAGAAACCCGCTGAGAAGGGCGCCGGGAGACATCGATATGTTCATGGGATTCGACAAGGAAAGCTACGAACAGGGAAAGGCGATGGTGACGGCCATGGCTGAGAAGACGGGGACGCCGAACGATAAGAGACGGCATGCTGACTTCGTGGTGAATGGCAACGTGGTGGAGGTGCACGGTAACATGAGGTTCTGTGTGAGCAAGGCTTGCGACAGCGTCTTTGTGGATTGGATGAAAAAGAAGGTGGATGGGAAGAAGTTCCGACAGGTGACCATCGGCGGCGAACAAGTGAATGTGTTGCCGGCTGACGTGGATGTGTTGTTTGTGTTTGTGCACTTGCTGAACCACCTGATGCAAGGGGGCGTGGGCCTCAGACAGGTCTCCGACTGGATGATGGCGCTTCATGCGCACAGGGTGGTGATGGATAAGGAACTGCTGAAGGAGGATATACGGCTCTTACACCTTGAGAAATTCTGGAGACCAATGGCTGCCATGGCCGTGGAGCAACTGGGATTCCCCAAGGAGGAGATGCCGCTGTATGACAAGAAGTTCTCGAAGAAAGGGGAGCGGATCATGGAGCATATCTTCATGACGGGGAACTTCGGGACGCGCCAGAAGCAGAACCAGATTGATGACTCGCATGGGCGGTGGATAAAAAAGCTTGTGACCTTCTGGGGGCAGATTCCTCTCTATTGGCATACCTTCTGGTTGTACCCCAAAGAAACTCTGCATTGCTTCACCCATTATGTGAAACAAAGTATATGATGTGAACGCCGGTTGCCCACAGAAGGCGGCGAAGCTGCCGTTCCAGGTTCAAGGTTTGCCCACAGATTCTTACAGATTTACACCGATTTTAAGTAGTTCAAAGTTCAAGGTTCAAGGTTATGTACTTTCAGGCCATGATTTTCGTCGCGAAAGGCTACGGGTAGGCGAGTGTAGCGAGGGAATCTCGACATAGCTGAAGTAAACATCGCTCTGTACTCACTGCTCCAAGATTTTCTAAAAGAGAATCTTGTCACGACTCGACATAGCTGAAGTAAACTTCGCTCTGTACTCACTGCTCCAAGATTTCCAGCCGAAGGCTGCTATTCTGAGATTTCTGCCCGAAGGGCTTTAATACATACTTCGTAGAAATACATGAGTTGCCGCTAACGCGGGAAATCTGGGAAACGATCTTTGGCTTATAATTGTTGTTTGAGTTGTTTTTATTGAACACAAATTGTGAGAAATGGCCAAAAATTATTCATGAATTATTTACTCAAACCGGCAGGCAATTATCCATTATTAATTATCAATTGTCATGAAGCCAGCAGGCCTCTCCCCCTCGGGGGAGTTGGTGGGGGGCTTTAAGCAGGAGTGGTAATCACACTTCTCACTTCTCACTTTTCACTTCTCACTTAAAAAAGTTCCCACACTCCAAAAAAATAGTTCAAAGTTCCAGGTTCAAGGTTCAAGAGGCGGAGTATTGTCTACACTCCTACACTCCTACACTCCCACACTCCTACATTCCTACACTCATAAATAACATATGAATAGTCCAACAAGAGAGCGGCGACCCAGACGGGTCGCCGCTCTCTTGTTTTATAGCTTGTCAACAAATTGCTGGATGCTACGGAAGAAAGGACCATACTCGATGTGACTGGCAATGGCTAGACGCCGAAGGATGCGGTAGGGGAGACGGTTGCGGTTGAGGCGGCGAACAATGAAGTAAACGCCAACGGTGTTGAACAAACCGACAATCACCACCACAGCAAACTGGTCGAGCGCTCCGCCTCCCAAGCGCCAGGTGATGAACCAGCACAGCACATTCAGGAGGTTGAGCAGAATGACACATACTGAGGTGCCTGCATGGGAGAAACCGATCTCGAGGAACAGGTGATGAAGATGACTCTTGTCGGCGTGGAAGGGGGATACTCCTTTTAAGATACGACCGGTCATCACGCGAAGGGTGTCGAAGATGGGCACCGACAACACGGAGATGGTGAATGCCACCAGACCCATGGTGGGGAAACGGAGACTGACACGGGAGTTGCTGTCGATGATATGCAACACAAAGATAATCATGACAATGCCCATCATCAGCGTGCCCGCATCACCTATGAACATCTTACTGTTCTTGCCAAAGACATTGTGGAAGATGAAAGGAATCATGGAACCTGCCATCAAAGCTGCAAGAACAGCCATCGTGCCGTCGAAGGACATTGTGAAGACGGTGCCAAAGATGGCACAGGCCATGACACAGAAACTGGATGACAAACCGTCGACACCATCAATCATGTTGATGGCATTGATGATGCCCAAACCACAGAAGATGCTCAATGGGGCGGAGCACCACACGGGAATGTACCACAGACCGAAAAGACCATGGAAATTGTTGAGGTTGACTTGGTCCATCCAACAAACGAAGGCGATGGCTGCAGCCTCGACGATGAGACGGAAGAGAGGACTCAGTCCCAACAGGTCGTCGATGGCTCCGAGGTAGAGCATCACCGTGATGGCCACCACTGGCGTGAAAAGCGCATAGCTGTTGAAGAACATCGACGTGAGACCAATACCAATCATGATACCCCAGAAGACGGCTATTCCTCCCAAGACGGGAACTGGCTCCTTCTGCAGCTTACGGGTGTCGGGATCGTCGGTGGCATGACGACGCTTGGCCAGCCGTACTATATACGGATGAATCCATGTGGTTAGCAGCATGGCTGCTAGAAATGGGAAGATAATACCGAAAAACCAAAGAGATAGGGTCATATTTTTTTCTTCTTTTTAGGAGCTTTTTTCAAGTGACAAGTGATAAGTGACAAGTGATAAGTAGTGACAAGTGACAAGTGATAAGTGAGAAGTTTAGGAGTTTAGGAGTTTAGGAGTTTGGGAGTTTGGACAATACCTTTGCCTCTTGCGACTCCTGCCTTGAACTGGCGTCAGCCCTACTCTCCCCCCTTTGGGGGAGCTGGAGGGGGCTCCTCTCTCTCCCCCTAGGGGGAGCTGGAGGGGGCTTCCTACTACTTCTGCCACCAATGTTTCTTTTTCTGAGTGCTGCCGGCACTCTCGAGACGGGCATTGCGGCGGGCGTCCATCAGCAGCTCATGCCATGTGGTGCCGTGGGTAATCATCTGATAGATGAGGCCCCAGTCAGGAAGACCGCCTAGGTTACGGTCGTCGATGAAATAGTCGGCCTTGATCTTTCGGGAGAAAGAACTGTTGTGCTGTGCCACCTCCTCGGGATAGTCGCGGTTGATGGCGTAAAACTCCACTCCGCGCTCACGGCACCACTGGACGGCTTCGTCGAGCAACTTACCCTCACGGACGGACCAGAGGATGAGCTTGTGCCGGTCGCGGATGAGCATGCGAAGGGTTTCGGTGGCGAAAGGGAGCTCCTCGCCAATCCGAGGATAGGCGTGCTTCACAATCGTGCCGTCGAAATCTACTGCTATCGTCATATCACTCTAAGCTCTAAACCATTACACTTTTATGCTGTCATCGTTCTTGTTGCCATAGCCACTCTTACGGTAGTCGCCATAGCCGTATGAATGATAACTGCCATAACCGCCGTACTTGCCGTATTGGCCATATTTACCATATTTGCCGTACTTGCCGTAACGACCGTAGTAAGAGCCGTATTTCGCATACTTGCCGTACTTGCCATAGCCATAGTAGTAGCCATACTTTTTCTTCGACATGTCGATGCCGTTGATGACCATACAGACGTTTGGCAGTTTCTCCTCCTCGGCCAAAGCATTGACCATGGTCAGACTCTGCTTCGGCGTATAGTCGGCACGGCACATGTAGACGGTGGCATCGGCCACACGGCCTACCTGCAAGGTATCGGTGACAAGACCGACAGGAGCGGTGTCGAGAATGATATAGTCGTAGTGCTCGCGTAGCTTGCCGATGATCCTCACCAGACTCTCACGGGCCAGCAACTCGGCTGGGTTGGGAGGGATAGGACCTGACATGAGCAGATCGAGGTTCTTGTGAACTCCTGATGGCAGGATCTGGTGCTGAATCTGTTCGTAGCTGGGATCCTCAAGAGCCAACAGGGGCGTGATGCCGTGGTGGTGGTCGTTGATCTCGAACAACTCGGCCAGACGGGGCTTACGGATGTCAAGACCTACGAGGATGACTTTCTTGTCGAGGAGGGCGTAGCTCACAGCCAGGTTGGCGGCATTGAACGTCTTACCTTCTCCCGATGTGGTAGAGGTGAAGAGAAGCACCTTCTGTCCTTCCTTGAGCATGAAGTTCAGGTTGGTACGCATGGAGCGGAACACCTCTTCCATCTGGTTGTTCTGATTCTCATGTACCACGATGTCGGCCTTGGTTTTGGCTGTGTCGCTGGCGATGGGCACATCGGCGATGATGGGGAGCTTGGTGATTTTCTCTACATCTTCGTGAGCCTCAATCTTATAGCGCATGATCTCTTTGAAGAAGAAATAGATGGAGGGGATGAGCAGACCGATTAAGATGGCTATCAGACTGATCATGATGAGTGGAGTCTTGAGGACACCGGCGTATGAAGGCTCCTCCAACAGACGGGCCTTGTCGGCTGTGGCTGCCAGGGAGATGGAGTTCTCCTCTCGCTTCTGCAACAACGTCTGATAGATGGCATTCTTCAGCTCGTGCTGACGACCAATCTCAGACAGGATGCGCTCCTGCTGCGGGGTCTGGTCAATCTTATTATAATAGTTGCCCAACTGGTTTTGTACGGCACCCCGCTGCAACTCGAAATGACGACGAGCCTGGGCCAGCGCACTCTTCAAACCGGCCATGAGGTTGTCGAGTTCTGCCGTCAGAGGGATGAGCGACGGGTTGGATTCGCCAGCAGTGCGCATCAGACGGTTGCGCTCGAGGACCTTGGCATTATATTGGTTGATGATGCCCGACGAGGTGGGGTCGGAGAGACCGTAGTTGGTGGGCAACAGCTGGTATTTGTTGGCGGGGTCGTTGATGAGGTCGGTCATGCTGTTGAGATACATGAGCTGGACTTCCATCTCGGCCAGTTGCTTCTCGGTACTGCGGGCATTGGCGGCAGCCTCTGTGGCATCGGTCTGGAGCTCTACCACATGGTGGCGCTGCTTGAAACTCTCGATGGCACTCTCGGTGGAGCCCAACTCCTGACCGAACTTCTCGATACGGGTGTTGATGAACTCCTCGGTGCGCAAGGCCACAATGTTCTTGTCCTCGTTCGACTGACGGTTGTAGCAGACTACCAACTGTGACAGGTAGTCGATGGCACGCTGAGCGCTCTTGTCTTTTTTAACAAGGTATAGCATCGAGGTGTTGTCCTTGGTGGTCGATGACAGCGATGACGCATAGCGGCCTGCCAGCATACGAGGAGGATAGATGGTGACGTTGACGGTCTGACCGTTCTTGATGGTGCCATAAGGCGAGGCATTGAACGTGATGTAGCCTGCACGAGTGACAATACGGTTGGGCAGAGTGGCAAAACTGGTCTTCATGGCGTAAGGACCTGCTTGCCCACTCTGTGTGGACACGTAGTAGGTACCGGTCACCTCGTAGACGTTTCGCTCGCGGGTAATCTGCATCTTGATGGGGGCAGGCAGCTTGGTCAGATGATAGCTGTCAATGTCGACAACGATAGGATTCTCTTTGTATAAGAGTCTGTTCTTAAACCGGGCCTCCGACTCATACTCGACGTAGAGCTTGAGGTCGGTGACAATGTCTTGTGCCAGACCTTTCGACTGGATAATCTCAATCTCATTGCCCATCTCACTAATGGTGCTGAGCGTTCCGGTGAGACCGTTATAGCGGCCACGGTTCAGTCCCATGGGGTCTTGTATCTTGACCAGCATCTTCGAACTGGCCTGATAGGTAGGGGTAAGGTAACGGTTATAAACAAAGCCGCAAGCCAACGCGATGAGCGCTGACAGTACGAACCAGGGCCAATGGAAAATGAGTGTCTTGAAAATGGCTTCTAAATTGAAGAACGGTGCTGACTCTTCCTCAACTGTTGTTGTCTGAACGTCTCTGATGTTTTCTTCTTTCATGAAATACGATATCTTTTACTCTTAAGTAACAATTAATAATCGATAAATATATTTAATGTTGTTAATGCTGTATTTAGTCGTTATTTATTCTCCTATCAAACTAAGCAAATACTTTCCGTAATCGTTCTTTGCCATGGGTTGTGCTATCTCACGTAGCTTGTCGGCACTGATCCAACCATGCTTGAAGGCTATTTCCTCCAAACAGGCTATCTTCAGGCCCTGACGCTTCTCGATGACCTCGATGAAGGTACTGGCCTCGCTGAGACTGTCGTGGGTGCCGGTGTCGAGCCAGGCAAAACCACGCTGCAGGGTCTGTACTTTCAGATTGCCCTGACGCAGATATTCCTGGTTGACAGTGGTGATCTCCAGTTCGCCACGGGCGCTGGGCTTGATGTGCTTGGCAATCTCGACCACACTGTTGGGGTAGAAATAGAGACCCACCACAGCATAGTTGCTCTTGGGCTGCTGGGGCTTCTCCTCGATGCTCAGACAGTTGCCCTCGGCATCGAACTCTGCCACTCCATAGCGCTCGGGGTCGTTGACCCAATAGCCAAAGACGGTGGCCTTGCCATCTTGTTCGGCAGCACGGACACTCTCTTTCAGCATGCTGGTGAAGCCGACACCATGGAAGATGTTGTCGCCAAGAACCATGCAGACACAATCGTCGCCAATGAACTGCTCACCGATGATGAATGCCTGGGCCAGACCGTCGGGGGACGGCTGCTCAGCATATTGCAGACGGACACCGAAGTCGGAACCGTCGCCCAGCAAGCGCTGGAAGCCGGGAAGGTCGTGCGGGGTGGATATCACCAATATATCTTGGATACCTGCATGCATCAATACAGACAGCGGGTAGTAGATCATGGGCTTGTCGAAGATTGGAATCAGCTGTTTCGAGATGCCCTTCGTGATGGGGTAGAGGCGGGTGCCACTGCCACCGGCTAAAACAATTCCTTTCATGTCGTACTCCTTATTATTTTGGGTGCAAAGATACAAAAAAAAGGATAATTGGCAATTGATATTGATAATTATTTTGTAATTTTGTAGGCGATTTTAAACAAATATGTATTTTTAATTTAAAAAATTATTAACAAACAATATGGGATTTTTTAGTAAGCTCTTTGGAAAGAAGGATGCCGAGGAACATAAGGTAGGGGGCATGGAAGACTATATGACCCTCGTTAGAGTGTACTTTCAGTCATCGATGGCTGCCAATCTGGGTATCAGCAACTTGGCTATGCTGCCCGACTTGAGGACATTCAAGCAGACATTACACGTACCGACCCAGAACAATAAACTGGGAGTGGGAGAGAAAACTGCCTGTAAGAAGATGATGAAGGATCTTTACAAGACGGATGATGATTTCTTTAAGGAAATTGACAATAGCATCAAGAAAAACTGCCGGAAAATACAAGACGTGCAGACGTATATGTATCAGTTCCAGGGCTTTTCGCAAGATTTGATGATGCTGACCGGCAACCTCATGAAGTTTAAGTTGCGTACACCGGGATTCATGAAGAAGGCCATCTATGCCATGACCGAGAAGACCGTGAATGATATCTTTACAAAGAACGACTTCAAGGATGCCGGCGTGATGAAGACCGTGGCTGCCATCCGCCAATATGACAAGCGTCTGGGATTCTCGCAAAAGTGGATTACCGACTTTATCTATCAGGTGGTGATGCTGGCCAAAAAGGAACCGAAAAAGAAGGACGAATAAAAAGTCGGTTAAATTTTTGGTTGAACAAAGAAAATTTACTAAATTTGCAGCATGGATGCAAATGAGAAGAGTTTAACGCTGTTCCAAACGCGTGTCAGGCAATTGATACTCAAGTTCTCTGAAATAAAAAAAGAGAACGAGGAGCTCTATGCGATGATGGATCAGAAAGAGGCGGAGGTGAAACAGCTGAAAGCCCAACTCGCTCAGGCGCAGAACGACTATAACTCACTCAAGATGGCCAGAATGCTGGAGATTACCGACGGGGATCTGGAAGGCGCCAAGGCCAGGGTGGCAAAAATGATTCGTGAGGTGGACAAGGCTATCAAGCTACTGTCGGCCGAATGACTCGCTGAAACGTTAAACATCTTAGATTGAACGTTGATGGCTGAAGAGAACAAAAAACTACAGATAAGGTTGCATCTTTACGATACGGACATGGCGGTGAATATCAACCGCGATGACGAGGAGTTGTATCGCAAAGCGGCAAAACTCATCACAGATACAGTAAACACCTATTCCAACCTGTTCAAAGGCAGGAAAAGCGAAAAGGAAATACTGTATATGGCTTTGGTGGACATTGCCTTGAGGTTTGAGAAAACCGACAAGCGCAATGACACCCTTCCCTATCATCATATTCTCTCACAGCTGACCCAAGAAATCGAAGAGGTGCTTTAACGAGAGAATATTATAAACTTTAAATATATTGAATTCATGATTTTGACAGTGATTGTCGGAGTGGCCGCACTCATCGTGGGCGGCGTGCTCGGATATTTAGTTTTTAGGTATGTCATCAAAGGCATCTATCAGAAAATGGTTGATGAGGCCGATGAAAAGGCCGAGCAGTTGAAAAAAGAGAAACTCTTTGAGGTGAAGGAGAAGTTCCTGAACAAAAAGACTGAATTGGAAAAGGAGGTTCAACAGCGCAACCAGAAGATTCAACAGAGTGAAAACAGGCTCAAGCAGCGTGAGATCTCGCTCAACCAGCGACAGGAAGAGCTGGGCAGAAGAAAACAGGAACTCGACCAGCAGAAGCAACGTCTGGATAATGAGAAGAAACTGCTGAGCGTGAAGCAGGATGAGTTGGAGAAAATGCAGTTGCAGGAGCGCGCCAAACTGGAAGAGCTGAGCGGACTGAGCGCCGAAGAGGCCAAGGCACGACTGGTGGAGAGCATGAAAGACGAGGCTCGCACCGATGCCCAGAGCTATATCAACGAGATTATGGACGAGGCCAAGCTGAATGCCAACGCACAGGCTAAGAAGGTGGTGATTCAGACCATTCAGCGCGTAGCTACCGAAACAGCTATCGAGAACTCGGTGAGTGTGTTCCATATCGATAATGATGAGGTGAAAGGACGTATCATCGGCCGTGAGGGACGTAATATCCGTGCTTTGGAGGCTGCCTGCGGCGTGGAGATTGTGGTGGATGACACCCCTGAGGCCATCGTCATCTCTGCCTTCGATCCCATCCGTCGTGAGGTGTGCCGTCTGGCATTGCACCAGCTGGTGGCCGACGGCCGTATCCACCCGGCACGTATCGAGGAGGTGGTAGCCAAAGTGAAGAAACAGTTGGAGAATGAGGTGATAGAGACCGGTAAGCGTACAGCTATCGACCTGGGTATTCATGGCCTGCATCCCGAACTGATTCGTATCGTGGGTAAGATGAAGTATCGTTCGAGCTATGGCCAGAACCTACTGCAGCATGCCCGTGAGACTGCTAACCTGTGTGCCGTGATGGCCTCAGAGCTGGGACTGAACCCCAAGAAGGCCAAGCGTGCAGGACTGTTGCATGATATTGGTAAGGTGCCCGACGAGGAGAGTGAGTTGCCACATGCCCTTTATGGTGCTAAGATTGCCGAGAAATATAAGGAGAAGGCTGATATCTGTAATGCCATCGGCGCTCACCATGATGAGATGGAGATGCAGACGCTGCTGGCTCCCATCGTGCAGGTGTGTGATGCTATCTCAGGTGCCCGTCCTGGTGCCCGCCGTGAGATTGTTGAGGCTTACATCAAACGTCTGAACGATCTGGAGGCCATCGCCATGAGCTATCCTGGTGTGACAAAGACCTATGCTATTCAGGCGGGTCGTGAGTTGCGCGTGATTGTCGGTGCCGACAAGATGGACGATGCCGAGACCGAGGCTCTGTCGGGCGAGATTGCCACAAAGATCCAGAACGAGATGACGTATCCCGGACAGGTGAAGATTACCGTCATCCGCGAAACTCGTTCGGTGGCTTACGCAAAATAAAAGTAAAAGAAAGTATTGCCCCTTGATAGAAAGCCACTCACGAGAGTGGCTTTTTTTTTGTTGGCAAGACTATTCAGAGCTTTACGCTGCTAATGTCAACCAGGTTGTTGACAATGGCATAGATGGTGAGGCCTGCCGGGGAGTGGATTTGTAGTTTACGGGCAATGTTGCGTCGGTGGGTGATGACCGTATTGATGGAGATGCAGAGATGGTCGGCAATCTCTTTGTTGGACATTCCTTGTACCAAACTGATGATGACGTCTTTCTCGCGGTCAGAGAGCATTTCGTTGGAACTGTTCTGGCTGATCATCTTCGAGATTCTCTCCGACACATCGTTCTTCTTCGATTGGCGCTCCAAACGACGAATGGCCGGAATGAATATCTGTTCTTCCACCAGGGCATGCTGCGCGAGCCACTCCTCATTATTATATATATCATATAAGGTGGCAGAGAGCTGGTTGTTGTGGAGCCCGTCGGAAGGCAGGTACTTGATGATGATATTCTTCAACTCGCGCACCTTCTGGTCGGTCTGGCTATGATGCTTCGAGAAGGTGTCGATATCGTAGTCCTCGGGCATCTCTCCCTTCAACAGGGCATCTACATAAGGGAAGACCATCTTCTCCTCGTACTTCATGTGCACCCTGATTTCGTGGGCATACTCGTCGTAAAGCTTCATGATAAGGCGGGCCAGGTTGTCGCTCTCGTCGAGCGCCTCTTCTAGCTCCTTGCGGATAAACGGCAACTGGAAGTCGAGGTAATACTCATGGCTGGCCTTGAGATAATGAATCAGGGTAGGGATGGACAGACGGTCGCTCTCGTCGAGGTCCTTATGACCGTTGATGCAGAAATTGACAATGGCCAGGAAGGTGTAGGTGTCTACATCCTGTTCCTCGCACACTTCTTTGACGGTCTTGTCGCCAAAACCCAGGTTGATGCCGAAACGGCCAAGGCTCTGCAAAATGCTATAGTTGTCGGCAATGAGCGAGATCATCTTGTCGCCTGCCTCATACATCTTTTGATTCTTCATCTTGTTCGCTACCTTATTAATATATATAAGCAGTTTGCAAAATTAAGTATTTTTCTGGAAAAAAGCAATCATCATTTTTAGGTATTTTGCGCATTGGAAAAATTCTTGGAAATTTTTCCTGTTTTTGTATACATGGTATTGAAATTTTTGCTAACTTTGTAGCCGATTTCGCATTTGTAGTTTTCCAAAATGGGAAACTTTTTAAAAATTAAATCGGGAAAAGTTTCCCAAAACTGACAATCTATGGAGATTAAAAACTTTACCATTACCAAGCGCGACGGTAGTGTCGACCGCTTCTCGTTAGACAAGATTATGAACGCCATTATCAAGGCGTTTAACTCGGTTGAAGAACCAATTGATTTGGGGTGTATCTCTCAGATACTCAGTCACTTGGATATCAAAGAAGGTATCAAGGTGGAGGACATCCAGAACCAGGTGGAAGAGGCCCTGATGAAGGAAGGCTTTTATAAGGTGGCCAAGAGCTTCATGCTCTACCGCCAGGCTCACACAGAAGACCGTGAGACTTTGGAGAAGTTGAAATTTTTGGGAGACTATTGCGAGGCAGCCAATGCGGCAACTGGTTCGAAATATGACGCCAATGCAAATGTCGAACATAAAAATATTGCAACTCTGATTGGCGAGTTGCCCAAGTCGAACTTCATCCGTTTGAACCGTCGTCTGCTGACCGACCGTATCAAGAAGATGTATGGCAAGGACCTGTCGGATAAGTATATCTACATGCTGACTCATCACTTTATCTATAAGAATGATGAGACGTCATTGGCAAACTATTGTGCGAGTATCACGATGTATCCCTGGCTGATTGGCGGTACGATGTCGATCGGTGGCAACTCGACGGCACCCACCAACCTCAAATCGTTCTGCGGAGGATTCGTCAACATGGTGTTCATGGTGAGCAGTATGCTCAGCGGTGCTTGTGCCACACCTGAGTTCCTGATGTACCTGAACTACTTCATCGGACTGGAGTATGGTAAGGACTATTGGAAGGAGCCCGACAAGATTGTGGACCTCAGCCTGAAGCAGCGTAGCATCGACAAGATGATTACCGATTGCTTTGAGCAGATTGTCTATAGCATCAACCAGCCAACAGGTGCCCGCAACTATCAGGCCGTGTTCTGGAATATTGCCTATTATGACAAACCCTATTTCGAGTCGTTGTTCGGCAACTTCTACTTCCCCGACGGTAGCCAGCCCGATTGGCCAGGACTCTGCTGGCTGCAGAAGCGCTTCATGAAATGGTTCAACAAGGAGCGCACCAAGGCCGTGCTCACCTTCCCGGTGGAGACAATGGCTCTGCTGAGCAAAGACGGAGAGATGGTAGATCCCGACATGGCAGACTTTACGGCCGAGATGTATAGCGAGGGACACTCGTTCTTCACCTATATGAGCGACAATGCCGACTCTCTTTCCAGCTGCTGCCGTTTGCGCAACGAGATACAAGACAACGGTTTCAGCTATACGCTGGGTGCCGGTGGTGTGTCTACAGGCTCGAAGAGTGTGCTCACCATCAATCTCAACCGTTGCATTCAGTATGCTGTGAACAACAAACTGGATTATCAGGAGTATCTGCTCGATGTCATCGACCTCTGCCATAAGGTGCAACTGGCTTATAATGAGAACCTGAAGGACCTTTGGAAGCATGGCATGCTGCCTCTGTTTGATGCCGGTTACATCAATATCGGCCGTCAGTATCTGACCATCGGTGTCAACGGACTGGTAGAGGCTGCTGAGTTTATGGGCTTGAAGATTAACGACAATCCCGACTACCTGAAGTTCGTGCAGACGGTGCTCGGACTGGTGGAGAAGAAAAACAAGGAGTATCGCTCGAAGGATGTGATGTTCAACTGCGAGATGATTCCTGCCGAGAATGTGGGTGTGAAGCATGCCAAGTGGGACCGTGAAGACGGCTATTTCGTTCCGCGCGACTGTTACAACTCCTATTTCTATGTCGTTGAGGACGACTCGCTGAATATTATCGATAAGTTCAAGTTGCATGGTGCTCCCTATATCCAGCATCTCACCGGTGGTAGTGCCCTGCACATGAACCTCGACGAGCATCTGAGCAAGGAGCAGTATCGTCAGTTGCTGCGCGTTGCCGCCAAGGAAGGATGCAACTACTTCACATTCAATATCCCCAATACGATCTGTAATGACTGCGGACATATCGACAAGCGCTACCTGAAGGAGTGTCCCCACTGTCATTCGAAGAATGTGGATTACATGACCCGTATCATTGGCTATCTGAAGCGTGTGAGTAACTTCAGCCAGCCTCGTCAGGAGGAGGCCGCCCGCCGCTTCTATGCTCATGCCAATCAAATGTAATGACCCTGGGGACAAAGGGCTGAGATCGGCTGACGACGAGTAGAGTCCGATCTGCTGCCCTTTGTCCCTTTCTCTTTTGTTAGTAGTACGATTATGTTGAAATACGTCAATACCGGTGTTGTTTTTCAGGAGATTCCCGACGAGGTGACCCTCTCTATCAATATTTCCAATTGTCCCTGCCATTGTCCGGGATGTCATTCGAAATATCTGTGGGGGAACATCGGTGAACCGCTCACCCCCATGGTGCTCGATTCGTTTGTCAAAGAGTATGGGCACGACATCACCTGTATTTGTTTCATGGGCGGTGACGCCGAGCCGGAGAACGTGAATCAACTGGCAAAGTATCTGCATCGCGAGCATCCTCAGTATAAGGTGGCTTGGTATAGTGGGAAGACGGTTATTTCGCGCCAAATCAGTAAGAGCGATTTCGACTACATCAAGATTGGGCCTTACATCGAGCATCTGGGATGCCTGAAAGACCGCACCACCAACCAACGGCTTTACAAACGGGTGACGGGAGAGCAATTCTCCGATATTACCTCGCGTTTCTGGAGATAAGAGCAACGCTTCCAAGGAGTAGGGGCGAATCGTACGGAAGCCGGAAGTAGCAAAACAGATAGCGGGCATTAGCTTTCTTTGGAAGACTAATGCCCGCTCATTTTTTTTTGAAGCCTTTCTAACTTTTGAAGCCTTTCTAACTCCTGCTCACTCCTTTCACCAATGAGTTATTGGTATTTATCTATCAGCGGCTGGGCCTGTTCGGAACCCAGTTCCTTGGCTTTTTGCAGTTGCTGGATACCTTCAGCCTTGTTTTTCTGCTGGATAAGGGCAAGGCCCAATATGAGATAGCCGTCGGGATAGTCGGGGTCGATGGCTATGCATTGGCGGGCGATGTCGATGGCATCGGGAATCTGGTTCACACGTAACAGCAGGTTGGCTTTCTCGGCATAGTAGACCGGCTGTTGCTTGTCGAGCTCGATGGCGATGGTGATGTCGTTGAGCGCCTGCTGCCAAAGTTTGGCTTTCGACTCACATTGTTCGCGGGAATAGAAGAACTGGGCGGTGAGAGTGGGCCGCATGATATACGCATAGATGTTGTAGTCGCCTACAGCCTTACGATACTGGCCTGCCTGTTCCCAAGCCTGGGCGCGAGCTAAGACATAAGGTGCCGGGTTGACACGGTTGATGGAGTCGCAAGCCATAATGGCGCTGTCAATCAGGGCGATGAATGCCGTATCGTTGGGTTGCATCATCTGTTGTGAGTGGGCGGCCTCGTAGAAAATCTCGGGCGAGCGGAGCGGAGTCTTAGTCAGCTGCATGAACATGTCGTAGGCTTTCTGATACTCTTTCTTCGAGAAACGGATCTGGGCCTCCTGGTGCTGATAGACAGGCTGCGGGTTGATGGCAAAGGCCTGCTGAGCCTCTTCGATAGCCTTGTCGAAACTCCAGGGAGCGTACGGCCGGTTGTGGTAGAGCTCTTTCTGATAGATGAGCTGGCTGTAGGCATAGTGGCCCTCATCTTTCTTCTCGCTCTTGTTGATGACCGTCTCCATGTCCTTGGCTGCGGCATCATACAAGCCGGCATCCACTTCCATCTGCGCACGACGCTGATAGCCATCGGGCAGGTCGGGGAAGAGGTTGATGAAATCGCCTACGTAGGCGGCCTGCTTCAGCGAGTCGCCACCCGACATAAGCAGAGCCAGTTGTGCCTGCTGGCGGTCTTCGGGCAGGGCCACGGGAATACCGATGCGGCCGAGGATGTTTCCGTTGAACTCCAGAGCGGTGGACCGCAGCTGACTACCGAAGAAGGCGCTGGCGGCATGGATGGTGTTGCCGCTGCTGGTGAGCTGCAGAAGGCCCAGCACCTGGCCTTGCTCGTTGACAAACGGGCAATGGACGGCATTCTCGGGCACGGAGATGTCGAACACGTAATAGCCATATTTCTCCATGAAGGTCTCTGCATTCTTGACCGTTGTCTGGACGGCTTGCAGCGGGTTCTTGCCCATGGTGTAGGGGAGCAGCCATGCCGACGAGCCTGTCGGCGCCACCGTCGTGGCCACCTGGGCAGCCGTTGTCTTTCCTGCCACCTTGAAGCGGCACATGTCGTACATGTCGTTGACACCCAGGATGCGCTCCACATTCATCTGTTTACCGTTAGCATCGACGACGACGGCTCGTCGGGCACCCAGGAAAGGCGTCAGGTCGCTGAGGGCCTCGCCTTGGTTGCCAATGAACACACCATGGCTGCTGGCGAGCAAAGAGCCGTCGGCACGGAAGGTGGTCAAGGTGAAAACAGATTTGGCTGCCTGCTTCACAGGAGCCGGCTGGGCATTCAAGGAATGAACCATAGCGAACTGCCCCATGAAGAGCGTGAGTTGGAGGGTGATGAATATGACGATTCGTTTCATGAATAATGTTTTTTTCGTTTCTTTTTGATGAATGATGTCTATTGTTGAAAAAGTATGATGGTGTTTGTCTTGTCTGGAGGGCTGCTCCATCGGCGCAGAGCAGCTCTCTGGCATTCTAAAGGGCTGCTCCATCGGCGCAGAGTAGCTCTCTGGCGTTCTGGAGGGCTGCTTGCGTGACCGATTCACCGCTGAGCATCTGGGCGATTTCCTGTATGCGCTCGTCGGGTGTCAGTTCGGTCAGATGGCTGTGTGTGCCCTGTGCCGTTTCTTCCTTATACACTTTGTAGTGGTGGCTTCCACGGGCGGCAATCTGTGGCAGGTGGGTGATGCTGATGACCTGTCGGTCGCTATCGCCCATCTCCTTCATGATGACCGCCATCTTCTCGGCAATCTTGCCGCTCACGCCGGTGTCAATCTCATCGAAGATGATCGTGGGCAGTTTCACGGCCCCGCTGATCATGGCCTTGAGCGACAGCATGACACGGGCAATTTCACCGCCTGAGGCCACCTGCGAGACGGGCTGCACCGGGGTGGAGGTGTTGGCCGAGAAGAGGAATGCCACCTTGTCGGCACCATCGGCAGCAAGACTCTTGGGGAGCAGGCTGACGCTGAACCGGGCGTGGGGAATGCCCAGTGGCACCAGCCGTTCGAGCATCTGCTGTTCAACAGCCTTTGCCGCAGCCTTTCGAGAATGGTTGAGCTCTTTTGCATGTCGCTCTGCCTTCTTCAGACAGGCATCTGTCTGTTGCTCAAGTGCTTGCAGCTCCTCGTCGCTGTTCTCTATCTGCGAGAGCTGGCTGGCCAACTGCTGTTCCATATCGATGAGCTCGTCGATGGTGCTGGCGTGATATTTCTTCTGCAGGCTGTAAATCTGGTCGAGCCGCTCGTTGACGGCATCGAGCTGGGCAGGGTCGAAGTCGATGCGGTCCATCTGACTGCTCACGTCGTCGGCCACATCTTTCAGTTCGATATAACTGTTTTCCAGGCGTTCTGCCATCTCAGCCATCTGCGGGAACACTTTCTCGATAGTGCGTAGCGATGAGGAGGCTCGCCGCAGTTGGCCCACGATGCCTGTTCCCTCGCCACTCAGCAGGTTGTCGGTTTCGTAGAGAGCCTGTTTGATGTCCTCAGCATGACTGAGCATATCGGCCTGTTGTTCCAGGTCTTCCTGCTCGCCGCTCTTGAGGGCTGCCGAATGCAGTTCGTTGTACTGGAATCGCATGAAATCCTCGTTCTGGCGGTTGTGCTCGATGTCGGCCCGCATTTGCTCCAGCTGTTGGAGCGCCTGCCGGTATTCGTCGTAAGCCTTGCGGTAACTGTCTAATTGCTGTTGGTTATTGGCGATGGTGTCGAGAACCCCGAGTTGGAAGTCTTCTTTCTGGAGCAGCAGGTTCTGATGCTGGCTGTGAATGTCGATGAGCTGTTCGCCCAGCTCGCGCATCAGGGTCAGCGGCACCGGCGTATCGTTGATGAACGCACGGCTTTTTCCTGCTGCTGTCAGCTCGCGCCGAAGGATGCAGTCGTCAGCATCGTAGTCGATGTCGTTCTCCTCGAAGAAACTCCGCAGGTCGTACCGTGAGATGTCGAAGTGAGCCTCGATGGTACAGCGCTCGCAACCCTGCTTGATGCTCTTCGAGTCAGCTCGGTTGCCCAGCAGAAGGCCGATGGCTCCGAGGATGATGCTCTTGCCGGCACCGGTCTCACCGGTGATAACCGAGAAACCGGGGTAGAGCTGCATGCGCAGTTCGTCGATGAGAGTGAAGTTCTTGATGTATAGTGTTTTAATCATTTCTTGATCCTTTCCCAGGCATTGTTTTGCGAGGCGTTGATAGAGAAGAGCAGTTCGTAGATGCTTTCCTTCTCTTTCTGAGTGCCTTTCCCCTCGTAGATGCTGGCCAGTTCGTCGCGCTTGTAGTCCGTCCATATCTGTGGCAGCAAGCTCAGCGGCTTGTCCTCGCGTGCTTTTTTCAGGTTCTCCAGCAGGGCGTTGGTGATATTGGTGCGCCCGCGCTCCGCATTATTGGCCATCTCGTCGAGTCCCAGCCGGTAGTAGTCGTATTGCAGCTGCCGGAAGGGGCGCATGGCACCGTCGAGGTAGTCGTTGATGATGGCAAAACGGTTGCGGTCGTTATCGAATGCCTTCCATCCGGTGTAGCTGAGGTTCTGGGCGTTGTTGGTGAGATACATGCATTGCTGGAGCACCTCCTCGCCGCCCATGGGCGCAAACGAGTCGAGGTCCAGGCCGATGATGAGATAGGCGTAGTAGGCCATGAGTGCCACCAGCTGGTTGTCAATCTGTTCGGGATTGTAGTTCAGCTGGTTGAACTGCTGGAAATCGAAGTTGAAATCGTTGTCCTTATTATTATATAAGGTGGTGGTGTAGCCTGAGTTGTAGACGGGACGGTTGGCCTGGATGAGGGCGTTGGCCGTGAACAGACCTGTCGTTGCGTCGTATTTGGTAATGGTGATGTTGAAGGTACATTGTATCCGTTCGTTCTTCTGGAATTGCAAGGAGGTCCATTGCTGGTCGTTGACAAACTGCTCGAGGGTCTGTTGCAGGTTCTCGAAGACGCTGTTGTCGGTTCCCTGAATCTGGTTGTGATTCACGGTGATTCGTGCTTGCAGCTCTTGTGCCTGCACAAGGGTCGAGCAGCAGACGAGCAAACTCCATACGAGGAACAGGATTCTCTTCATCATTCCTTAAAACAATGCTTCAAGTGCGTCAATAATGTCTTTGGCCACCTCAGTTTTCGGCTTCTTATCGTAGGTCCGCTCGCCCTCTCTTGAGATAATCGTGATTTGGTTCTCGTCGGTACGGAAACACGTTCCCTCGTTGCGCAAGCTATTGAGCACGATGAAGTCGAGGTTCTTCTTTTCGAGTTTATGCTGGGCATTACGCTCCTCGTCGTTGGTCTCGAGGGCAAAGCCAACCAGCTTCTGCCGATCGTGCTTCATGCGTCCCAGTTCGGCGGCGATATCGTGAGTGGGTTTCAGGCGAATCACCAAATCGTCCTTCTCGCGTTTGATCTTGTGGTCGGCCTGAGTCTCCGGACGGAAGTCGGCAACGGCGGCACACAGAATGGCGGCGTCGCTCTTCTTCCAAGCCTCGACGGCAGCCTGATACATCTCCTCACAACTCTCCACGTCGATGCGGCGGATGCGCTCGGAGCATTTCAAGCTGACGGGACCAGCCACGAGGGTGACCTCAGCCCCACGGGCGGCACATTCCTCAGCCAGGGCGAATCCCATCTTGCCGCTGCTGTAGTTGCCGATGAAGCGGACTGGGTCGATCTTCTCGTAGGTGGGGCCGGCGGTGATGAGAATGTGCTGGGAGGCAAGTGTGGAAAGTTGCTGGCTGGGAGCGGGCTGGGCTGCGGGCGTGGCGGCTTGTTCGTCGAAGAAACGGCTGAGCGCCTCGACGATGACATCAGGTTCCTCCATGCGTCCCTTGCCTTCCAGGCCACTGGCCAGGAAACCGCTCTGCGGCTCGATGATATGGTTGCCGTACCCCTGTAGCGTGCGCAGATTGGCTTGCGTAGAGGGGTGGGCATACATGTCGAGGTCCATAGCCGGAGCGATGAACACGGGAGCCTTCATCGAGAGGTAGGTGGTGATGAGCATGTTGTCGGCCACTCCATGGGCCATCTTTCCGATGGTGCTGGCGGTAGCTGGTGCGACGAGCATGGCATCGGCCCACAACCCGATGTCGACGTGCGAGTTCCAAGTGCCGTCACGTTGTGAGAAGAACTCGCTGATGACGGGCTTGTGGGTGAGGGCAGAGAGGGTGATGGGCGTGATAAACTCCTTACCAGCCGGGGTGATGACCACCTGCACCTCAGCTCCCTGTTTGATGAGGCCGCGGATGATGAGACAGGCTTTATAGGCGGCAATGCTGCCCGTAATGCCCAGAACGATTTTCTTTCCTTTCAGCATTTATTTGTTGTTAAAGGCACGCAGGCGGATGCGGGTGAGCACCTGCTTGGTGTTGTTGGTGAAATCGCTGGAGAGCATCCAGCCATAGTAACCCGGGTCGCGGTTGAGCACGTCGGTCACCGCCCAGTTCTTGTATTTTCCGAAGTTGAACACCTCGTGCTTGCGAGGATGACCGTCCTTGTCGGTGAGCACGTTGCCTTGTGCGTCGACCATGTCTCTCCACACGATACGGCCTGCGAAGTCGACGTTGTCGTTGGTCTTCGAGAAAGCAGCCAGCTCGTTCATGTCGTTGTTGAGTTGCCGTTCGGGCTCTTCCTGGCGTCCGGGAGCATACATGTCGAGCTGTCCCATCAGCACGCGATAGGTGGCTTCGGTGTCCTGGTCGGCGCGGTGAGCCTCAAAGTCGTCCTCCATCTTACGGCCGCAGTAGAATTTATAAGCGGCAGCCAGATTGCGACGCTCCATCTTGTGGTAGATGGTCTGGGCATCGATGAGGCGGCACTTCGAGAAGTCGAAGTCGATGCCGGCACGCAGAAACTCCTCGGCGAGCATGGGGATGTCGAAGTGGTTGGAGTTGAAACCGGCAAAATCGCAACCGGTGAATTTCTCGCTCAGCTTCGGGGCCAGCTCTTTGAATGAGGGCTGGTTCTTCACATCGTCGTTGCTGATGCCAGTCAGGGCAGTCACCTCTGCCGGGATGGACTTCTCGGGATTCACAAACAAGTTGGCACGTTCCTCGGTGCCATCGGTATTCACCTTGATATATGATATCTGAATGATACGGTCATTAACAAGGTCAAGCCCCGTTGTCTCGAGATCGAAGACAATCAGGGGCTTAGTAAGGTTGAGTTTCATAATGTTTCTACCAGATGATTTAGTCGTTCAGCAGCATGGGCATGATGAGCATCAGCACATCCTCGTTCTCCGGCTGCTGACCGGGTACGATGATGCCGGCACGGCTGGGGTCGGCCAGTTCGATAATCACATCCTCGCTGTCGAGGTTGTTGAGAATGTCGGTCAGCGACGGGCCCTTGAAGCCGATGCTCATGGGCGAGCCGTTGTATTCGCAGGTGATTTCTTCCTTGGCGCTGGTGGCGAAGTCGATATCCTCTGACGAGAGTGTCAGCTTGCCTGGCTCCACGCGGAAGCGGATGAGCTGACTGCTGTCGCTGGCGAAGGGAAGCACACGGCGCAAGGTTCCGATGAGCGACTTGCGGTCGATGGTAATCTGGTTGGGGTTGTCCTGCGGAATCACCGAGTTGTAGTTGGGGTAACGGCCCTCGATGAGACGGCATGTGATCACGCTGTCGGCGAACGAGACTTCGGCGTTGCGCTCGTCGAAACGGATGGTCACGTCGCCGCCGTCGCGCTGGAGCACGTTCTTCAGCAGCGTGGCAGGTTTCTTGGGCAGGATGAAGGCGGCGGGTACTTCGCTCTTCACCGTGTAGTTCTTGTTGCGCACCAGTTTGTGACCGTCGCTGGCCACGATAGCCAACGCATCGGGAGTAAGGTCGAAATAGATACCGTTCATCACGGGGCGCAGCTCGTCCTGGGCGGTAGCGAAGATAGAACGGTTGATGTTGTTGGCCAGCACATTGGCGTCGACAACGATACTGGTGGCATTGTCGGAGATGGCCTGCGGACGAGGATACTCGTCAGCGTTCTGACCTGTGAAATTATAGATACCATTCTGATAAATCACCTTGATGGTATAGGCCTCCATGTCGATATCGAGGGTGAGGGGCTGCTCCGGCAATTCCTTCACGGCATCGAGGATGGTACGGTTATGTACGGCAAAGTTGCCTTGTCCGTCCACATTATCGAGCACTATGGTGGTTTTCATCACGTTCTCGCTATCGGAGGCTGTGATGGTAAGCTGGTTGCCATCCACTTCGAAAAGGAAACAGTCGAGGATAGCCAAACTGTTCTTGTTGTTAAGGACCCTGGCAAGGGTTGCAAGTCGGCTGCTCAGGGCCGAACTGGATAATGTAAATCTCATGAGTATCTAATTTTTATTGTTATGATGCATCATTGGTTAATTCGATACAAAATTACAAAAAAGCGTTGTGTAAAACAAAAAATCATGGAAAAAGTTTTTGTTTTTAGAACTATTTTAGTAATTTCGCAACTGAAAACAATCAACTCTAATAAAAAATACATATAATAAATGGATTTACAAGGTAAGATTATTGCCGTGCTGCCCGAGCGTAGTGGTGTTTCAGCACGTGGAGAGTGGAAAGCGGGTTCGTTTGTCCTCGAGACACACGACAACTTCCCCAAAAAGATGGTGTTCGATGTCTTTGGTGCCGAACGTCTGGCTCAGTTTGCCATCAAGGCTGGTGAAGAGCTCATCGTCTCGTTCGACATCGATGCTCACGAGTATCAAGGACGCTGGTACAACAGCATTCGTGCCTGGAACATCCAGCGTGTTGACCCGGCTTCTGTCCAGGGTTATCCCGGAGCAAATGTCAACACTCCATTCCCGCCGCCTCCCGCAATGGGTAGTGCCGCTCCCGCCTCCTCTGCTTCTGCTGCCGCTCCCGCCGCTCCCGCTGCTGGTGCTACGGCCCCATTCCCTCCTGCTCAGGATAATGGTGGCAGTACCGACGACCTGCCTTTCTAAACGGGGATACGAAATAAAAGATAATGGGAAGCGAGTTGAGCCGCTTCCCATTTTTTCGTTTTGCTTTGTTGCTCTTTTTTAGCAAGTTTGTAGCTCTTCCGGCAAGTCGTTATGCTTCACTTCTTTGTGATACGGGCCGTGTAGTCAAAGTGTTCACCAACAGCCACCACTTCGACGGCATATCCGTTTTTCTCTGCTTCCTTTCTCAAGGTCTCTGCGTCGATATACAGCCAGTCGAAGGGCTCGCCAATCGTATCCTTATACTGCATTCTGTAGCTCAGCTCACCATAGTAGTGGTCTGTGTCGGGATAGTCGATGAGGCCATTCTCGTCCTCGAAGACATAGCTGATGTCTGAAGAGTCGCAAAGCACCTGGCCTCCTGTCGCCAGTATCTTGTCGAGGTGGCGGAAGAACTCGGGCATGCGCTCCAGGGTTCCGACGATACCGATGCCGTTCATCAGCATCAGAATGGTATCGTATTTGCCACCTACTGTAAAGAAATCCTGTTCGACCACCTTCTTCACACCTCTCTGCCTCATGGTCTCAACCGACAGAGGGGAAATGTCGATGGCTGTCACGTCAACGCCCCGCCCTTGAAGGACGAGCGAGTGGCAGCCAGAGCCGGCTCCCACGTCGAGCGTCTTGCCCCTTGTCATGTCGAGAGCCTTCCTTTCTATCTCCGGCATTTCCTCGTATGTGCGGAAAAGCGTTGCCAGAGGTATCTCGTCCTCCTCAAACATGGGGGAGAACACCCTGAGCCTGTCGGCCGTACCTGTCAGCTGGTAGTCGGCAATGGCTCGGCCCATCGGGTCGGCTTTCCTGTTCATTTGTGACATATCTCCTCCAGCTCGCCAGTTTCCGAGTCGATGATGAAGCCGCGAACCACCACATCCTTCGGTACCAGCGGGTGAGTCTTGATGGTCTCTACGGTTTTGCGCACGGAAGTGGGCGTGTCTTTGAATCCTTCCAGCCATTGGTTCAGGTCGATGCCGCACTTGCGGATGATGTCCAGGGTATCGTCGTTCACGCCCCGGGCATTCATTTCCTGGTGGAAGTGGTCATAACTCATGTGACAGGCGCCACAATGGGAGTGGGCCACCACCATGATCTCGTCGACGCCCAGCTCGTAAATGGCCACGATGAGGCTTCGCATGGCAGAGTCGAACGGCGAGATGACCAATCCTCCTGCGTTTTTGATAATCTTGGCATCGCCGTTCTTCAAACCGAGTGCCGCGGGGAGTAATTCGGTTAGTCGGGTGTCCATACATGAGAGCACGGCCAGACGTTTGTTGGGGTACTTGTCTGTCAGATATTTCTCATAGCCCTTCTCGGCTACGAAAGTCTTGTTGTAAGCAATAATCTGGTCAATCATATTCATCTTGTCGTTATGTTTTAAGGTATTCGAAATATATTATATGCAAAGTTAAGAATTATCTGGAATGATGATTGTATTTGTACTCGTTTTTTATAATAGTTTATGAATGATGGTTGAAATTTTGCAAGTGGCCATGATAGGCTAGATACCGGCTGGAATCTTCTCGTAGAAGACGCCACAAACCAGCGTCAGGTATTCGGGGATGAGTCCTTTCTTGCTCCATTTCATCTCTATTCCCAACAGGTCGTTGGCCGTCTTGCCGATGTCGAAGCCAAAAGCCTCTAGCGACGGGCGCACCTTGTCGGGATGTCGGCAGGGCTTCCCCTCTATTCTTGCGCAAGGCTCTCCGCCACAATAGGGACAAGTGCCTACGAATCCGAAGGCCATGCCGTCCAGCGCCCGCTCGGTTTCCAGCAATTCCTCGTTCAACGGGCCGATCACGGGCTTCATCAGGTCGTTGGCGGCCTCCAACGGAAGGCTGAGGTCGTGGGGGATAATTTTCACTCCGATGATGCGCACCCTCTTGAACTGCTCGATGACCGAAAGCGGCTGGAAGTCGAATGGCGGACAACCATACCTGTGGCCATAGTTCTTGCATTCCCGGCAAAACTCGATGAAGTAGTCTGCCTTGCAAAACTCTTTGATATAGGTCCGGGCATCCACCTCAGCCACATATCTCTCAACCGTAAAAGTCAGATCATCTGCCATGCTGTTCTCATCTTTGTTCACGGGCGGTTTCACGTTCCCGTTCTTGGCTTTTTACACCATTTGTTGACGGCAAAATTACTCATAATAATCCGTTTTTCTTGTGTAAACCCCTTAAAAACCATCAAAAACACATCAAAATAACACATCTTCACACTCGCCTTCCGTGATTTTGGCCACTATTTCGTATTTTTGTAGCAGAAAAGGCGGCCTGACCAGCTGTCCTGTGGTGAGAATCAAGTATTGAGAAGCAACACCAAAGAGTAGAAAAGTATCAAAGATGAAAGACCAGAATATATTGCCGATAGTACTTGTCTACCTCGTCATCATCAACGTGGTGGCATTCCTCGTGTTCGGACTGGACAAGTGGCGGGCACGACACTCGAAGTGGCGAATCTCTGAGGCTACACTCCTGGCGTTGGCGGTGGTGGGCGGAAGTGTGGGCGCGTGGCTCGGCATGAGCGTGTGGCACCACAAGACCCTGCACAAGAAGTTCAAGTATGGCATTCCGCTCATTCTCGCGGCCCAGTTGGCCCTGCTCTTGCTGACGTCGTGCAAGACCAAGCAGACGATAGATCCCTCTGTACCCGTCGAAGCGCAGAGGATGGAGGCGGAGCATTCGCCAGATGTGTTTCTCGTGATGTACGACGAGCAGGTGGGCAAGGCGCCGCTGCTGAAGGCCGTCAAGGAGTATAAATGCGAGGTGAAATACGACTACCGCCTGATGAACGGAATGGCCCTGAGAAAACCTGCCGACAAGACGTTGGAGGCGACGATGCAGCTCTTCAGACGGGTGAAGGGCGTGATAGCGGTAGAGTACGACCACATCTATCGCCTGACCGACCCCGTGCGGCCCAAGCTGGAAGTGAAATGAATCGTCAGCCTTCTGTGCTGAGGAGAATAGCAAATAATAACCGTTTAGAACATATTAAACAAAAGCATTATGAACATTCTGATTTTACAAGCCTCGCCACGTGCGAAGGGCAACACAGCCTGGATGGCTGAAGAGTATAAAAAAGCTGCCGAGGCAGCTGGTCATGAGGTAACGCTGGTCAACGTGTCGCGCATGAAGATTGCGGGCTGTCTGGCCTGTGAGTATTGCCACAATAAGGGCAATGGCGCCTGCATCCAGAAAGACGACATGCAAGAGCTCTACCCGTTGATGGCCGAAGCTGAGGTGCTGGTGCTGGCGGCTCCCATCTACTATTTCACCCTGAACGCGCAGATACAGGCCCCCATCCAGCGCATGTATTGTGTGAACAGTCCCGCCAAGGTGCAGAAGATGGCCCTGCTCGTGTCTTCCTATTCGCCAGGCGTTTATGACGGGGCAACGGCCGAATACTACGATATCTGCAACTATTGGAGAGCTGTGAATACGGGTATTGTCACCGCCAAGGTTGACGAGCAGAAGACCGAGGAAACGCGGAAGAAGATAGAGGCTCTGGTCGCCAAGTTGTAGTTCGTGCGTTGCCGAAGGCTCTTTGACGACTCCCGAAGGCTGCTCTGTGAATGCAGAAGGCTGCTCTGTGAACGTAGAGGGCTGCTCTGTGAATGCAAAAGGCCTTCCGGTGAATGCAGAGGGCGTTTCGGCTGTTTGGCGAAGAGTGGGGCAGGCCGGTGGCAGGCGTTTCGGCATAAGTAGAATATAAAAATAGGAAAAGGAATGATACAACAAATAGAAATCACGCTGAGGCCGAAGCCTTGTGGCTTTCATTTGGTGACGGGCGAGATACTGGGTCAGTTGCCCAAGTTGCCGACAACGGGCCTCGTGAATATCTTCACGAAGCACACCAGTTGCGGACTGAGCATCAACGAGAATTGCGATCCTGACGTGCGTGTGGATATGGAAACGATATTCAACCGTCTGGTGCCCGAGAATCGTCCGGAGTATAAGCACACGTTGGAGGGCGCTGACGACATGCCAGCCCACGCCAAGTCGACCCTCTGCGGCGTCAGCATCACCATTCCCATTACCGGCGGCCGGCTGAATCTGGGCACCTGGCAGGGCATCTATCTCTGCGAGTTTCGCAACTACGGCGGGGCACGCAAGCTCGTCGTAACCATCGTAGGAGAATGAGGCTTCGGGGAGGCGCCCCTCAGAGAAGAACATATTGACAATTAATAAAAACAGAAAAGAAGATATGGAGCAACGATCCTGAGGTGGACGACGTGGACCGCATGATGAAGATAGCCACCATCAAGCCCGCCGTGCTGCAGAACGAGACGCATCCCTACCACCAGAGCCGCTCGGTGAAGGCGCAGGGTGGGGCAGGACTCATCATTTCGAGTCAGGCTGCCTATATGTACCCCATTCCCAACGACATCGAGCTGCAACTGGTGAACACCCCGACCGAGAGTCTGAAGGACGTGAAGTTCGTTCAGGAAGTGGCCATGAAGGACAGCGGCCTGGCCTACATGATAGCCAAGCGCATGAACCACCTGCAGGCGCAACGAGCAGCAGCTACCAGCTGGCGCAACCGCCGTGCCCGCATCAACACCATCTCGCCGGGCGTTATTGTCACCCCGTTGGCTTACGATGAGTTTAATGCCAACGGCGAGGGCTATCAGGCCATGATCGACGCTTCTGCCGCCCAGCGCACGGGAACGAGCGACGAGATAGCCGAGGC
>ODAI011455065.1_pt1 | contig 51813 bp, 46 predicted proteins | sample 1539321 | NCBI WGS metagenome assembly ODAI01 (sample SAMN02144231, study PRJEB22623) | gut metagenome | biome: sheep rumen | host: Ovis aries | place: New Zealand
CTCTCTCACACCCGCATTTCAAACATTTTAATTCCATCTTCAGTCCTTTTTGCCTCTACCCTTCCTGAGTTCATCATATTAATTGCTAAGGTGAAAGTCTCCTTTTTTGAAGCCGTTTATAACAAAAAATTCGATATTATCAAGTATGTATTAACCTATTGAAAGAGGTATAAAAGCAAAAATAGCCAAAGACTGCCTAAATCTGTACAATTTTTACCAAAAAACGAGGAACTTTCTCTTTTTCCTCGCTTTTTGAATTATTTCATAAATAGATAAACAGATTGTAAATCTTCCGGTTCCCATAGGGAACAAACCACAAACTCCATCCAAAGCATCGCAAACACTAAACTCCGCCAAAATGCTCAGCCAACACGCATCGACACCTTAAACGGAATCATAATTTATCGCACAATGATTATTTCGATAATACCGATAACGAACCTCTTGCGGCAAAATCGAAAACTGTGTGCACATATTTGCCCACTTCGATAAGTATCACCTCCGTTTAAATCGCGAAACAAGCCAACCTAAACAAATTACGCAAAAAATCGGACCCGATATCAAAGCGAAAGGCTAAAGACTTACCCCATTACGATTCCAAAAGAAAGGAATAAAAACCAAGGAATCGGCTCTGCTCATAAAATCCCACGCAGAGCCAAAAAACGTTAACCAAGGTTTGCCGCAATGTTATTCAACTGATTCAAAATCTTGTTACCTATCGCTTTCATACCTGTGATTGCCACAACCGCAATCAAACTTGCTATAAGCGCGTATTCAATCGCTGTCGCACCTTTAGAATTTCTCAAAAACTTTACTAATTTGGTTAACATTTTATTTTCTCCTACAAATATTCATTACTCTCATTAAATACCATTTAGGTTACTAAATTGTTAACAAACTAAAAAAAATTGAAATTTTTAGAATCATCAAATTGTTTGTATATAAATGCCTGAAAAACAAGGCCTATCCGCAAAAAATTAATGCTACTTCAAGTATTTCTCAGCGATTTTCTGATCTCTTTCAACTAATTTTGAAATTTCGGATCTTGATAAATTTGGAATCCGATCCCCAAGTTTAAAATCCCATTCCACTCGCTCAAAAATAGCTTTGCCCCCCGAGGAATCTTCTGTAATTTCTCCAACTAATACTCTATTTCCTATTTCATAAAGATCTATGCGGATTAAAGGAAAATCCGCCGATAACTTCTCACATATCTCCATCATTTTGTCGAAATTCTTTGGTTTATCAATCTCTAAAATCTGCCGACCATCAATGGTCATAGGAATTCTTTTCCATTCAGGAACTTCGTAATAAGAACAACTTTTAAATTCTACGTCTGTAATTTCATTATCCTCACGCGCCATGCAATCGGCAACCAAAACCTTTCCGTAGGAACAAAAAAATTTATAGTCAACTAAAAAACCACCTGTCGGTTCGAGCAGCTCTTCCGCAATAATTCGCTTATCTTTTATCGTTTTCATTATCGGAGTCGAACAGAATTTGTTTAATTTTTTTGTAACCTCAGAGACATCCATCTTAGACTTATCTTTTACAACAACGACTTCACGCCCGAAATTCCCTCGAACACTCTTAAGGACAAACTTAGAAGGCAACTTTTCCCATTCAATATCTTCGGGATTATTCCAAACTCCGTAGAGCTTCACTAAATGCTCCTCTCCTACAATATCCTTCACATACTGCTTTGCAAAATATTTAGTTCCGATAATCTTAGTAATAGGAGATTTTAAAAAATAATTTTCATAAAGATACACAACCTTATCGTTTAAAGTACGTGGATTTTTATAGTCAGGGAAATACTGCCCTCCTTTTCTTAAAAATTCCAATTTTCTGTAATGATTAAGACTGTCCTTCAATCCCTGATTTTTTTCAATTATCGAATTCAAAAATCCGAGCTTTTGATAAGATTGATAAAAGTAATATCCCCCCACGACAACAATAAGTACTAGTACCAAAATTACGTTTTCTTTTACTCGTGATCTTCTCATTTTCCCCTCTTATTTTTATAAAACAGTCTATTCGAATTAATCAAAATACCACAAATAGATGCTATCAAATTACAGCGTATTTTTAAACGGGAACCAACTCCCTATTTAGACATTATTCATGTAAGAGGAAAGGTATCAGAAAAATCAACTCTGCAAAATTTTCGATAACAACTCAACATCATCCTGAATTGCCCTGTCCTTTTGAATGGCATCCTGAATTTTTCGGACAGCATGAAGTACCGTTGTATGATCTCTGCCTCCGAAACCTTTGCCAATATCTGGCAAAGATAAAGATGTTAACTGTTTACACAAATACATAGCAATCTGCCGAGGAACCGCGATATTTTTTGCTCTTTTCGATGAGTACATATCACTGAACTTTATATCGTAGTGATTTGCAACCCTTTTCTGAATTTCTTCTATAGTCAATACCCTATCACTGGCACGAACTAAATCAGAAAGAACCTCCCTAACACTATCGATCGTAATCTCTCTGCCCAAAAAAACCGCACTGGCAATGACTCGATTAAGCGCTCCTTCCAACTCTCGTACATTGCTGGTAACTCGGTGAGCAATAAACTCTAAAACTTTCACCGGCACCTTTAGCTGCGAATTATTTACACAGGCAGCTGCTAACTTTGATTGCAAAATCCCCAATCTCAATTCGTAAGTAGTCGGATGAATATCCGCAACCAATCCCCAGCCGAGACGAGACTTCAACCTTTCTTCCATATCTTCCAGATCTGTCGGAGACTTATCCGCAGAGATTATAACCTGACGATTATTATCCACCAGCGAATTAAAAGTGTGAAAGAACTCCTCTTGAGTAGAATCTTTTCCGCAAATGAACTGTATATCATCTATCATCAGTACATCTACTTCATTAAATTGCTCTTTAAATGCAACAGTGTCTTTATAACGCAACGAACGAATGAATTGATGCATAAATTTTTCAGCTGATATATAGGTAATGTTTTTATTTTTATTTCGCTCTTTTATTCTCCAGGCGATAGCATGCATGAGATGTGTTTTTCCTAATCCGACACCTCCATAGAGGAACAAAGGGTTGTAAACTATGGAATCTGACTCCGCAACACGTTGTGCCGCAGCATATGCCAACTCATTCGGTTTACCTACAATAAATTTTTCAAAGGTTAAATCAGGATCCAGCGGAAGCCCAAGCCCTTCCTTCTCCTCTGCTGTCTCAACAAATTGAAGCGCCGCCTGCGAAAATTTCGAATTTTCCGACTGAGTCCCCTTCTCATTTTCCAAGGAGATCTCAACATCCCTAACGGGGATCCCTTTTTCCGCGCAAATCCCCAAAATCCTGGCCACATAGTTGCTTTTCACCCAATCTCTCAGAAATGCAGTCGGTGCTTTTAAATGTAAAACCCCATCGGAATACTTTTTAAAATGCAAAGGAGCGATCCAGCTGTTTATAACCGGATCGCCGAACTCTTTTTTCAACTCAGAACAAACAACACTCCAGTATTCAAAAATATTGCTGTTCTCTTCCGACATCTTACTCTACTTCTGAAGACTTGAGCATTTTATTCAGACGAGAAATTTTCCTACCAGCTGTATTTTTATGCAGCACTCCTTTGGTAACACCTTTCTGAATCTCCGACTGAGCCGCTTTGAACGCTGCCCCAGCATCCTTTGAACCTAAAGAAGAAATAAACTTCTTAATAAATGTCCTGATGCGACTGATTCTATCTTTGTTTCTCGCTGTTCTTACTTCCGTTTGCCTTATCCTTTTCAAGGCTGACTTATGATCTGCCATTTTACCCCTATGTCCTATCACAAAAATGCCGACCCTCGGCAAATTAACCCCTAATGTAGAAGCTATCAAAATCTTTCGATACACTCTCTAGGAGGATTTTATCAGAAAATATAGGATGTTCAACAATATTTTCATTTTTATCCCGACATTTCTGAAGAACCACTTTACGCACACCCAGCTGACAAAGTTCCCTTAAAACATCAACTGCTGTCTCCATATCAATGGACTCATACATAGTCATACGAACTTCGTAGTCCTTGTTCGCCTCCAACAACACCTTTAGACTTTCCTGAGCCTTCTCCCCACTGCCACGAATGTTAGTAATGAGATGGTAGTCCTTGAAGGAACGTTTTACATCAAACCCAATCCAATCTAACGAAGATACCACTCTTGCAAACCTGTCCGGATAAGCCCCCGCCGTATGCAAACCGACCTTAAATCCCAGACCCTTCACATCCTCAATTGCCGGCAATAAAGATTCCTGAAACAACGGCTCTCCACCGCTGAATACAACCCCTTCAATAAACCCTTTGCGAGTCCGAAGCAAATTCAACACATCCTCCCAAGGAAGTGATTCCTCGGGGGAAATCGTCTGCAAATGCGGATTGTGACAATAAACACACCTCCAAGGACATCCCTGAAGAAACACCACAGCCGCAAGATGATCCGGGTAATCCACGGTGGTCAGAGAAACAATTCCCCCGACCAATAACCTACTGCCGTCCATAAGCTAATTACAAATGTCGCAGCAAGTGGATCTTTCCTCGAAGTGAACTCTCTCCTCATGTTCACCCTGCTTCCCGATGTTAAAGAAAGAAGTAGGACGGTAATATCCCATCACTCTGGTCCAAACCTCGCACTTCTGCCTCTCTTCTTCTCTCAACTCGACTCCATCAACAATTTTATCATTACTTTCTGACATTTTATCCTCCATTCTAAAAAAGTCTAAACAAAAATCAAAAACTAAATCAAGCTGCTTCTCTGTCTAGTTCATTTTTTTTTCGAGCCGCGATTTCTGCGTCACACTTCGGACAGAATTTGTGTTCTCCTGCCAAATATCCGTGCACCGGACAAATGGAAAATGTCGGCGTAATGGAAAAATAAGGAAGCTTGAAATTTTCCACTACTTTCCGCACCAGCTTTTTACAGACTGTCGGACTGGAAATTTTTTCACTCATATATAGATGAAATACCGTACCACCGGTATATTTCCTCTGGAGATCATCTTGCAACCTCAGCGCCTCGAAGGCATCGTCACTGAATCCAACCGGCAACTGACTTGAGTTGGTATAGTAAGGCTTTTTTGCCGTTCCTGCGTGAAGAATATCAGGAAATCGTTTCAAATCCTCTTTTGCAAATCGGTAGGTCGCACCTTCGCCCGGAGTTGCCTCAAGATTGTACATATTTCCTGTTTCAGCCTGGAATTCAAGAAGCTTTTCTCTAGCTCTGTCCAAAATTCTCAGAGCCATCTGCTGCCCGTAATCAGTAGTAATGTCGTGCTGATCATCAGTGAAGTTACGGATCATCTCGTTTATACCGTTCACTCCGATGGTGGAGAAATGATTCTTCAAACGCCCTAAATACCTCTTGGTGAACGGGAAAAGTCCGTTGTCCATATACATCTGAATGACTTTTCTCTTGATTTCAAGACTCTTCCGCGCGTAGTCCATTAACTCGTGCAATCTCGCAACCAAAGCATCTTCGTTCCCTTTGTAAACATACCCGAGTCGAGCACAATTTATGGTAACAACCCCAATGGATCCCGTTTGTTCCGCAGAACCAAACAAGCTGTTGCCTCTCTTCAGCAATTCCCTCAAATCCAGCTGCAAACGACAGCACATCGAGCGAATCGACGCAGGATCGAGATCGGAATTCACATAATTTTGGAAATAAGGAAGCCCATATTTCGCTGTCATCCCGAACAAAAGATCCGCATTCGGAGTATCCCAATTGAAGCTTTTCGTGATATTGTAAGTCGGAATCGGGAAAGTAAAAACTCTTCCGCGACAGTCACCTTCGGTCATTACTTCCATAAACGCACGGTTGATCAAATCCATCTCCGCTTGAACATCGCCGTAAGTGAAGTCAACTTCCTCGCCGCCGATCAACGGAACTTTATCCTTGAGATCGTCAGGGCAAACCCAATCGAAAGTTAAATTTGTAAATGGAGTTTGAGTTCCCCACCGCGATGGAACGTTCAAGTTGTAGATAAATTCCTGCATATTTTGCTTTACTTGCTCGTAGGAAAGATTATCAACCCTTACAAACGGAGCCAGATAAGTATCAAAAGAACTGAAAGCCTGAGCCCCTGCCCATTCATTTTGGAGAGTTCCCAGGAAATTCACCATCTGCCCCAATGCACTACTGAAATGCTTTGGAGGACGAGCTTCCGCTTTGCCCGGCACTCCGTTAAACCCTTCATTAAGAACGGTCCTCAGAGACCAACCAGCACAATATCCACTGAGCATGTCGAGATCATGAATGTGGAAATCTCCGTTTCGGTGAGCCATGGCAATGTACTCAGGATAAACTCTGTTCAGCCAGTAATTCGCGACCATCTTCCCGGAAATATTGAGAATCATTCCACCCAAAGAATACCCCTGGTTCGCGTTTGCATTGACCCTCCAATCCAGTTTGTCCAAGTATTCATTGACGGCCAAAACCACGTCCACCATATTTTTCTTATCACGACGCGCTTCACCTCTTTTTTCTCGATACAAAATGTAGGCACGAGCTGTCTTAAAATAATTTTCATTAATGAGAACTTGCTCAACAATGTCTTGAATTTTCTCGATTTCCGGAGTTTGACGGTCAAAACGATGAGTCAATATTTTTTTCACTATAAAAGCCAAGTGACGAGCTTCTTCTTCATCGAATTCCTTCGTTTCAAAACCTGCTGCCTTTATAGCATTCACAATCTTTTCAATATCAAATGGAACCTTTGCTCCGTTTCTCTTAAATACGTAATCCAATTCCTCAAATTTCACACTGTCTCGACCTGCTAACGACATTCATTCCTCCGAGATTATTTTACGAATTATTATATATTTGCTCTCAGTATACATGATTATTTCGAAAATGATATATCTGTTTTTTTATTTTTTCTCATCCATTCACTCTTGATTTTAGTTTTATTTTTTGTCGAAAATTTTCCTACGAATAAGTACTTCATAAAACAATGTATTGCGCTGCATTAGAGCCTATTTTAACGGCTTTCACAACTGCAACGTCGCTGGAAGATTCTCTTCCAACTCCTCAACATACGAATAAGTTGCCACCGACATACAACAAGAACAAACGGGCATCCATTTTAACGAGGATTCCCCACATTTTGAACATCTCCAAAAAAATTTCACCGGCTTGGCTTCCGACAAATCCACTGATGTTCCACCGTTATTTTGATGGGCATTAATTTTCACTAACTCATCTGAAATAAAGCTATAATGAGCTAACTCGTATGCTTTAGAGATATAATCGAACGCCAATGCGAACATATCTTCACTTATACAAAGTTTGGACAATTCATAGTATGGAACCCAAGATTGAGGGGCCACTTTAAGCAACTTTTCCCCTCTTCTAATTTTATCTTCCCCCAACTCGACATATTTGTCGAAAATTTCCACTGTCGGAGATAATTCAAATGTCCTGAGCAAAGTCTTTTCAGCAGATCTCTTCTCATCGTTTTTAAGAAGTTCGTCAGAATAAATAATAGCAATGTCAGAAATTTGCGGAGCTAATTTGTGCGCCCTTTTTAAATCAGATAAATCCAAACTTTGTTTCCATTTTTCAAAATACGCCACCGCTTCAACATCTTGCCTATTCTCGCAGGAAAGCTTATGCAAATAATGAAAAGCTGCATCGACATCGCCAGTCCTAATGCTCAAACTTACGATTTGATTCAAAAAATCCTGTGCGTTCGGATATACACTCAGGATAGATTTAATGGCCTCAATGGATTCCTTGTCCGATTTATTTTGTAAAGATAACTGAGCTAAGCTGTACGCACCCAAAGCAGTACCTTTTTCTTGTGAACTCAAATTAAAAAACAAGGATTTAGCTTTATATACATCTCCATTTATCAGACATAGCTGCCCTTCCAACCACGAAATAAACGGAATTTCGCCCAAGTGCTTTTTTGCTTTATTCAGAGCCTTCCAAACTACCTTATGATCCTTCATAAGCATACCAGAAAAAGCTTCCTGCAGGTAACCAACTCCTTTATGGACATCTGTCTTCAGCCCTAACAAGGAAAACAACTTATCTGAAAAAATTCTGAACAGTTTGCAAACGTATATAACAGAAAAAATCAGAGCCAAAAATTTCCACAACGGGAGTGACCACACCTCTCCCATCAACGATACAGAGATCTTTATATCGAAAAAATACGCACAAAAAACTACTAAAAATACACAAACTATCTTAATAATTACCATATGTTACATTTGCTGCTGAGCAGTCTGTACAACATCCGTCACGCTCTTGACGTTGGTAGTAAACACACCGATAAAGTCTCGCACTTCTGCCTCCAGGTTAGCTACCATCTTCAAAAACCAAGGCCAATTCCCAGTCGCGTATATGGCGGCCAAAGCCAACCCGATGATAATAGCAAACACCATGATATCACCCAACAATCCCCGTTCTTTCGTTCCTTCACTCATTTCTTTCTGCCTTCCTTATCGACAATAATAACACATATCCTGTAATTCTATTCAATTCATTTTCATTCACTCTGTGTATATTAGCGAACTTTAGTAAATTATTTGTTAAAAAATTATCATTCGCCTTATTATTTTGATCTGACGAAATAGAATCAACCATTTTCAATAAATCCGGACAATCGGAAAACTTATCCCGGAACCTTGCCGACTCCTCCGAATACTCACTTCCATGGCACAATTTGTTTCTTAAATTACACCAGCAATTCCAACGTTCAAAATCAATTTTAAAATCTAAAACCACTTTAGACTCAGATGGATTCCTTAGCAATTTTTCTTGTCGATCCTCAAGATTTTTTACAACTTCCGCCAACTGAGCATATTGCCTTTGAATATCCGCTGTTGCGTTATTGATATGATTACCTATTCGCGTATCAATCAGCCTCGGCAGACAAAATTTTACTCCACCAACACCACAAACACTCAATACCAACAACACAAAAACAACGTTTTTCAAAAAATTCTCCTAGCTATTCAAAAGCTCCCGCAAAATTTCATTAAGCATCTTTGGATTAGCTTTGCCGCCTGTCTTTTTCATTGCTTGTCCGATGAAGAATCCAAACAGCTTTTCTTTTCCATTTTTATATTCCGCGACTTTATCCTGATTCTCATCCAACACAGCCTTCAACGATTTTTTGATCTCATCCGTTGAAGTAATCTGTTTCAGTCCTTTTTCTTCGACGATTACAGAGGCTTTTTTCTTTTCGTTCCACATTAACTCGAGAACTTCCTTTGCAATCTTCCCCGAAATAACCCCATCTCTGATAAGCATAACCAACTCAGCAAGATCTTCCGCCAAAATATCGCTTTCAGAAATGGATTTACTTGATTTATTTAATTGGGCGAATAGCTCTCCGAGCAACCAATTGGACAGCAACTTCGCGACTGCTTTATCCGACGTTTTTGTTGCCGACAAAGCTTTTTCGTAATAATCTGCGATCTCCATCTCCGATGAGATCAAATCAGCATCATATCTTGGAAGATCATAATCTTGCTGCAGTCTCTTCGACTTCGCATCAGGCAATTCAGGAATAGTTTTTTTCAATTCATCGATACGAGATTGCTCCAAAACCAACGGGGGTAAATCAGGTTCCGGAAAGTAACGGTAATCCTGAGCATCTTCTTTGGAACGCATTGTTCTGGTAACACCTTTTGTACTATCGAACAATCTTGTTTCTTGATCGACTTCCCCTCCATTTTCCAAAATATTTATTTGTCTTTCGATTTCGTAATTTACAGCAGTCGCCATAAATTTTATGGAATTTACATTTTTTACCTCAGCACGAGTCCCATACGGAGTACCCGGACGATGAACCGAAATATTTACATCCGCCCTCATGCTTCCTTCATCCATATTTCCATCGCAAGTTTTTAAATAACGAAGGATCGATCTTAGTTTCTGAAGAAACAGCATAGCATCCTCTGCACTGCGCATATCCGGCTGCGTCACAATCTCCATAAGAGCAATTCCCGAACGATTGAGATCAATAAAGGACTTCACCGGACTCTGATCATGTATACTTTTTCCGGCATCTTGTTCTATATGAATGTGATGAATGTTCACTCGATGAGTCTCACCACCTTCCCTTTCAATATCAATATAACCACCGCTAATAATCGGATGAAAGTATTGAGTAATCTGATATCCCTGAGGCAAATCTGCGTAGAAATAATTCTTTCGATCGAAGAAAGACACTTTATTTATCTCCGCATTCAATCCAAGACCTGTTCTGATTGCTTGATCTACGCAGAAAGAATTAATGACAGGAAGAACCCCCGGCAAAGCGGCATCAACATAAGATACATTTTCGTTCGGCCCCGCTCCAAACTTTGTAGATGCGCTCGAAAACAATTTAGAATTAGATATTATCTGGGCATGAATCTCCAAACCGATAACAACTTCCCATTTTCCTGATTCTGTTTCAATATACATTAGTCAATCTCCCTTAGCGATGGAAATTTCGCCCCCGCTTCCAAAACACTTCCGATTTGTATTAATTTTTCTTCCATAAAATGAGGTGCCATTAATTGCAATCCCAGCGGCTTTTGATCTTTATCCAAACAAATAGGAACAGACATTCCCGGAATTCCCACAATGTTCGCCGTAACCGTTAAAACATCGTTAAGATACATAGTCACAGGATCTTTTGGTTCATTTTCCAAACTAAAAGCACTGCTTGGAGTAGTCGGAGCCAATAAAGCATCAACTTTTTGAAACACATCATTAAATTCATGATGAATCAATTTCCTAACTTTCAATGCTTTCATGTAATAAGCGTCAAAATATCCGGCTGACAAAACATAAGTACCTATTAAAATTCTTCTTTTTACCTCGTTACCAAAACCTTGATCTCTCGTATTTTCATACATTTCGTTTAAGGTCTTTCCCTTTGCTCGAAAGCCGTATCTCACTCCATCGTATCGAGCTAAATTCGCTGACGCCTCAGCTGGCTGAATTATATAGTAAGCTGGAAGAGAATATTTTGATGACGGCAAAGATACATCAACTATTTCCGCACCCGCATCTTTTAGTATCTGAGCCCCCTTTCTCCAAGCATCTACAATATCTTGCTGGATTCCATCAACTAAAAATTCTTTTGGTATACCTATCTTCATCCCTTTTATAGATCTACCTGCGAAAGACTCGAAATCTGGAACCGGAATATTCGCAGATGTTGAATCTTTTTCATCGTATCCAGCAATTGCTTTCAAAAATACCGCGGCATCACGAACTGTTTTGGTAAATACACCACCTTGATCCAATGATGATGCCATTGCTATCATGCCGTATCGGGAACACCTCCCATAGGTTGGCTTTAATCCAACAATTCCCGTTAATGCTGCCGGCTGTCTGATCGATCCACCTGTATCCGATCCCGTCGCAGCAACACAAAGATGTCCACAAACTGCAGCAGCTGATCCTCCCGATGATCCACCGGGAACTAACCTTTCCTCAACTTTCCACGGATTAACCACTTCTCCAAAATAACTGGTAGAATTGGTCGACCCCATTGCAAATTCATCCATATTTGTCTTACCCAAAAACACTGAACCTGCATCCAGTAATTTCTGAGTAATGGTCGACTCGTAAGGCGGAATGAAATCTGACAGCATTTTTGACCCGGAAGTGGTTCGAATTCCTTTGGTTATGAACATATCCTTGATGGCTAACGGAATTCCTTCCAGATACCTCGCTTCGTTACTTGCTATTTTATCGTCCGATTTTTTCGCCGCTTGTAGAGCTTGATCTGAGCAAACTGTAATATACGCATTTAGATTTTTATACTTATCAATTCTTTCTAAAAAACACTTCGTCAGTTCAACTGAAGAGAATTTTTTCTTCAGCAAATTATCTTTTATTTCGCATAACGACAAATGATACATAAATTAACCTCTACAAAACTCCTATATACTAAATAATTTTAAAAGAAAATAAAAGCAATATGTCCTGTCTGAAGCAATCCACCCAATTAATTACTTCGACGTGGGTTGATTCCCCAACGGATGATATTTTTTAACCACTTCCTTTAATTTTGACCTACTTACATGAGTGTAGATCTCCGTGGTAGATATACTTTCGTGACCAAGCATTTTTTTCACGCTTAAAAGATCTGCTCCATGATCCAAAACATGAGTTGCAAAAGCATGTCTCAAAACATGTGGAGACACTTTTGTTGGGTCTACTCCCGACATTTCCGCAATTTTTTTTATCAACTGAAAAATTCGTTGACGGGTAATATGTTTTTCGGGATTTCTTGATGGAAATAACCAAACCGAAAAAGGTCTTATTTCTTCCCATTGTTTCAACAATTCAACCACTTGATGGGTAATAGGAACTATTCTCTCTTTTCTCCCCTTTCCAAAAATCCGAACAAATTTATTCTCTATGAAAGAGTTCATCTTTAGAGAAATCAATTCACTGACTCTCAATCCACTTCCATATAAGAGGTACAGAATTAAATCGGAACGAACTTGGTCTTCCAAAGACAAAGTCGAAGTCGCTTCTCGAAGTTTTTTCACTACATCCTCACTTATTATTTTCGGAAGCGCTCTACGAGACTTCGGCTGATGAATGAAAGTCATCGGATTTTTTTCAATCAATTCTTCCGCCAGCAAGAATCGAAAAAACTGTCTTAGTGCTGAGATTTTCCTTTTTATCGTGGATACTTGAAAATTTTGGGAATTCAAAATTTCGAGATAATTAATTATTTTCTCTTCCGTAACCACAGAATCCATATCAACATGGCTTAAAAAGTCTTGCAAATCTAAAAAATAGGACTGAAAAGTGTTCGCAGACACATTTCTTTCACTTTTGAGGTATTCTAAAAATAATTCCAGATATCTATGCATTACGCTCTATTGGAATTTCTTTAACCACCTCACGAGAATTTGCGGGTATTCCCACTGACAGATAAACACCCAACCCAATCAAAGCAACCAACCCGACTGCTCCCAAAAACATAAAAAAAGATTTCATATCTTTACCGCTACACAAATAAACCGTATAATGGGAGCATTATATTATGGAGAATAAAAAAGTACTACATGCAAAAATATCGATTATGTAATTTTTTTGCTTCGACTATTTTCCACGTTTTCCCGGTTCAAGAAGAGAGTTTTAAATGATACACGTGCTGTTCGTTGTTGTGACGATGGTATTATTATGTACAGCGGCTTTTTTATCGGGATCGGAAACAGCAATCACTGGATCTTCCCGAGCATACTTGTTCCATCTTGCAAAAAAAGGAGATAAACGAGCTAAAAAAGTGCTCGACCTTCAGGAAGATATGTCACTATCCATCGAAACCATCTTGATGTTGAATCAGATTATACTTTTCCTGATTCCGACATTCACCGCTTGGTATTCTTTTCATCTGACTCCCGCGCAAAGCACAATTTGCACTTCCGCTGTCGCTATTTTAATTGTAATTTATGCTGAAATTTGTCCGAAACTTCTTGCAATAAAATTTATCATTCCATTTGCACTGTTTGCTGCTCCCACTATCAAAATTTTAGTAACAACACTGAAAGGATTAACCCGGATTTTAGAAGAGTGCGCAAAAATTTCCCTGCGGCTTGTAGGAATCAACATCGATGTTCAACAAGTTGAAGATCAATCTGATGAAGAACTTCGAGGAGCAATCGAAATGCATTCTTCCGAAGGAGATGAAGAGGAAGAAGAACAAAAGAAGACCATGCTGAAAAGCATTTTGGATCTCGAAAATGTCTATGTCAATCAGGCGATGGTTCACCGTAGACACATGAGAACCATAGATATTTCACTGCCGGTAGCGAAAATCGCCAAGGAAATTTCCAGTTGTCCTTTTTCAAGAATTCCTCTTTGGAAAGATAGTCCAGAGAACATAGTCGGAATTTTAAAAGCAAAAACTTTTTTCAAGGCCCTGCAGGTAAACAATGGAGATTTCTCCAAAATAAAAATTACCAATTTGATATCGCCGCCATGGTATATTCCGGAAACAACTTCCCTTATGGATCAGTTGGAAAATTTCAGAAAAAAGAGAGAGCATTTTGCTCTGATTGTGGATGAGTACGGAGATCTTCTCGGTTGTATTACGTTGGAAGATATTTTAGAAGAAATCGTTGGTGAAATCGTAGATGAATATGACAATAAAGAAATCGCCGATGACATAAAGGTTCAACCTGACGGAAGTATTATGGTAAACGGAGCTGCTCCCATCAGAGATCTGAACCGTCAATTTGGTTGGAATATTCCAGAAAAAAGTGCGACTACCATCGCCGGATATGTCATGTATGAAACGAGAAAAATTCCGGATATCGGGCAGGTATATGTCTTGGCAGGATTAAAATTGGAAATTCTTCGTCGACAAAGAAACCAAATAGTACTTATGAAGATAACTCCCCAACCCCCTCAACAAAATTCAGCGGAATCCACTAAAATTATTGAAAGTTAATTCGTGAATATCTATAATCAGCGTGCGGTGTTTGGGGAATTTATCTATGATTGTGGTCTGTCCGAGTTGTTCCAGTAAATATTCCGTACATTCGGAAGTAATTGGAGAAGGAAAGATGGTTCGCTGTGCCATGTGTGGTACGACTTGGCAGCAATACCCCGTCAAAGAAAAAACATCGAAAAATACGTCCGATCTTCTCCAGTCAATTTTTTTCTGGTTTATTGTTTTTATTACTGTATTCTCGATTTTATTTGTACCGAAAACCGTATCAAAATATTGGCCGGCAGCAGCTTCCTTTTACAAAGTTATTGGGATGAACAATTCCCCGGACCAGAAAGCCTTTGTGATAAAGAATGTTTCCAGCTTCTTTGTAAAGCGGAACGGCAATCTCTACATGGGAATTAAAGGAGAGTTAAGCAATGTATCCGAGGAAGTTCAGATGGTTCCGAAATTAATTATAGGTTTGAAGGAAGACAGCAATACTTCGGATTCTTCTTTTCAAACATCATGGACACATAGGTTGAATTATAAAAAGCTACTTCCCAACCAGAAGATAATTTTTGAAACAGATTTAAAGAATGTCCCTTACACGAATTTGATTTGTGATATAAAACTGAATACACTATAGGCATGCGTCAGAACCGGTACAAAATCTCATCTTTGATTTCGAATTTATATTTTAAGTTAATAGAATTCTTCGGAGTTTGTGTATTTTTCGTGGCCATGGCGACTCTAGTCGCATTAGTTTCTCATTGCCCTGAAGATCCTTCTTTCAATACCGCTATTGATGGATTCGTTTCGAATTTGCTTTCTGCTCCGGGAAGTTATTATTCTGATTTAGTGATCCAGCCTTTCGGAAAATCAGCGTATTTATTTTCGTTTCTTTTAATGTCATTCGGATATCAATTAATCCAGTATCATGTTGTGTCATATTTCAGAATTATCGCTGGAATAGCTTCTTGCGTTTTAAGCTCATTGTTTTTCAGTTTTTTAAATTTGGAGGAATTTTCCGGATTTGTCGGTTCGATTTTAAAAAAATATTTGGTTCAATATGTCGAAGAAATTCGTATGATCGAAATTTTCGAAACTTACAAAACATATTTTTGCGTCCTTATCGGTGTTTTGTTTTTATGTTTATTTTTATTTGCAATCAGATTTCATTTTTCAACTATCAGAGAATGTTTTTTGTATTTCAAAAATTTGATTATGCAGGGTGAAGAAAAAATTCAGGAACTGTCTCCATCCGTGCAAATCATAAGGAAAACTGAAGCCAAAAAATCGGAATCGAGGAAAAAATCGAACACCTCAAAAAACTCCAAAGCAAGTAACGTCAGCCAATTCGCGTTACCGTCGATTCATCTACTATCCGAACCAAAAAACAACGGAGAAAAATTATCCGATTCCGAGTTAAAAGCACGATCAGAAAATCTGATGAAAGTCTTAGAAGATTTCGGAATAAAAGGAGAAATTGTCGGAGTCAACCCGGGACCTGTTGTGACTTTGTATGAATTAACTCCCGCTGCCGGAATAAAATCTTCGCGCGTGATTGGATTGGCCAGCGATATTGCAAGATATATGAGCGCGATTTCTGCTCGAGTTTCGGTAATTCCGGGAAAAAATGCGTTAGGTATCGAACTTCCAAACACGAAAAGGCAAACTGTGTATCTCAGGGAAATTTTGGAGTCGAATGCATACAATCGCAGTACCGCCGCGCTGCCAATTTCTTTGGGAAAAGATATTTCGGGAGACCCGATGGTTGTCGATCTCGCAAAAATGCCGCACTTGCTGATCGCAGGAACGACAGGATCAGGAAAATCCGTCGGTATCAACGCGATGATTATGTCCCTACTCTACCGATTGCCTCCGGAAAAATGCAAATTTATAATGGTTGACCCGAAAATGTTGGAGTTATCTGTCTATGATAACATTCCGCATTTGTTGACTCCTGTTGTAACCGATCCGAAAAAAGCTGTCGTCGCGCTGAAATGGGCTGTGAAAGAAATGGAATCTCGTTACAAAGCGATGTCCAAAATCGGAGTCAGAAACATCGAAAATTACAATGCAAAATTGGCATCACTGAAATCGTCGGGCGAGAATATTTCTCGCAGGGTCCAAACCGGATTTGATCCGGAGACAGGCGCTCCCGTTTATGAAACTCAAAAAATGGAAATGAATCCGTTTCCTTATATTGTTATTATCGTTGATGAGATGGCAGACTTAATGTTGGTTGCGGGAAAAGATATCGAGGTTGCAGTTCAACGATTGGCGCAAATGGCACGAGCGGCAGGAATTCACTTAATCATGGCGACCCAAAGACCGTCTGTTGATGTCATTACGGGAACGATCAAGGCAAACTTTCCGACTCGAATAAGTTTCCAAGTCAGCTCGAAAATCGACAGTCGAACAATTTTGGGAGAACAAGGAGCAGAACAACTTCTCGGACAGGGAGACATGCTGTACATGTCATCCGGTGGTCGAACAACTCGTGTTCACTGTCCATTTGTAAGTGATGGCGAAGTCGAAAAAATAACCAGCGCACTTCGTGAACAAGGTACTCCAAATTATGTCGAAGATATTTTGGAAGATGACGAAGGACTGCTGGATAGCTCAAATATCTCGGGTGCTAATGAAAATGATCCTCTTTACAAAGAAGCCGTTGATCTCATAATGAGAGAAGGAAAGGCCTCCACCAGCTTTATACAAAGACATCTGAAAATCGGATACAATCGCGCTGCACGAATTATCGATATGATGGAAGAAGAAGGAATCGTTTCTCCAGCAAATCATGTCGGAAAAAGGGAAATACTAGGACGATGAAAATTTTAAATTTATTAATTTTGATGTTTTTGAATTTTTTGTGTTGTGCTGAAAACTTACAGAAACGACCTGCGCCAAAAACCGATTGGATTTCAAAAATCGAGAACTATTTTAATGAAAAATTAGATTCCGTAAAATCAGATTTCACGCAAATCGGAAGTCGCGGAAATATTTCTACGGGAAAGATTTTTTTGAAGAGAAAAAAAGGATTGATGAAGTTATACTATAACGATCCGAATCCAAATGTAGCAATCGTAAAAGATTACAAACTTACTCATTTTGATCGAGATCTCAAGGAAAAAACTATCGTCTCCGTATACTCTTCTCCGCTTGCGTTTTTTTTGGAGAAAACAGTGAATCTGCAGAAAAATGTAAAGGTATTATCTCAGAATGAGTCGCCAAATTCCGTCCAAATTAAGTTGAAAAAAAAAGGAAGTGAAAACGAAGGCGAAATTACTTTGGTATTTTCGAAAAATCCGTTTCAGTTGAAAGGTTGGGTAGTTTTAGAGAATAATAATTACGGCAGACAAACCCAAATAATTTTGGAAAACGCCCAATTTAACGCATCAATTTCGGACAAGGAATTTGAGAAATTTTCCTTAACAAGTGAAGAGGGGAAGTAACCTCCCCCGTCATTCGTTTTTTAATCATTCTTTTGTCACTAAAGAGTTTAAAAATTCTATCAAACCTTTTTCCCCTTCGTCTCCCTCAAGAATAGATATCGCTTTGTTAAGATCTGCCTTTCTTTCTATTAGCAATCTAGCTGTATTTTCTGATCTTAAACGCGCAGCATAAATTAAGGGCGTCCATCCTCTGTCGTTTTTCACATTTGGATCAGCCCCATGATCCAGAAGCATTTTCACTATATCGTAGCGAATTTTCACTAGATCATAACCATTAGTTCCTTCGTGTATATTTGAAACAAGTCTGTATGAGAATAATAGCGCATGTATCAAAGCTGTGTCACCATTGGAATCTTTTGCATTAACATCTGCCGGAAAGTATTCCATCACCCTACTGTATACATTTAGCAGAGCATCTTTGCTCATCGGAATTTTGTTTTTGCTCGCTACTATCAGAGATATTAAATCGGATTCATAACCTTGTTTTAGCAGCAACTCCACAACATTCTTATGCCCCTTCAAGGCTGCGCGCATTAAAGCGGTGATTCCACTTTTTGCACAATTTTTATTAGCTCCTTTTCCCACCAGATATTTTACTATATCCTTATTGCCTTTTTCTGCCGCTAAAAACAACGGAGTCTCTCCCCACTTACTTTTTGCTTCGATATTTGCTCCTTTTCCCACCAGATATTTTACTATATCCCAATGGCCTATTTTTGCCGAAATAATCAACGGGGTCTCTCCCCACCTATTTTTTGCTTCGATATTTGCTCCTTTTCCTAACAAATATTTTACTATATCCTTATTGCCTTTTTCTGCCGCTAAAAACAACGAAGTCCTTCCAACATAATCTTTGAATTCGATATTTGCTCCGTTTTCTAACAAATATTTTATTATATCTATATGACCTTCCCTCGCCGCTACATTGACAGCATTTCTACTGATCTTCACTCCCTCATCTACAAGTTTTTTTACTTCTTCGATATTACCTTTCCTTAAAGCAACACGCATATTTTTTTGCTCTTGCTTCTCATTCCGTTGTCGAGGCTGTTGTTGCTGCTGATCCCTAAACTGCTGCATATGAAGCTGACGAACCTGAAATGGTTGACTCTGAAATGGCTGTACCTGTTGTTGCTGCTGATCCCTAAACTGCTGCATATGAAGCTGCTGTATCCGCTGGCGTAACTGAACCTGAAACTGCTGCATATGAAGCTGCTGTATCCGCTGGTGTAACTGAACCTGAAACTGCTGCATATAAAGCTGCTGTTGTGCGCTCATTTGCTCTACAGTCATCGCTGTTAAAGCCAATAGATCTAACCCATTTTCTGACCAAATAGGTATTCCTTCCCTCGAAGAAATTCTGATTCTTCGGCTTTGCTGTTCTTCTCCATTTATTTCACTGATTTGAGAAAAACTTCTCTTATTTCCGTTATTTCCGAAATTTCCATTCGGATTGTTTGGAAACATTCCAAATACGATTTCACTCGTAACTGCCAAGCTGGCTATCAATAAAGATTTTTTCATTTTTTTGCCTTTCAATATCTCTACCTATCTATATAGTGCTTTTTTTTGCGTTTCCAAGAAAAAACAAAAAATTATTTTAAAAAAGCAAGCAAATTCTTGGCAATGTATCGGACAAAATCTCTTACAACTATTTTTCCGCTTGATCCGGAAAAAAGAAAATTGTAGAATTCAACCATTGGAAAGAAGTTAGTGATATGATAGATCCATTGCATCAGTTTGTTGTATCTCCCCTCTTAAAGTTAGAGGTGGGTGGAGTGGATTTGTCTTTTACGAATTCCTCTCTTGCTGTCCTGATCGCGGTTGCGCTGACTTTTGTTCTGTTTTTGTGCGGATTGAGAAAGGGCGGGATGATCCCGAATCGAATTCAAGCTTTCGTTGAAATAATTTATGGTTTTATTTCAGAGACAATTACAGGGAATACCGGGACTGCGGGTTTGAAGTATTTTCCGTTCGTTTTTTCGATTTTCTTTTTCGTATTGCTTGGGAATTTGTTGGGTATGGTTCCCTATATGTTCACATTTACCAGCCACATAATCGTTACTTTTACTCTCGCGATGATTGTTTTTCTGTTCGTAACGATTCTGGGAATAGTTCTTCATGGATTTCACTTTTTTTCGTTGTTTATGCCAAAGGGAGTTTCGATTTTTTTAGCTCCGATTTTGGTTCCTGTTGAAATGATATCTTACTTAGCCAGACCTGTCAGTTTATCTGTTCGTCTTTTCGCAAATATGTTGGCAGGACACATTATGATGAAGGTCTTCGCTGGGTTTGTCGTGATGATGGGAATATTTGGAATAGCCCCTATGGCGGTTAACGTTGTTTTAACGGGATTAGAGGTGGTTATTTCTATGTTGCAAGCTTATATATTTACCGTATTAACTTGCGTATATTTGAATGATGCAGTAAATTTGCATTAGGTTTTTGGAAAGGGAGTTTTAAAGATGTTATCAGCTGAAGCTATGCGTTATTTGTCGGCAGCCATTGCTGTTATTGCTTTGTATGGAGTTGGTATGAGTATGGGAAATTTGTTCTCGACTTGGCTAAATGCGATTGCCAGGAATCCTGAAGCGAACGACAGAATGCGTGTCGTAGGTATATTGGGTATGGCTCTTACGGAATCCATCGGTTTGTTCGCTCTTGTGGTTGCGTTGTTGATTTTGTTGTTAAAATAAGTGGCGTAAATTGTTTCCTCAACTAAATGCGACAACTTTTCCATCTCAGATTTTTTGGGTTATTCTCGGCTTTTTTTGTGTATATGTGATTATGGCATTTTTTGCCGTGCCGAGATTGAGAAAGATTTTGGGTGATCGTCAGTCGTATGTAGATAACTTGTTGGACGTTGCAAAAAAGTTTAACGAAAAGTCGGAAAAACTGGGAAAAGAGTCGAGGAATTTGCTTGCAGAAACAAAGCAGATAATTTATCGCGATGAAGCAAGGTTAATTGAAGAGCTCAATAAAAAAAATGCGGAGATAAATCGAAAAATCTCTCAGTCAGTTCTGGAGCAAAGAAATCGAGAAATTGCTTCGTTGAGTGATTCTTCGGAGGAGGTTTTCAAAGAGGTGTCTGCTGATTTGGATGAGCTTGTTAACCTGGCTATGCAAAAAGTGGAGGGTCAAAAATTATGAAAAGTGCTCTTCCTCGTCTATTGATATCTATCGACGAATTTTTAAGAGAAAATGTGAAGTTAGGGTTAGAGGCGTACACAATTGCTGAATTGTCTATTTTAATATCGTTTCTATGTTTTTTGGCGATAATCATCAAAAAGGTTTGGCCGTTGGTGATAAACAGCTTGGATGGACACATTGAAAAAGTAAAAAATCAAATAGATTCTGCCGAAAGATTAAGAAGTGAATCTACGGTTTCCTTAGCGAAGGCAAACCAAGTCAGTGCAGGTATCCAAAATGAGGTGGAGAATTATAAAAAAAGATCAGAGGAACGAATCGCTCAGTTGGAAATAGAGAATCAGCGCTATATTCAAGCAATGAAAGAAAAGATGGCTGTTTCGCTGAATGCACAGTTAAGCGCGGAGTTATCAAAGCAAAAAGAGTTGTTAGTAGATAGGCTGGCGGATCTTATAGCAGAAAAACTTTCAGAAAGGGTGAAAGAACAGGTTTGTGAAGTTGATTTCTCAAAGGAAGATCTGAAAAAGTTGATCGGATGATAACTGTGGATTATTAATTTTTAAGTTCTTTTTGCGTCTATTTTATTTTGGAATGTTTTATGATATTTTCTTGATGTATTTTAGTAAGGGAAATTGTGATGACTGAAAATATGGCAAACAAAGTAAAAGCGATTATCGCTGACAAGTTGGGAGTTGATCCAGCAAAGGTGGGTGATGAGGCGCGCTTTGTTGATGACTTAGGGGCAGACAGTTTAGATACTGTTGAGTTGGTCATGGCTTTGGAAGAAGAGTTTGGCGTGGAAATTTCCAACGAAGAAGGTCAGGAAATTCAGTCGGTAAAAGATGCTGTTTCTTTCATTGAAAAAAAAGCTAACTAAAAAGGAATCATGATGAGAAGGGTAGTTGTCACCGGAATAGGGATGGTATCTCCGTTGGCTCCGTCGGCTGGGGAGTCCTGGTCTCGATTACTGAATTGTGAATCGGGTATAAGAAAGATTGTATCTTTCGATGTAAGTGATTTGGCTTCGAAAATAGCCGGTCAAGTTCCGACGGAGGAAACGGCTCCAGATGCTCCTACCCTTTTCGATCCGTTAAAGTATGTGTCGACAAAAGAACTCGGAAGAATTGATAAATTCATTTTGTTCGCATTGGCGTCCGCAACTGATGCTATGGAAGACGCCGGACTGAGTAAAGATTTATCAGATGGAGAAAGGGAACGTTTTGGTGTAATAATCGGATCGGGAATCGGAGGATTGCCTGCGATTTACAACACCTCGATGAAGTTAGGCAGTGACGGGGCAAGGCATATATCGCCGTTTTTTATTCCATCGTCGCTAATTAACTTGGCATCAGGGCATGTATCAATACGGTTCGGGTTAAAAGGACCAAACCATGCAGTCGTAACGGCATGCGCTTCGGGAACTCATGCCATCGGTGATGCAGCGAGAATGATAAAAGTTGGCGATGCGGATATGATGGTCGCAGGTGGAGCAGAAGCTGCTGTGTGCCGGTTAGGAGTGGCAGGATTCTCTTCAGCTCGAGCGTTATCTACCCACAAAAATGATAATCCGCAAGAGGCGTCGCGTCCTTGGGATAAGTCCAGAGATGGGTTCGTTATTTCCGAAGGATCCGGAATCGTGATTTTGGAAGAGCTGGAACATGCCAAAAAGCGCGGAGCAAAAATTTATGGAGAATTGGTTGGGTACGGAATGTCAGGGGATGCTTACCATATGACTGCCCCATGTCCAGACGGTGACGGTGCGTTTAGGTCGATGCGCAATGCACTGGAATCCGCGCAGATAAATCCTGACCAAATTGATTATATTAATGCACACGGCACATCCACTCCTGCGGGAGACATCGGTGAGCTCAGAGCAGTCGAAAGAGTGCTTGGTGAAGGAAGCAAAGCGTCTATGTCATCCACAAAATCTTCAATAGGACATCTGCTCGGGGCGGCAGGAGCCGTCGAAGCGATCTTCTCGTTGTTGGCGATCAAGGATCAGGTGGCCCCGGCGACTTTAAATCTTCATGATTCGGAGGAAACTTTCTTGGATTTGGTTCCGTTACAGCCGCGCGCAAGAAAAATTGATTATGTATTGTCAAATTCGTTCGGATTTGGAGGCACTAACGCGAGTTTGGTGTTTAAGAAGTTTTGATATCAAGAGGAGTTCAGCGCTGTTTGGGAGGCTTCGCGTTAGGCTTTCTTATCGGTGCAGGTCTTCTCGCTTCTTATGGAATACATTGTATAAATAAATATTCTGGCTACTCGCCCTCTGAGGGTTCGTATTTGATACTTGACCAGCCTGAGAATCTTTCTTATGTTTCCAATCTTTTCATTGAGAATAATCTTGCGAGTGAAATTCACAACAATTCTTTCCTTACAAAAATAATTATAAAATTTGGTGAATTATTGGGATATAAACTTAAGTTTGGAGAATATTCCATTCCTAAAAATGTTTCTCTGTGGAATGCGATCAAAATACTGTCGGTGAAAAGACCCGTTATTCACAAGGTGTGCATTCCGGAAGGATTTTCTGTCCACAGAGTTTTGGAGAGATTGAATAACGACAAATTTCTTCGCGGAGAAATAACAAAAATTCCCGAAGAAGGATCGTTGATGCCTGACACTTATTGTTTCAAATACCCAACGACTCGTCAGCAAATAATAGATCAAGCGCAAAAAGCGATGTCTGATTTCATTGAGAAAGAATGGGAAAATAAGTCGGAAGATTGCTTTTTGAAAACGCCACAGGAAGTTTTGACTTTGGCATCGATTATTGAGAGAGAATCCTCCATAGAGCTGGATGTCATTGCAGGAATGTACTTAAATCGTCTGAAAATCGATATGAAATTGCAAGCTGATCCGACAACTATTTATGCAATGGTGAAAGGGCAAAAGTTCCCGAGAAGTCTCACCTATAAAGATTTAAAATTCGATCATCCGTACAATACTTATGTGTACAAAGGATTACCTCCCGGACCTATTTCAAATCCTGGGAAAAAATCTATATTGGCGGTGCTGCATCCGAAAAAATCCGATTGGCTTTTTTTATATTATGACGGCAGTTTTATGGACAAACCTGTTTTTTCTAAAACTTATCAAGAACATAGAAGAAATATCGCACGGATTCGGAAAATTAATATATCAAGAATTAAGTAATCAAAAATTTTACGAAAAACAGTAAATCATTTTAAATATCTTCCGAGAATTTTTGCTTCCATTTTCCTGTTAATATCTTCCAAACTTCCGCTTGTCGTCGTAAGCCTAGAATACTTTTTTTGGATATGCCAAATTCTGCCATAATATCCTCATGATTCGAAACTAAAATAAACAAAAGCTTTTTAAATTTCTCATTTACTTTTTTATTTAAGGAATTTTGAATTGAAGATAAGATGTCCTCGGAAGGCAACATTCCGTTAATCATTGTATTGTAAAATAGCCTTTTTTGATCCGTAGTTAACAAATTCCACTGATTGATGGGTATTCTCAATTCATCTATGTACATTGATTTATAGCCGTATTTTTGCGCGATTTCTCGAGTTGTTCTGTTTTGCAAATCTGATACCAATTCTTCGTCATTTAGTCGTTGTCCGTTCCTTCTCTTGAGCTTATTTTCATTATCTCGATAAATCAGATGTTGAGCTATTTTTTGTGTAACTCCGTATTTTACGCATATTCCCTGCAAAGTCAGTAATCCTTCATTGTAATCACTTACTACTCTTTCCTTTTGTTTCTGGGGAATAAGTTGGCGCCTTCTATATATTATTTCCCATGGCTGCTTAACGAGTGTCAAATCCTTGCCATTTTTGCGAGCTTCATGGATAACGCAATACAAATCGCTCTCCTTGATACCATGTTTGCGTGCTATTCCTTTATGTGTCAGCAGTTTTTTTCTGTAATCCTCTATTATCGCGTCTTTTTCATTTTCATTAAGAGCCGTGATAAATTGCCCACTTTCTTGTAATTTTCTCAGCGTATTAATTGTTGCATTCCTTTTTTTACCGATAATATTATGAAAATTTCGCCATTCAACATCCTGTTGGAGAGTATTTATTATATTTTTCTCTATTGTTTGAGATTTTTTGCTGCGATCATCATTTCTCGAATTTATTCCTAAAATTGAGGTCCAACGCTCGAGAGTTCGAATTGATATTGCATTTAATTCTGAGATATTTTCTATTGTACAATCTTTCATATAAACGTATTCCGTCAGTGCTTTCTCAATTTGTTTTGCATTATAAAACTGACTTTTCAGATTAAGGGAAAAGTTTCGAATTTTCTCTTTTGTTAATGCATCGATTCCTGATGACTCGGAATTTGTTGCGGAAGTACTCCCTAACTTTGCTTTACTTGAATGTTGCACCGGTTTGTGTATCAAATTCCTTGTGCACTCACCCCTAACCCATGCAGAATAAATTCCAAACGTACTTTGCGAAGTAAAAATAACAAATGACGCTATTACTAATCTTTTCATTTCCCTCTCCCGAAGGAGATCATAAACTTCTTTGATCGTTTTTCAAGAATTATTTTCTTAGATCGACTCAGTTTGATAAATTCGGACTAAAGTTGTAGAATACGCCGTTATATTTGGAGAGTGATTTCATGGACATTTCGGGTTTTGAATTAGCAAAGCGCAGTAACGAAAAAAAAGCTGTCGCGATGATTGTAGATGGTCAAACTGTGGACCTATCAACGATGGTATCCGAAACTACAACTGCGGAGTTCATAACAAAGCAGCATCCGAAAGCGCTGGAGATATTCAGGCACACAACGGCTCACATCATGGCTCAGGCGATCAAGGAAATTTGGCCTTCTACTCAGCTGGCAATCGGACCTGTGATCGAAAACGGATTTTATTACGACATTTCCTGCGATCACCAATTGACTCCCGATGATTTTGCGAAAATCGAAAAGAGAATGAAGGAAATCATCAAGGAAAATTACAAAATCACGAGAGAAGTTCTCACAAAAGATGATGCGTTGAAACTTTTCGCAAACGATAAATTTAAGGTCGAACTTATCACCGATTTGGATGTCGAAACTGTCAGTATTTATCGGCATCAGGACAAATTTGTAGATCTTTGTCGTGGACCTCACCTTCCGTCGACGGGAACGGCATCTACGCACTTCAAAATCATGAAATTGGCGGGAGCTTACTGGCGTGGTGATTCAAAAAGAGAAATGCTGCAGCGTGTTTACGCGACATCTTGGTTTACGAAAGAAGATTTGGATACTTACATCAAAAATTTGGAAGAAGCCGAAAAAAGAGACCATCGCAAAATCGCGAAAGAGATGGATCTGTTTCACATGCAGGAAGAATCTCCGGGATGTATTTTTTGGCACCCGAAAGGCTGGACTGTCTATAACGTACTCAAGGATTACATCAGGAAATGCATTTTGAAAGACGGGTATCAGGAAGTTTGCACTCCGCAGCTGGTCGATCGGACTCTTTGGGAAGCGTCGGGGCACTGGGAAAAATATCGCGAAAATATGTTTATAGCCGAATCGGAAGACAGAATTCTCGCGGTGAAACCGATGAACTGCCCGGGAGCAATTCAGATTTTCAAGCAGGGAGTGAAAAGCTATCGTGATCTGCCACTGCGTTTGGCGGAATTCGGTTATTGTCATCGAAATGAGCCGTCGGGATCTCTTTACGGAACGATGAGAGTCAGAGGTTTTACCCAGGACGATGCTCATATTTTCTGCACGCCTGATCAGATCAATGGCGAAACGAAAAAATTCTGCAGTTTACTTGCGAAAATTTACAAAGATTTAGGATTCGAAAGTTTTTCCGTGAAATTTTCTGATCGTCCTGAGAAGAGAATCGGAGCGGACGAAATTTGGGATTTGTCAGAAAAATTGTTGCAAGAAGCAGTAACCGAGGCGGGTTTCGAATACACGTTGAACAAAGGTGAAGGAGCTTTTTACGGTCCGAAGTTGGAATTTTCGTTGAAAGATAAAATCGGCAGAGAGTGGCAGTGCGGAACTTTGCAGGTTGATTTCCAATTGCCGCAAAGATTAGGTGCTTATTACACGGGCGAGGACGGGGAAAAGCATCATCCGATAATGCTGCACCGTGCGGTGTTGGGATCTCTCGAAAGGTTTTTCGGAATTTTACTGGAAAATTACGCCGGAAGGTTACCAATGTGGTTGGCTCCTGTTCAGATTGTGTTTGCAACCATCACGAACAGTTTCGACGGATATGCTGAAGAAATTTGTAAGAAATTCGAAGCTGCCGGATTACGTTGCGAATTAGATACTCGCTCGGAAAAAATTTCCTACAAAATCCGCAGTCATATTATGCGAAAAGTTCCTGTCATCGCGGTTATCGGAGAAAATGAGCAAAACAATCGCCAGCTAACGTTACGTTACGCAAACGGAAGTCAGGAAAGTTTTTCGGTTGATGAGGCGCTGAAAGTTATGTTGGAGAAATGCTCGTCACCGAAAATTTAATCGCTGTAGATTTAGATTGCTGTTACGAGTTTAATTTTATATTATTTACACACGAGTTTGGGGGTGTATTGTGTTGTTAGATCTGATAGCTCAAAAGATTTCGGGATTGAAAGATGTCTTGCCTCTTGTTGAAGGTGGTAAGGGGATTTCAGTATCCAATGGAGAAACTTGCGGGGCGTGGGCGGCGGCCGGTGCTGTCGGAACATTTTCCGCTGTCAACGCTGACTCCTACGATGAAAAGGGCAATATCATTCCGCAAATTTATCACGGAAAAACAAGACAAGAACGCCACCGCGAATTGATTGAATACGCAGTTGCAGGGGGAATCGCTCAGGCGAAAATCGCACGTGAAAGATCCAACGGCAAAGGACGAATTCACATGAACGCCCTTTGGGAAATGGGTGGCAGTCAAGAAGTTATAACCAGAATTTTGGAGGGCGCAAAAGGGTGCATCCACGGGGTCGTTTGCGGAGCCGGTATGCCCTACTCGCTGTCCGAAATCGCAGCAAAGTTCGAAGTCCATTATTATCCTATCGTTTCATCGGCACGAGCTTTTTCCGCCCTATTTCGTCGCTCGTTTAAAAAGTGCGTTGATCTTCTGGGAGGCGTAGTTTATGAAGATCCGTGGCTGGCAGGAGGTCACAATGGATTGTCTAACGCGGAATCTCCGAATAATCCGATGAATCCGTATTTGAGGTTGGTCGAATTGCGGAAAGTTATGAATTCTTTCAATTTAATCTCGATACCAATAATCATCGCCGGGAGTGTTTGGTGGCTATCCGAGTGGCAAGATTACATGAACAATCCGGAAATCGGAAATGTCGCGTTTCAGTTCGGAACTCGTCCGATTTTAACAACGGAATGTCCTGTCGCGAAGGCCTGGCAGCCGAAATTAATGGCTCTAAAGCGCGGAGATGTGAAATTAACGACACTTAGTCCGACGGGATTTTATTCATCGGCCATTAACAACGAAATGATTTCGAATTTATTAGCCAGACAAGAAAGACAAGCTCCGATAGTTGAGAATTCCGAGTTGAAAGTAAAAGTATTCGGTCGGGAAATTTGTTTGGATAACAGTTTTTCGGACAAAGTTAACCAGTGGACAGCAAATGGTTTTAATGCGGCGATGCTAACTCCGTCAAACTCAGTTGTTTTTGTGACTCCCGAGGAGTCTCAAGCCATTCTGCAAGATCAAAGAAATTGCAGCGGATGTCTAAGCGCGTGTCACTTCAGCAGTTGGTGTCAGTCGAAAGGGTCGACAGGAAGGATTCCCGACCCACGCAGTTTTTGCATTCAAAAAACACTGCAGAGTGCTGCTCACGGCGGGAATCTTGAGGAAAGTTTGATATTTGCGGGTCATTCTGCATATCGCTTTGCGGAAGATCCTTTCTATGAAAACAACTTCATTCCAACAACCCAGCAGCTGATTGACAGGATTCTCACGGGATTTTGATGCGCATAGCTAAAAAAATAGCGGAGAGCGGCGCGGCATCGCGTAGGGAAGCAGAAAGGCTGATCGCTGAAGGCAGGGTTTCCGTCAATGGCGAAGTCATCGCGTCTCCCGTGTTTTTCGTTGATGATTCCCACGAAATCGAGATCGATAGCAAGCCAATCGGCAAGAAATCCGAAAAATTAATTGTTTGGAAAATGAACAAACCGAAAGGATATCTCACGACAAAACGCGATCCGAAAGGAAGAAAAACGGTATTCGATTTGTTCCCAAAAACCAATGACAGATTGCTGTATATAGGGCGGCTAGATTACAACTCGGAAGGACTGCTGCTGTTTACTAATGACGGAAATTTTTCGCGCACACTGGAATTGCCTTCCACCAGACTGTCGCGATCTTATAAAGTTCGATTTCATGGAAATCTCACGAAAGAAAAAATCGAAAAATTGCAAAACGGAGTGACAGTCGATGGAATCAACTACGAGCCAATCAAAGTCGAAATCGGAAAACAAGACAAATCTAACAATTGGGTAATTCTAACATTGAAAGAAGGAAAAAATCGAGAAATCCGCAAGGTTTTGGAATCGCTCGGGTGCATCGTCAATCGACTAATCCGCATCAGCTACGGAACCGTGTCGCTCGGCAATCTTTCTTTGGGAGAAATCGAAAAATTGTCTGAAAAAGAAGTTCAAAAGCTCGTAAAAATAGCAAAATATCATCAGATTTAGTGAACTATTGATGTAATTTAATATCATATTTTATTTAATAATTTATTAACCTATTCCTGTTACAACATATTCGTACAGATTTTTATAAGTACGGAGTGCATTATGAACTTGTTTGCCAAAAAGGTATTTGACATAGGAGAGGTAAGCCTCCTAAAAAATCGAGAAACACCGAGTAACTATTATTGTAAAATTTTACATACAACAAAAGTCCTCAATAAAATTGCCAGCATCTTCTGCCAACTCCAAACAGGAGAAAAAGCATGTTAAATATCAAAAATAACAACCAAAAATTTTGGATTATCACCATGATATTTGCCCTGATGCTAATTTTGATTTTGGAGCAACGAAGTAATAATAACGCGCAGAATATCATAAAAAATACTCTAATATGTATTGAAAAAAACAATAAGTCCAATAATCGTAGGCTGCTAAACCTTCTTTCTATGCCTTCAGATAAAATCGTTAATATTGGTTCTGCGAAATTCTATGTTCCGAATTATCCTGTCGATCTTATTCAATCAGAAATAGTTGATGACGGAACATTCTACGAAATTGATGTATTGGAAAAATTGCAACCTTACATCAAGAAAAACGCCGTGATTTTGGACATTGGAGCCTGTATTGGAAATCACTCTATCTATTGGGCTTTAAAAGCTAACGCAAAACGGATTTATTCTTTCGAACCCGTAAAAGAAACTTTTCGCATCTTAAAAAAGAATGTAGAACTCAATAATTTGAACGATAAAATAAAAATTTTCAACATCGGACTGAGTGATAAAAAAACTAACGGCAGTATTTCTTTTTATAATCATAATAATATAGGAAGCACTCGCATTAAGCAAAATACCGATGGAAATTTGTTGCTGAACAAATTAGATAATATAAAAATCGAAGAAAATACAGTTGATTTTGTAAAAATCGACGTAGAAAGACACGAATTGGAGGTATTGCAGGGAGCTCGAGAAACTCTGATAAAATACAAACCGGCGATTTTTGTCGAGACTTTTCCCGATAAAAAACCGAAAGTTCATGAGTATCTAACAAATCTGGGATATCGATTAGAAAAAAGTTTTAGTAATAATTATTTATACATCTTTGATAAGGAAAAATAATAGTTAATTTAGTTTTTCTCCGCACTTTTCAGCTGTCCGCAGGCGGCAAAAATATCATCGCCGCGCGATTTGCGGATGACCGCGCGCAATCCGTGTTTGATTAAATTCATCGAGAAAAAATTTGCATCTTCCCGTCTCGTTCCTTTGAAGATTGAATCAGGCCAATCGTTGTAAACGATCAGATTCACCTTTGCCGGAAAATTTCGCAAAAGTTTGATCAGCTGCTTTGCATTTTCCGCGGAATCGTTTACTTCTTTCAAAAGCAAATATTCAAAAGTGATTTTTTCAGTATTGCTTTCAGATTGATACTTTTTAGTTGCGTCCAAAATTTTTTTTATGTTGTATTTTCGGTTTACAGGCATCAAAGAATTTCGAATTTCATCATTTGGAGCATGAAGCGATACCGCCAATTTTACTCCGAATTTCGCAAGTTCGTGCAGTTGATTTTCAATGATTCCGCAAGTCGAAACCGTAATTTTGTTGCGCGAAAAATTGTGAGTTTTTTTGTCCAGCAAAATCGAAAGCGTTTCAAAAAGGTTTTCAGAATTCAAAAGAGGTTCGCCCATTCCCATGAAAACGATGTTCGAAATCGGAAATCGATCTTTCCAAAAAATCACCTGCGCGACAATCTCGGCGGAAGTTAAATTTCGGACGAATCCTTGGGTTCCCGTGTGGCAAAATTTGCAACCCATCGCGCATCCGACTTGAGACGAAACACAGATGGCATTTCGTTTTTCATCGGGAATAAAAACCGTCTCAATTCGATTGCCGTCGGCGAATTCCAACAGCGCTTTTTTTGTTCCGTCTTTCGATGTTAACAATGTAACGCACTTTCCTCGCGACAATGAAAATTTTTCTTTAAGTTTTTCACGAATTGCTAAAGATATGTCGCTCATCTCATCGAAATTTTTCGCAAGTTTTTTATGAATCCACGAATAAACTTTTTTTGCATCCGATTGAGCAAATCCATTCTCGACGAAAACTTTTTTTAAATGAGAAATTTTGTATCCCAACAAATTTATTTTTTGCATTGACTTCTCGCCAGCTCGTCTGCGCGTTCGTTGTAATGATCTCCGTTGTGTCCTTTTACCCAACGCCATGTCACTTTGTGCCGCACGACTTGATCTCTCAACTCGATCCAAAGTTCTTTATTTTTTATCGGAGATTTATTCGAACTTTTCCAACCGTTTTTCTCCCAATTTTTGATCCAGTTTGTGATGCCGTTTTTTACATAGGTGCTGTCAGTGAAAATTTCGATATCCGCTGCCTTAGATTTAGTCATTTCCGAAATTTTTTTCAGCGCGTTAATCGGACCGAGAAGTTCCATTCTGTTATTTGTTGAATTGATTTCTCCTCCGCATAACTCAAACTCTCAGTCATCGCCGACAATTATTGCGCCCCAACCTCCAGGCCCAGGGTTTCCCGAGCAAGCTCCGTCAGTGTAGATTTTTAATTCTCCATCAGGAACTTTTTCCAAAAGTTTTTTGGATTTTTTCTCGAAATTCGTTTTTTCATCTTCCTTGGAATCGATAAAAATCTCTCCTTTAAAAACATAGCTCGCTGGACCTTTTTGGATTATTGAATCATCATCTTTTATGAAAATTTCCAAATCACCGCCAGGCTGTTTTACTCGGATTTTATTCCCTGTTAACTTCAATTTGTAAGCAGAAAATGCCGCAGCACTCGCTCCGCTTCCGCATGCCAAAGTGAATCCGACACCGCGTTCAAAAACTTCCAGCTGAATTTCTGACTTATTTATGATTTTTGCAAAAGAAACGTTGATTCGATTTTTGAACAGCGCAAATTTCTCTAATTTTTCTCCGATTTTTTGTTTGATCTTTTGCGGAATGGATTTTTTCAAAAACAAAATCAAATGAGGATTTCCTAATGAAATCGCGGAAGCTCGATCGAAATATAAAATTTCATTTTGTGATAGATCTAACTCGGTCAATAAATCACCAACGTCGATATCCTTGTTTTCAATTCCCAAATCTGCATGAGAAAAAGATGGTTGTCCGACATTTACGAAAATTTTTCCGTCGACAATTTTCGTTTTATAATTTTTGGATTTTGTTTTTATATCCAACTCAAGGAGATCGAAATTTTTTTTCATCAGCAAAGCTAAACATCGAGATGCGTTTACACAAATTTCCGCTTCACTTGCATCGCTATTAAAAAAATTTGCGATGATTTCATTATTTTTTCTTTGATAAATTACAAGAGTGTCACAACCAATTCCAAACTTACGATCACAAAGAAACTTTATATCTTCAGTGCGAAAATTTTCATTCAGTTGAGACTTCTCCACAAACACAAAATCGTTCCCAAGACCTTGCATTTTATCAAAAAAAATTTTCACCAAATCACTCCTGACTCAACAATTCTTCCGTTATGATTTTGCCTCTTTCAACGGCCGGCTGGTTAAACGGATCGACTTCCATCAACCTGCAAACGCAGGCGACTTCCAGCATAAAATGCATGAACAAAGCGCCGAGGTTCTCCGCAGAAACAGGCGGAACTTCAATTCTTCTCACATTGAAACCATTTTCCAACAAAACTTTTTGCGTCGCCTCGCATTGACTTCCGAAAATTTCCGAAATTTTTTTATGCTTTAGATATCCAAATTTATGAGGTAAATCTGCATTATCTATGCTCAAAGATGATTCCTGTTTTTCGTAAAAGAAAGTGAAACATTTATCGCACGGACCATCCAAATAAAGCTGCAGCTGACTGTGTTGATCGACCGAACCAATCGCCGTCAACGGAGTTATTCCCTTCCCGTCTTTTCCTGAACTTTCCGCGTATAATTGAGCTAACCAATACCCGAAATTTATTAATTTTTCGGAATAAATGAATGAAACGTGATTATAAATTCCTTTCTCAAAATTTTTAAAAACGAAATCTGCACCCTCCTGAACTTTGTAAATGGAATTTCCGAAATTGTCCAAAACTCGCCGACCGCCGGTTCGAATTGCTCGAGGATCCAATCCGCACAAAATTGCGGGAATCATTCCGACCAGAGAAAATACGGAATAGCGTCCGCCAATGGTTTTCGGATGATCAAAACACAAGAATTTATTCTGATTCGCAATCTGTCGCAGAGTGGAGTCTTTATCCTCCGTAACAATCAGAAACCTATCCTTAAAATAAGGAGAATGCCTTGCATAATCCATAATAAGCAACAGTTGGCAGATGGTTTCTAAAGTTTCGCCGGATTTTGAAATGACCAAAAATCCTGTGTCATTCAAATTGATTTTATTCAACAGATTTTCCAAACTGCTCGGATCAAGATTACTAACGAACTTCAGATTCTTTTCGCAAGAGTTCGCTATAGAACAAATTGCTTGACCGCCTAAACTCGACCCGCCTGTGCCCAAAATTACAAAATTTCTCAATCCGCTCCAATTTTTAAACTTTGCATCACTGAACACGGATAAATCTTCTGAGTGCTTGACGATATTGTAGCAATCCAACTGAGTCAGTTCTTTGAAAAAATCAAATCGACTTCTTCTTTTTATTAGATCTGTAAGAACTATATGGTTATATAACATTATCTTTCTCCTCCGGATTTAAAACTGAAATTACTTCTGGATCTTTTTTGAAAAACTTTACGACTTCTTTTTTCACGGTTTCAAGCTTAAAATCTTTAATCGAATTTTTGTACTCCCTTAGAAATGCGTAGTCATACCCAACGCTGATTTTTTCCGACAGCCAATTCATTGTATCAATCACATCCGATTGGTAATTAAAAACATCAGAGGACTTATACAATTCTTTCTGCGCGGAAATCAATTTTTGTTCGTTAACCTCGTACGCTAACTTTTTAATTTCGCTTAAAATTGCAAATTCGGTTTCCTTGGAATATTTATTCTCTCTTAACGTAACGGAAATTCTTAAATTTCCTTCTGCAAAATTCCAAAAAGAGTAGTCGAAACTTATACCGGACGCGACTCTTAACTCATTAATCAGAGATTTTTCGAGCTCTTTTTTCAGATAAACAAAAAATATTTCGAGAGCGATCGGCGAGACTGCTCTGAAAGGTTCCACTTCATCATAGACAGATTTTTCTTGTCGATAATTCGGCAAACGCCAATAGATTTCGACAAACGGGAATTTTACCTGAGATCCTGTCATTTCAAAACTAACGGTAGCATCATGATGAGTCGGTTCCCTTAGTCTTTTTATCTCAGATTTTGTTTTTTTCGAAAAATTTTCTTCTATTATTTTCGAAATTTCGTCTTTATTTTTGATATATCCAGAAATAATCAAAGTGACCCGATTATTTGTGTAATTTTTTTCGCGAAATTGCTTCAAATCATCAATGGTAGTTGAATTTAATTCTTCGATCGAAAAAGGTTTTCCGAAAGCATCATGCCAATATAAAGACCGCAAAGCCTCTCTTCGCAATCTGTTTTTATCCAATAACAACCATTGATTAAATTTGCTGGAGATTTTTTCTTTTTCTTTCGCCAATTCCTGCTCTGAAATTTCTAATCCGTAAAAATGCCGGGCCATGCATTCTATGTGAAAAGGAAGGTCTACCCGCTTTCCCAAAAACGAAAATAATGATTGCTCCTGTCCGATGAATGAAGTCATTTCGACGTTATATCCTTGCGGATTTTTATTCATTTCTTTCTCAAGTTTTTTCTTGAAAATATTTCCGATTAATTCCGCTTTTCCGGATTTTCCCATATCGTCGGAGTGCCCCGCTGACAAGCACAATGTCACAAACACATTATCGGATTTATTTGTTTCCAAAAAAACAACAGAAACATCATTGGACAATTTTCTATATTCCGCACCGCGATAAACCTCCGCGAAAATTTCTCCGATCAAAAAGAAAAAACACAGACAAAAAAACTTTCTAATCATCCTATCTATTTACCATCTTACGTGATTGCCGTTACATTTGTCTACTGTATCATTTGTTCGCGCAAGGAGGAACCAGCAACGGATTGTTCTTAGCACTTTCCAAATCGACGCCCTGATTTTCTAAACCACCGCACGCGGAAATCAGCAACAATGGAATCAACAAAAAATACTTGCTCATTTTTTTTCTCTCCCTTTTTTCCTCCGAATACGAAATTAATAATAGCACAAAAACTCCGACTACGATCGCGCTGTCGGCGATATTGAATGCCGGCCAGTGATACGATCCAAAATGAAAATCCAAAAAATCCACCACGGACTTATGGACAATTCTGTCAATAATATTCCCGATCGCGCCACCGATAATTAAGCTTGCAGGAAGCCGATAATTTTTGTTTTTTCGCGCATAATCTATCAAAAACCAAACGACAACAAGAGATAAAATGATAAGCACTATCGGCTGTAGAGTTCCGCTTAAAAGTCCAAAGGTGACGCCTCTATTTTGCACTCTTACGACATTGAAAAACGGAAAAATATTTATCGATTCTCCAAGATGCAGATTCCGAACGACAAACAGCTTCGAAAGCTGATCGCTCAGCAAAGTAAACAGAAACAAAAACGCAACTACGCGATGTTTTTCAGAACCTTTCGGCATCGATCGCAAACCTTATCTTCATCAACCTGTGTAATCTTCCAGCACCTTTCGCATTTTTCTCCATCAGCGAGAGAAACTACGACTTTTACATGAGGAAAATCCTCCGAAACAAATGCATTTTCCGGAGCTTCGCCATTTAAAATTTCGAATTGAGAAACAATAGCAATTTCTTCCCAAAATTCAGAATCTTTCGTATATAAAACCTCGTCCACGGCGAATAAAGTTACTTTTGCCTGCAAGCTTGAACCAATCAACTTTTCTTTTCGCGCGATTTCCAATGCAGTATTTACGACCCGACGTACCGACTTCACTTTTTCGATGTCTTCCGCGACTCTTTCGTTTTTCCATTCCACAACAGGAATCAAGTATCTTGCCAGATGAATGCTGGAATTTTCTTTGTTAAATGCCGACCACGCATCTTCCGCCGTGAAAACCATGATCGGGGCAATCCAACGAACTACATATTCGAATAAAGTGTAGATCACCATGCGGTAAGCTTTTCTTTTTTCATCATTGCGGTCATCACAGTAAAGACAATCCTTGCGAATATCAAAATAAAAAGACGATAAATCGTTCGCGCAGAAATTATACACCGTGTTGAAATATTTATTCAGATCATAATTTTCTATGCACTCAAATAACAGCTTGTGAACTTCGGTAATGCGATGCAAAACCCACTTTTCCAGGACGGGCAGTTCAGAATATTCAACAACTTCATTTTCCACATTATAATCCGACAGCGCTCCGAGCATGTATCGTAAAGTGTTGCGCATTTTGCGGTAGACATCCTCCAGCTGTTTCAAAATATTTTTTCCGATTTTTAAGTCCTGAGTGAAATCACTGCACGAAACCCACATGCGGAAAATATCTGCGCCGTAAGTGTTAACGATGTCCTCCAAATTGATTGTATTTCCGATGGACTTAGACATCTTGCGCCCCTGCTCGTCGACGGTAAATCCGTGAGTCATCACGGTTTTGAACGGAGCGTTTCCGAAAGTTCCGCAAGAGTTCAACAAAGAATGCTGAAACCATCCACGATGCTGATCCGATCCTTCAATGTAAAGATCCGACTGCCGCGCTCTGTTATCATTTCTAAAAACATAAGCGTAAGTCGAAGAACTTTCAAACCATACATCCAGCGTATCGAAATTTTGTTCGTAATCTTCGGCATTGTATTTTTCCCCGAGAAAATCTTGAGCCGGACGAACAAACCAAGCATTCGACCCTTCCTTTTCGAAAATTTGTGCAACACGTTCGATTACCTCGGCATCTTTCAAAACTTCCCCGGTCTTTTTGCTAATGAAAAGAGGAATCGGCACTCCCCAAACTCGTTGACGAGATACACACCAATCGCCGCGATTTTCAACGAAGGCCTTAATTCGATTATATCCCTGCTTTGGAATCCATTTTGTTTTGTCGATTTCGCGCAGAGCTTTTTCGCGTAACCCCGTTTTGTCCATGCTGATAAACCACTGCGGAGTCGTACGGAAAATCAACGGAGCTTTCGACCTCCAAGAGTGAGGATAGCTGTGAACTATCGTTGTGTGGAAAAGCAGAGCGCCGACTTCGGTTAATTTTTCGAGCATTTCGTTTTCGATTTTGAAAACATGCTTACCCGCGAACATCGGAATGCCATCGTAATAAACTCCCGAATCATTTACCGTTTGCGGAACGGCAATTCCGTATTTTTTACACACGTTGAAGTCGTCAACACCATGTCCCGGAGCCGTGTGAACCAATCCTGTTCCGGCATCGATTTCAACATGATCTCCGTGAATCAATGGAACATCAAAATCGTATCCTTGTCCGACAAACGGATGAGAACAAATTGTATTCTGTAAAATTTCTCCGTCGAATTCTTTCAAAATTTCCGCAGAAATTTTTGTCGTTGCTATGAAATTCTCGACCAAGTCTTTCGCAATGACGATTTTTTTCGACTCTGTCTGCAGCAAACAATAGCGAAATTTTTTTGAATAAGAAATTGCGCGGTTTGCAGGAATCGTCCACGGAGTTGTTGTCCAAATCACGCAGTAGGCATCACGCAAAAATTCCAAATCAGTATTCTTAATCTTAAACGCAACGTAAATGCTGGCAGATTTCTTGTCGATGTAATCGATTTCGGCGTCCGCAAGGGCTGTTTTTTCAACCACTGACCAGAAAACCGGTTTTTCTCCGCGGTACAGTGAGCCGTCCAAAATAAATTTCCCAATCTGCCGAATAACGGTTGCTTCGGATTTCGGATTCATAGTCAGATAAGGATGTTCCCAATCTCCACAAACTCCGAGTCGTTTAAATCCATCCATCTGGACTTGAATCCATTTTTCCGCGAATTTTTGGCACATGGTACGAAATTCAGCAACAGAAATATCTGTTCTTTTTTTCGATTTTTCTTTTAACTTTTCTTCGATCTTCCACTCGATAGGAAGTCCGTGACAGTCCCATCCCGGAATGTAGTTAACATCAAATCCTTGCATTCTTTTAAAACGACAAATCACATCCTTGATGCACTTATTCAGGGCATGCCCTGCATGAGGTTTTCCGTTTGCGAAAGGAGGTCCGTCGTGCAGCAGATATTCTTCGCATCCTTTAGCTAACTGCCGAGATTGATCGTAAATATTGTCCCACTTTTTTAAAATTTCAGGCTCTCTTCTTGAAAGATTACCCCTCATCTGAAAATCCGTTTGCGGAAGAAAAATTGTATCTTTAAAATTCATTTTAGTTAACCATCGCAACCTCCTAAAAATAAATAAAAATCATGATGTAGTCAATAAAAAGAAGACTATCAATAGTGGGCCACAACGCAAAAAAGCAGAACTATTCGATCTCGGGAATATAAACCCTAGAAACTCTGTAGACAATGACTCAAAGAAACAAATGAGTTCTTTTTGAAAATAAAACAATCTGAAGAGTTAACGGACAACAAAGGAACTGCTACTTCAACCGAATAATCAGTCCGTTATAGACAATCGCTTATCAAAAGCACGCAAAAAGTTAACGAATTTAATTCAACGGTTTTTTAACTTTTTTGTGCTATTTTGCCAACGGGTGGGTGCGTGGGGCTTTGCAAAATAAAAAATTAACAAATTGTTAACTTTCTCTTTTGATAGGAGAATCGCTACAACAGAACACCTCCCAAACGGAACCCCACAGAACATCATCATCGCCCTCCGCGCCTTTCAAACAGAAAAGTCTAACATCCAGATACAGTTGCTTCCCACGTATTCCCGCAGATTACTCGAACACAACTGCTCTTTGTAAGAGAACGGAAAAGCAAAAACGGAATCACTAAGAACCACACAACAAAAAAGAAATCCATCGAATATGCTCGCGGATTTCTTTCAATCAGCTTTACTTCAGCGTCAGCTATTCTTCCGTGCCGTAATATTCTTCAAAAAAACTATCCTCAAACTCCTGCATACTTCTCAAGAGTTCTGCGGCAGCCGCCCGATTGTGCTTATCAAAATCCTCAAACCAACCTCCTGGCTTTTTCTCTCGATTCATTCTCTCCGGCAATCTATGTTTTATGACGAATTGCCTTTCCGGAGTTTTCGCCAAATCAGTTTTCTCGTCGGAACCATGCTTTTTCGTTCCGAAAATCTTCTCAAACATTCTCTCAACAGGTCTGTAAAACGAAACCTTAGAGCGATTTTTCAGCCTATCCTTTATAGGATCGGTTGTCGAATCAGCAAATGCCATACGTTTCTGACTTTTTTGGTCAGACTCTATTGATTTCTGATCTGGATCCATATGAAAAAAACCTATCGCACGAGGTTTTCCCGGATGCTTTTTCGGATGATGCCCAAACTTAGGCAAATCATTACTGTTTTCAAAAGGATCTGAGATACCCCGAGGCTGATAAATTATCATCTGCTCCTCATCACCTGAGTTTTCTCCGAAGCCGTCCTCCAGATTCTCCCAATGATCTCTTCTGTAACGACGAGGATGATGTTTATTAAAGAACGACCAATCTTTTCCTTTTTTGAAACCAGAAGTTCCCCGAGGATGATGTTTCACTTTTCCCCTGTTCCCTTGAAGATCCTTTCTCTCATTTTCATATTGATCCGCAATTTTAAGCAAAGCATCAATGTCATGGGACTTTCTTCCAGAAACATTATTAAGATCTTGATCATCTATCGTTTTGTATATGCCGTTCTCAATAATCCCCTTAGTTTTGCGATGCAGAGTTACTCCTGTTTTATCGTACTCTTTCCTCTCTGTTTGTACCTGTATCGGCTCACTGTTGTTTTGAGACATTTGCAACGACCAACTGCTTCCCGAAATCTCGGGATCTGCGTGCGTGGACACAAACATTAAACACATAAGGGATAATCCCACAAATCTATTCATTTATTCCTCCGCATGTTATTAATAAGCATCTTACTACGTATTTATTAAAATTTCGTTAAGGATTTTTGTCAATCGCAAAAAAATTTTAAGCAAAATTATGTTCAGGTTTGGATAACGTAGGATATTTATCGTGAAGATCCTTCAAATACACTAAAATTCCATCCACTTTTATATATAGATGCCGGTGATCGGAAAAAATCAGATTAATTTCATCGTTATTTGCATGCATTGCCAACAGATTATAAAAATGGTGAGGTTTTTTCTGAAAATTGTCATTTACATGAATAGTTTTGATATTGTGAATATACAACCCCGAATGAACACGATGATAACATTGTTCTTTCTCAAATTTATGAGAATGTTCCCAACAAAATCTGTTAAGAATTATGCGAAAGCACCTCTGATCGGCAAGGTAATGACATGCGCTTACCTTAAAAATAGAATCCTGAAGCAAAGCAGAAATTACGTCGCAATCCTCTTCAGATTGAGCTTTTAAAGTTATTTTCTCCACACATCCTCCTAAAACTTTCAACAAATTATATTTTATTAATAAATTATTAGTTATTTATTCGGCATAATCAAGAAGTTGCTAGTGGTGTTTGTATGTTTGGTTTTTTGAAAATTCTAAAAAAACGATTTAAAGGGGTTGCCCTTATCGAAACTGCCCTAACCCTACCTTTCGTTTTGTATATAGTTTTGTTTTCAATAGAACTTGTAAGGATTGGATTAGCCCAAATTGCCGTTGATGCAATTACAAAAGAATGTACTTTCTCGCTGATGGCTACGGGAAAAGTTGATAAATTTGATGAAATTTTCGAAAAATACAAGCCATTGGGAATTCCTATCGGAAATTTCAGGTATTATATTCGACTATATCCTTATATGACTTCACCTGATGGTGGAACAACTAAGGGTGTCATGGACGTCTCACCTTATGGAGGAGAATCCATTGCATGGGTGGGTGATGACTACGCAAATCCATCCCCAAATGCAAGTCCAACAACAAAAGCGCAAAGCGTATCGTACGGAACAGGAGCTAATGCTTCCGAACGAGCCACATTTTCCAAATACCAAACAGCGTGGACTAATGGTACTTCATATGGAGAAGTCGGAACTAATCCACGCAAAACCTTATTGGATTCACAAGTAACTTCAGGATACATTTTCGTTCTGACTGTTGCCGTAAAATTTCCTTTTTCCAGCGCATTTGTGGAAAAATTATTCAATGGAGGATCAAATACCGACAAGGCGGGAGTATATATTTTATGGGCGCGAGGATCCGGCATGGTAAATTAGTTGTATGCAGGTATTTAGGTTAGGAGAGATTATTCTGTTTGATGAGAAAATCGATGCGTGTTTAAATGTTAGATAAATGTTTGGTGTCTGGAATTGGAAGGAATAGAACATGAAAAAATTATCTATAGTAAGCGGTATTGTCGGGTTTCTTTTTGCGGAAAATATTTGCGGTATGCCGAGTTATGGAGGACAAATAAACTTCACAGGAGGCAGTAATGTCAACGGCAATCTAGGAAGTATCTCTAACAATATGGAAAACAAAGATGTATTTCTTCCTGTATTAAAGAGACGGTTCAGTGATGGAATGATAAATCCCGTGGTTCGATATGATTGGAAGAAGAGAAAGAAAAACAAAAATGTCATTCATACTTCTCCGGGGCAACAGCAAAATGTAAGAGAATTTCCTGTAAAGAGTGTAGTTAATGAAGCTTATTCAGGAACAGGGTATGGCGGATTAGTTACTCCCTGTGAAGCAAATGCTGCCACGGCATCCGTTTCAGGAATAGGATATGGCGGATTAGTTACTCCCTGTGAAGCAAATGCTGCCACGGCATCCGTTCAGTCACCAATCAATGGTAATGTTGATGCGAATATGATGTTTCTTCCGATATTAAGACCAAATAACGTAAATCAGGGCAATAATACATACTTAGCTGAATACTCAAACACTCAAGGAAACAACAGCTCGAACTTGCTCCAACAACAGTATTCTTATCAAGGATTTTCTCCATTGGCAGGTATGGCAGGAACCAGTAATAGCGTCCTAAATCCGAGTTTCAGCATATCAGAAGTCTTACAGATTGCAGAACAACAAACAAAAATGAACGTCGAGAAAGTAAAAAGAGAAATATACCAAGAAGTTTACAATTTAGAACAACAAAACGAGATTTTAAAAAAAGAGATTCAATATTATAAAGACAATGGAGGGCTTGTTTTCCCAGATAAGGTTGCAAAACTAGAAGAACAGATAATAGATTTGAATAGATACATCAGAAAACAGGATGAACAACATGCAGAGGAGATCCAAAAGCTTAAAGACCAACTACACAAAGAAATCAAATTGGATCAGTTGCTAGCTCTGGAACAAGAAAATGAGGAGCTAGAGAAAAAAATTCAATATTACAAAAACGGAAGTGACCACAAATTTTTGCAAGAGATAACTCAATTTAGGAAACAAATCAAAGAACTGCAGAATCAACTCCAGGAGGAAAAAACAAGACATGAAAGTGAAGTTAAGGAATTAAATGAACAGTTGAAAAAGGAAAGAGAATTAAATTTAACCTTCAACTTAGATTCCGGATCCATTTTGAAAAACAACAAATAAAAGACCTGCTACTTTTAAGCTGAAGCCATTTTCAATAATCCCTGGCTACGCCTATCTGTTCTGCGGTTTAACTTTGTCGGAAATGCTTTGAAACACTGCGGATATAATTTCTCGCGGATTCATTTTGCTTATCTGCTCAATGGTCCAAAGATCTCCGTAATTCCCTATCGAAGATGTCACAAACTTCGTACAGAAAACATTTAACGTCGAAGTTTTGTCGAGACTTTCAGAGATATTCGGGAAATTATCGAGCTCCATTGTTTCATTAACCTTTGTGTAATGAACTTTGATATCAAGCTCAGGCCTCAAACCGTGCAGATTACAAATTTTATTAATTAAATCTTTCGGGGCCGCCTTATTCTGAGGAATGATAGTAAGAACTTCCGCCGTTTTTTCAGATTTGTAAGCCAGCATAATAGCTTTCAAAGTCAAAGCAATAATATCCTTGGCGTTATACATATCTGCAAGATCGCTTTCAGCGGAATTTATAAACACTCTCCCCGATTGAAGAACCGACTCTGTGACTTCTCCCAAGATTCCGTACTGATCAGAAATATTCTCGGGAATTCGAATGACTTTGAACCGCGCAGAGGTTTTACGACACTGGAAATCAGCATGCTGGCAAAGCAATTCTCCCAAGCGCTGGGTTGCTCCCGTCCAGTTGTTTGCATTCACTGAATTTGTACTGGACAAAACGAAGGTCAACGGTATTTTAACCTTCTGTACCAATTTAATCAGCTTATCAGTATCAATGACGTTTTTCACCAGAGCTTCTTTGAGATGATCTTCATCCGAAAAACGTGCCTTGATCGGCATGTTGTAAAACAAAATATCCGGACGAGCTTCATTCATGGTAAGAAAAGATAGATCAGCAACCTTAATACGATAATTTTTAAAACTACTAATCAGTGTTAAAACATGGTCAACTTCAGGAATTAAACTCGTCGACTCACAAATGATCGTAAGGTTAACCGAGGCTATTCCCGACAGGATACAAATCAAATCAAGTACTGTACGCCTTCCGTCATAGCAAACCCAAATATTTTTATTCTTAAAAAGACTCGTCAAAGGATTTCTCTCTGCAGCCGGCAAATTATCAATCAAATCATTCAGAGAAAGAGGGAACAACTCCTTATTTTTTACTGTAAGAACAGAAATTGAATACTCAGTAGCCAACTTTAGCAGTTTGTTTAAATTCTCAAGATTCTTCTTCTCAGCACAATATATGAACTTTCTTGGATACGGATAAAAAGGGATATGCCGGAATTTTTCCAGCTGTTTAGTAAGCGCTTCAATGGTACGGATATTGCTGATTTTAATATTTCGTGACCTATTCTTAGATAACAAAATAATCTCCAATACCTTGTATTCGTCCAGCAAATGGAGAACATCTTCCAAATCTGATTCATTTTCACAAATCGCATATACGGGAATATCTTTACTGAAAAGCTTATGTCCTTGCAAATAAGAAAAAGCTATGTACTCAACCAGCACTACAAAAAGAAGGCAAACCACTGCGACAGAGAGGGAATTATTCATAAAAATTACCGGAGCCAAGCAGGTAGTCACAGCTAAACAAATTCTCAAAACATTATTCTCGGAAAATTTTTCGGTAAACCAGCACAAAATCGCGCCGTAAATACATACAATTGAAAATAATTCCTTGAAAAACACGGAAAAACTCCAATTCGGATAGATCAAAAAGCTTCCCAACACATATGCTCCACCCAAAATCGAAAGATTTATCACATGGCAATGATAGTTTCGTAAAATCTTTTTGCTTTGCAAAAACCTGAGCACAGCATTCACGAACTTCGATATATTTTCAGATTTTAAATTTTCTCTGATCTTGTTAACCCAATAGTTTAGCATTTCCTCATCTACAATTTGCTCCGCATGTAGTTTAAACTAAAATATGACATAAAACCAGAAATTATTACTTGTATGGGAAGCGCTTTTTATCAGGACTTCAAACAGAACAACTATTCTGCCTTGGAATTCCAAGCATGCCTTACACAAAACTAAGAAATCTCAACGCGTTTATTCGAAAAAAACTATTGTTTTGTTTTCAGCTGATTTTTTAAGGTATCAAACGCATTATTAAACGCTATATACGCTTCTCTCAAATCGGACACATAAGAGTAAATAAGCTCATCAGTTAATATATTCAGGATACTATCCATATGATCGTGAGCAGCATCTTTCATTTCTTTTGCATCCGCAAAGCTTTCCAGTTTCCGGGACAGACATTCTTCCAGTGCTGTAACATACTGTTTTCCATCCTTGTATATAACGACTCTATCATGGTATCGAACGTCTTTTAACTGACTTAACGAACGAATATCCTCTTCCAATTCTTTGTTTAATTTAGAGGCATAATCTGCAAAATTTTTGCGTACTTCCAAAAACTCATCAGTTACTGTACCACGACGATTTTCCTGCAAAGTATCTTTAGTTTGATCCCAAAAATCTCCCACTTTCTTCCCCATGGAGGAAGACTTCAGTTCATCTATACTCGCCCCGACCTTAGAAGATCCCTCGTTGTACATCGTACCTACCCAACTTTTAACGCTCTCAATGCTAAAATCCGCATACGAATCAAAAACCGTTACTGCAAAAAAAACTAAAATCAAAGTTCTCATTTCTCGATACCCCACTTCTGGTATCATTATGAGATAAAAGACTTAACATTTCGTTAAAGCTATTCATAGGTATTCGGTTTTATTAGGGAATCCCATTCTTTATCGGAAAATGAAAAAATTTTTTTGATTTTCTCCGGAGACACATCGGCATAATAAAAATCCTGAGCCATAAGATATATCAGATGCATGTACGCTTCTCCGAAAAATTTATCGACTTCCTTGAGCAATTTAAAATAGTTACGGACTCTTCTCGGAAAATGCTTTTGGTTATCCTCTCTATTTTCTTTTTTTCCGAAATATTTATTAAGCACGAACAAGTATTTAGCACGATCTTTCCAAACAACTCCGCAGCCCAAATCCGACAAAACTTCATTGAGTTGATCACCGTTAACCTTTTCTCTTAAAATAAATTTAGGCAGCTGGATATACTCCGAACTCGCAAACTGCAATACCTCATCGGCATTAATATTCTCTTTCACCAAACGTCGAGCATATTCGCTTCTAACGACAAAATCGAAAATCAGCAAATATTTTTTCTTAAGCTCCATCGCATCCTCGATAAGAGTCACCAGTTCTTCATTGGAAAATTCTGATTCAGTGAAAATATCCCTCAATTCCGCAAAAACTTCATACTGCTTCACACTCTGGTCCGGAGGACGACTAATAATCAATCGACGAATTACCTCTAAAGCTTCATTTGTGTGGTCAGTTTCGTTTTGATGCTCTGCCTCCAATATTTCATTAAAGTTTGCTGCGGAATCTTCCCACAAATCCAGAGAATTCACCACTGCAAATGAGTCCATAGCCATCATTACCGGAAAAATTAAAGAAACATATTTCATAGAAAACCTCCCTTTTCACTTTATTATGGATTACAAATTTAATCAATTTGAACTAGAATACGATAGTGATAAAGTTGATAGCGATTGTCGAAAAAAATTTTGGATTATCGAAAGATGGCGGAATTCCGTGGGAATTCGGCGAAGATCGTGCGATGTTCAAAAAATTAACAAAAAATTCGGTCGTGATAATGGGAAAAAATACTTTTTTCTCACACGAAAACTTTCCACTGCAAGACAGAATAAATTGCGTTATCACAAAAACAAATATTTCGAATGCCATCTGTTTTCCGACTTTGGAAGAAGCTCTCAAGAAATTTTCCGATGCTTGGATCATTGGCGGCGCACAGTTGTACGAATATGCTTTACAGCGTGATCTCGTGGACGCAGCCGTAATTACACAGGTCAAACGCAGTTACGAAGCTGATAAATTTTTGAATCCCGAGCATCTGCAAAAATTCGAACGCGAACTAATAATAGAAAAAGAAAATTTTTGCATCTGGAAGTTAATACGTTCCTCAAAAACAAATTTAGTCATAGACAATCGCATATAAAAAGCACACAAAAAGTTAATTCAACGGTTTTTAACTTTTTTGTGCTATTTTGTCCAGGGAGGGCCAGAGGGCACATCGTGTATTAAAGGTTAACGAAAAGTTAATTCAACGTTTTTTAACTTTTTTATGCTATTTTACCAACGGGTGGGTGTGAGGGCACGTCGCGTGCCAAAGGTTAACAAACAATTAAATTAATAGAATGCTAACTTTTTTATGATATTTTACAGATGGGTGCAGGCAGTATTTTGGACAGTGCAACTACATGACAGTATGCCGAAAAATCACAAAAACTGGTTTATATATACAGGGCAAACCGTCAGATAGGAGCACTTATAATACCGGCACCGAGACCTTCCCGGGCATACAGTTATGCAGATGTACTCAAATAACAGCAGTCCAGGAAGCATTCCTGGCGTCGGATAAGAGCACTCATCACCCATAATATTGGCACCGGGACCTTTCCGGTTAACTTTCTCTTTTGATTGGAGTATCGCTATATCATGTTCCGACAGGCAGAATTTTTTTTCTAACCTGTACTTAACTCCGAAAATGAGTCAGAATCCAAGTCTTGTTCTTGATCCAAACTTGATTTCGAAGATGAGACAGAATCCAAGTCTTGTTCTTGATCCAAACTTAACTCCGAAAATGAGTCAGAATCCAAGTCTTGTTCTTGATCCAAACTTGATTTCGAAGATGAGACAAAGTCTCTCCGGTCGTCGGTTTTATATTCTGGGTGATGATCAACAACTGCTCCGTTTTCTATTAAATATTTTGCTATCTTTTCATTTCCTTTTAGCTCTGCAAAATATAGAGGAGTATATCCTTTTGAACTTTTTTTGTTAATGTCTGCGCCATGCCTTACTAAATATTTAACCAATTTTATGTCGTCATTCTTGCTGACTATATGCAATGGAGTTATTTCAAAATTGCTATCATTAACATCTGCGCCATGCCTTACTAAATATTTAACTAATTTTATGTCGCCATTTTTGCTGGCTGTATATAATGGAGTTGTTCCAAAATAGCTATTGCTATCGTTAACATTTATGCCTTGTTCTACGAGGTATTTTACCGTCTCCAGGTGACCATTTTGGCAAGATGCATACAGAGAAGATACTCCTAAACCATTTTTGTTTAAGTCGGCACCGTTTTCGACAAGATATTTTACGATGTTGTTATTTCCGTTTTGTGCGGCATAGAATAAAGGTGTTCTTTGTCCTCTAAATTTTGGGTCCATATCGGCACCATTCTCAACTAAATATCTTACAACGTTTTCACAACCGTTCTTGCATGCCCAAAACAAAGGAGTTTCTTCCATGTAATTTTTTTTGTTTAAGTCAGCGCCTTTTTCGACAAGATATTTTACAACATTTTCGGTTTCGTTTTGTGCTGCGTAAAACAAAGGAGTTTCTTCCTTATAATTTTTTTTGTTTAAGTCGGCGCCTTTTTCGACAAGATATTTTACAGCACTTTCGTCTTTGTTTTGTGCTGCGTAAAACAAAGGAGTTTCTCCCATGTAATTTTTTTTGTTTAAGTCGGCGCCTTTTTCGACAAGATATTTTACAGCACTTTCGTCTTTGTTTTGTGCTGCGTAAAATAAAGGAGTTTCTTGCCTAACATTTTCTTCCTCAATATTCGCTTTTATATTTATCAGATATTTTACTACTTCTACGCTACTGTTTTTACTGGCTATATGCAAAGCGGTCATACCGTCTTTATTTTTTTCATGTATATCGAGAAGACACTCTTCAACAAAATATTTTACAAGTTCTACAAAATTATGTTTGCAGGCAATATGCAGAAGATTATTTCCGACATTGTCTTTTTGATCAAAATGCGCACCCTGTTCGATGAGGTACGCTACGATGTTTTTATGGCCATTTCTGCACGCGGCAAACAAGGGAGTTTCTCCTATATTATTTCCTTTGTTTATGTCAGCCTTCTGTTCGACGAGGTACGCTACGATGTTTTTATGACCATTTCTGCATGCGGCAAACAAGGGAGTTTCTCCTATATCATTTCCTTTATTTACATCAGCTCCTTCATCTATCAGGTATTCCACTATGTCTATATATCCATTATCGCATGCAATAAATAACAAAGGTTCTTTGTTCTTGTTTTCTTTATTTACATCAGTTCCTTGATCTATCATATACTCTACAACGGCACTCTTGCCATATCGACACGCTTGAAACAACGAATACTCGTCGAGATCATCGCTTACATCATCGTTTTGCATCAAATGATCCACAATTTTTGTGTAACCTTTTCGTTTTGCAATACGCAACGGAGTTTCTCCGTTTTTGTCTTTTTCATTTGCATTTGCTTTATTTCTTAAAAGGTATGCTACAATTTCCTTCTGTCCATTTTTACATGCCACGTGCAGAGGAGTTTCAAGATTATTACTTTTTTCATCGATATTTGCATCACGCATTACCAGAAATTTTACAATGTTTTCGTTTCCGAATCTGCATGCAGCAAATAAAGGAGTCTCCCCTTGCGAATCTTTGTGATTAACGTCTACCTCACATGTTTTTATAAAATACTTGACAATTTGCAAAGGATCTGTCTTGCAGATATTAAGATCCGCTTCGCATGCAGCAAACAAAGGAATTCGTCCAAGGCTGTCTTGTTTGTTATAATCAGCTCCTTTTTCGATAAGATACTTTACCATATCTAAGTGTCCATTATCGCATGCGACAAACAAGGGAGTCTTCCCCTCGTCGTCTTCTTTGTCTATACTCAAGCCTTGGTCTATCAGATATTCCGCAATATCCAAGTGTCCATCTTCACATGCGGCAAATAAGGGAGTTTCATCCATATCGTTTCCCTTGTTTATTGCTGCACCTTTACTAATCAGGTATTGAACGATAGATTTATTACCGCTGTTACACGCACGAAACAAAGGAGTATTTCCATATTCATCTTCTTTTTTTATATTGGCACCCTTTTCGACGAGATATTTTGTTATAGTTTCATCGCCGTATCTACATGCATAGAATAAGGGAGTTTCTTCGTGTATATTCTCCTTATCTATTTTTGTTCCTTTTTCTACCAAATATTTCACGATATCAATATCGCCAGATTGACATGCTGCGAACAAAGGTGTTTCCCCCATATTGTCTTCTATATTTATATCTGCACCGTGTTTAACGAAGTATTTCACAAGGTTTACAACTTTATTTTCTCTTTTATAGAGTGCCGGAATTTTTCTGTTTATTTTTTCGTTAGCACCCGCATTTTTGCGCTCTAACAAACGCGTTACATTAATTTCGCTGATTAATTTACATATCATAGATAAAGGAGTATTTCCGAATTTGTTTTTCTTATTAATGTATGTTCGATTTTTTACGAAATATTTAATTGCATTCTTGTAACCGTTTATACAAGCCAGATGCAATAGTGTATTTTCATATTCATCGGTAATATTTAAAATCGCATCAACGGTTTCTTTATTTTGTAAATTGAATTCATCTGTTTCTTTATTATTTCCATACTTTTGGATAACTTCTAAAATTTTTTTGATAGTCCTTTCTTCTTTAGGTTTAGCTCCACGCGCTATAAGATAGATTAAAACATTGAAATGATCTTCTTTTTTTACCGTCTGATACAACAAAGTGTGCCCTTTTTTATCAGTTTTGTTGATTATTCTCGAAATATTTTTTTCTTTTTGAGACTCCACCAAATATTTTACAATATTCAGATATCCTTTCTGTGAGGCATGAAACAAGGGGGTGTAACCTTTGTCATCTTCGCTATCAATGTCTGCGCCGTTTTCTAATAAATATTTAACTATTTCGAAGTGACCTTTTCGGACAGCCCAGTGCAAAAAAGACATACCATTTTCATCTAAATCGTTGACAAATTCTTTTCGGGATTCTTCTCCATAAGCTCCCAGTATCTCCTTTACTACATCAAGATTTCCCTCATTAATGGCACGTTTAATCAATATTTTCTGCTCTTGTTTTAGCATAGGTATACCAATAGCTTCCCCTCTGTCCGCTATCTTCGCTAATTTCGTCGCGTTCGTTTTGTCTTGCGCATCATCGAAAGGATTCATTCCTGCAACACTCATCGACATAACTGCAAAACTTGCTAAAATTTTTTTCAACACCTATCTCCTTCGGCCTAACCCTAAATTACCTATCCAGATACAGCAAACTCACTCATTGAAATAAGTATTTTGTATCACTAGACAAATTGTTTTGCAAGAAATTTTTGTCTTTAAAAGATCATCTAAAAGTGAAAATTTTTGAAAATACGGTTAAACATTCGGCGGAAAATGGAAAGAAGATGTACTTGCTAGCTTCGTTGTTCGTAGATCACGTCAGGTTTTGCCGAAGTATGTTCTAAAAAAGCAGCCAATTTAAATTTGTTGCTCGATTCTGAAAAAAGCCTGTAACCTCATAGTATAGACAATCGCATATCAAAAGCACACAAAAGTTAACGAATAGTTAATTCAACGGTTTTTTAACTTTTTTGTGCTATTTTATCCAGGGCGGGTCAGAGGGCACGTTGCA